>CECF01027118.1_pt1 | contig 20738 bp, 20 predicted proteins | sample 554751 | NCBI WGS metagenome assembly CECF01 (sample SAMEA3182099, study PRJEB8094) | gut metagenome | biome: human; feature: gut; material: Stool; isolation source: human stools | place: Canada | collected 2012-06-12 | reverse complement strand
AAGAACGGTGTATGACGACCGCCTTCTTCCTTCGTCAGAATGTAGCATTCGCATTCAAACTCGGTGTGCGGCGTAACCGAACCCGGAGCCGCCAATACCTGGCCGCGTTCTACTTCTTCTCTCTTCGTACCGCGGAGCAATACGCCGATGTTGTCGCCGGCTTCGCCCTGGTCCAGAAGTTTGCGGAACATTTCGATACCCGTGCAGGTCGTCTTCTGCGTCGGTTTGATGCCTACGATTTCAATATCGTCGCCGACATGGATGACACCGCGTTCTACACGGCCCGTTACTACCGTACCGCGGCCCGAAATCGAGAATACGTCTTCAATCGGCATCAGGAACGGTTTGTCTTTCGGACGATCCGGCTGCGGAATGTAGTCGTCTACCGCATTCATCAGTTCAATGATCGAATCGTGACCGATCTTCGCGTCGCCGTCTTCCAAAACTGCCAAAGCGGAACCTTTGACAATCGGAATCTCGTCGCCCGGAAAACCGTAAGAGCTCAGCAAATCGCGGATTTCCATTTCTACCAGTTCCAGAAGTTCCGGATCGTCTACCTGGTCTACCTTGTTCATGTAAACGACAATCGCCGGTACACCTACCTGACGGGCCAGAAGAATGTGTTCGCGCGTCTGCGGCATCGGACCGTCAGCCGCCGATACGACCAAAATCGCACCGTCCATCTGCGCCGCACCCGTAATCATGTTCTTTACATAGTCCGCGTGACCCGGGCAGTCTACGTGCGCATAGTGACGCTTCGCCGTTTCGTACTCTACGTGTGAGGTCGAAATGGTGATACCGCGAGCCTTTTCTTCAGGTGCCTTGTCAATCTGATCATAGGCCGAAAACTCCGCGCCGCCCTGTTCCGCCAATACTTTCGTGATCGCGGCCGTCAACGTCGTCTTCCCGTGGTCTACGTGACCGATCGTCCCGATGTTGCAGTGCGGCTTGCTTCTTTCAAATTTCTCTTTTGCCATCTGTGCTTCTTCCTGTTTGTGTTGTTAAAACCAAAATCTTGATCAAAAATTTGGAGCGGGTGAGGGGAATCGAACCCCCGTCATAAGCTTGGAAGGCTTCTGCTCTACCATTGAGCTACACCCGCGCAAAAAATGTTTTTGCATCAAGCCCGTCGAATTAAAAAATGGTGGAGGGGGAAAGATTCGAACTTTCGTAGACTAAAGTCGACGGATTTACAGTCCGTTGCATTTGACCGCTCTGCCACCCCTCCATAGAAAATTCCGACTGAGGGAAAGGAACTGACTTCCTTTTTGCAAATTTCATTCTTGCAAATAATAGCATTTTGCCGCGATTGTCAACATCTTTTTTATTTTTGCCTGTGGATTTTTGTTTCCGCGGCCTTCAGGGCCTCCGGCGTGCCGACATGGAAAAACTCGGCGTCGTTGAGAACAAAGCCAAGCCTGCCGCGGCTTTGCGCCAAATCGAAAAGGTCGCGCAGAGAAAATTTTTCGCGCGTTTCGCCGGCAAAAATTTTGCGGCTGACGATCGAAATGCCACCGAACATGTAGGGATAACCGGCGGTTTTGGCGGCGTTGCGTTCGATTTTTCCGCCGGTGCCGACGCGGTAGTCGCCGACGCCTTTGTCGCCGCAGACGTCTTTTAAGTCTTGCAGAAGCAGCAGAATGTCATATTTTTTTTCGTCCCAGGCGTCCGCCATCCGCCACAAAACAGGTTTGTAGCCACGGTCGACGAAAAAGACGTCGCTGTTGCAGACGAAAAAGGCGGGGTCTTTCAAAAGCGGCAGCGCTTTTCTGACGCCGCCGCCGGTTTCGAGAGCTTCGGCTTCTTCGGAAAAGACGAGGTTGAAATCCGGACGGGCGGCGGTCAGGTGTTTGCGGATCATGTCCCCTCTGTAACAAAGGTTGACGACCGCGTTTTTGATGCCGGCTTCCGCCAGGCGGTCGAAGTTGTAGTCAATCAGCGCTTTGCCGCCGACTTTAATCAACGGTTTGGGCAGACTGTCGGTAAGGCTGCCCATCCGCACGCCGCGGCCGGCGGCCAGCACCATTGCCTGCGTAAAAGGTTTGCGCGCCGGCGCCCGCCGCAGTTCCCGCGGCAGGTATGCGTCAAGCCAGTTTTTGACTTCCGCCAGTTTGGGATATTCGAGGATTTGGTCCAGCATTTTCCACATCTGGGGAATATAGTTCAGGTAGCGGGTTTTGCCGTTGATCATCGAAAGGGTGGTAAAACGTCCCAGCACCCGCAGGTGGCGGAACAGCGAAAGAAAGGCAAACGAATCTTCAAAATCTTCGCGGCGGACGTTTTCAAGACTGTTGAAAAAATCGTCTTTGACCTGCCGGATGACTTCCGGCGAGGCCGGTCGGCGGTCGGCGGCTAGCAGACTCATGACGTCGTAAGTGAGCGGTCCCCACATGGCGTCCTGAAAATCGATGATCGCGCATTCTTCCGCGTTCGGCGGCAGCATGATGTTGTCGATGTGATAGTCCCACAACACCAGCCGGTTCGGTACCCGGTAGGCCAGTTCCGCCAGCCTGTCGGCAACGGCGAAAAATTCCGCGGCGGCCCGTTCGGGCAGCGGCTGTCCGGCGGCCATCGGAAAATACCAGTCGGTAAACAGGCGCAGATCGTCGAGAATTCTGCGGCGGGAAAGCTCGTTGACGCATTGCGGACGTTCGCGCACGGCGGCAACTTTGGCGGCGGCGCGTCCGGCCATGCGGTAAAGGCGCATTTCGTTGTCGTCTGTCAGCAGTTTGGTTACGGTGTCGTCGCCCAAGTCTTCCAGCAGCAGAAAGCCGTTGCCGAAGTCTTTGTTTTTTACTTCGGGGACATAGACGCCGCGGGCGCGGAGAAAGGCGGAAAGTTCGACAAATTCGCGGGTGCGGCAGCGGCAGCCTTCGTCGTCCATGATTACCGCGCTGCCGCCGTTGTTAAAACGCATGCGGTAATATTTGCGGCTTGAAGCGTCGGTTGAAAGCGGGTTTAAGACAAAGGCGGCGCCGTTTGCGCAGGTTTCGGCGAATTCCTTTAATTTTGCCGGGCGGTCGAGATTTTCCATTGACCACGTCTCCTGAAATGTTATTATTCGTTAAGTCTGAAGCTTAGGCTTTAAGCTTTAAAATATAATTAAAGGCATGAGGAGGGGCGATGAAGTACAAATATGCGGTGTTTGACTGGGACGGCACTCTGGCGGACACTTATCCGGTGATTTCGGCGGCGTACGACTATACTTTCGATAAAATGGGGCTGCTGCGGATTCCCTATGACGAAATCAAACGGATCACCAGCACCCTGCAGAACAAAGACACTCTCGGATACGTTTTCAAAGAGCGGCGGGACGAGGCGGCAGGGTATTTTTACGAATATATCGAAAAATTCCACACCGACCGGCTGGCGCCGATGTTCGGCGCGGAAAAGCTGCTCGGTTTCTGCTGCGAAAAAGGGCTTGAATGTTATCTGATTACCAACAAAAAAACGCGCTTTATCAAAGAAGAACTGGAAAAGCTCGGGTTCGGCAAATATTTTAAAAAAGTGGTGGCGGCCGGCGAATATGCGGAAGACAAGCCGCATCCCCTGGCCTGTCACGCGGTGTTTGACAACCGGCTGCCGCCGGCCGGCGAAATCGTGGTCATCGGCGACGGCGAAGCCGACGTCAAAACCGCGGCGGCTTTTGAGCATGACGGCGAACGGGCCGAATGCATCATTTACGATCCCAAACGCAAATACCGCGGTCCCGAACCGGACCATAAGATAGAAAGTCTGATTGAAGCGGCGGCAATTTTGGAGAAAGAATAACCATGCAAAACAAAAATCAGGTAGTCATTTACGGGCGGCACGCCGTTTTCGCGGCGCTGGCCAACCCGCGGCGCAGCATTGTCCGCGTCGTTTGCCTGAAAGAAAACGCTGCCGAACTGCGGGGCAGAATCGGCGAAAAGAAACTTTCCGTCGTCGAGCGCCGGGAACTGGAGAAGATGCTGCCGCGGGAAGCGGTGCATCAGGGAATGGCGGCGGTGGCCGAGATGCTGCCGGGCATTTCGCTGGAAGAACTGTGCGAAAAGGCGCGGGAAAAGGAAAACTGCCATCTGCTGGTGCTTGATCAGGTGACCGATCCGCAGAACATCGGGGCGATCATCCGTTCCTGCGCGGCTTTTGACGCGCTGGCACTCATGGTGCAGGATAAAAATTCGCCGCAGGAAAGCGGGGCGATGCTGAAGGCGGCGGCCGGCACTTTCGAACTGCTGCCGGTTTGCCGGGTGACCAACCTGTCGCGGGCGGTGGAAAAACTGAAAAAGGAAGGCTTTTGGGCAGTCGGTATGGACGGTTATGCCAAAACCGACGTTTCGGCTTTGCAAAAAGGCGGCAAACTGGCGGTGATTATGGGCAGCGAAGGCGCCGGCATGCGTCGTCTGGTGGAAGAAACCTGCGATCTGACGGTGCGGCTGCCGATCAATCCGGAAGTGGAAAGCCTGAACGTTTCGACCGCGGCGGCGGTGGTGCTGTACGAATTGAACCGGAAATAGGAGATGACAATGCCGGCAAATGTTGAAGTTTGTTGTTTGTGCAAGAACTATGACCGAATCCGCGCGGTCGACAATGTTTCCTTTAAGGCCGGAGAGGGGGAAGTGATTGCCCTGCTCGGGCCCAACGGCGCCGGCAAGTCAACGCTGATGAATATGATGGCCGGTTATCTGGCGCCTTCCGCCGGCGATATTTTCATCTGCGGCCGCAATATCCGGGATTTTCCGCTTGAGGGCAAGCAAAACATCGGTTTTCTGCCCGAAGGCTCGCCCTTGTATCCGGATCTGACGGTGCGGGCGTTTCTTAGCTATATGGCCGGTCTGCGGCTGCTGGACAAAAGGGCGGCCGATCGTGCGATTGCCCTGGCCAAAATAGAAAACGTGGCGGAACAGAAGATAGAAACCCTGTCAAAAGGCTATCAGCGGCGGGTGGGCTTTGCCCAGAGCATTCTTTCCGATCCGCCGGTACTGCTTTTGGACGAACCGACCGACGGTCTGGATCCCAACCAGAAACGGCATATCCGCAGCCTGATCGGGCAGATGGGCAAAAAAAAGACGATCATGATTTCCACCCATCTGCTGGATGAGGCGGAAACGGTGTGCAACCGGATCATTCTGATCAACCGCGGGCGAATCGTTGCCGACGGCACCGCCGGGGAAATTATCAAAAAAGCCGGCGCAAAAAATCTGGAAGAAGCTTTCTGTCAATTGACAACCACGGAAGACGAGGCATAGATGAAAAAATTATGGATCGTGACCAAAAACGAACTGCTGCGTTATTTTATTTCGCCGCTGGCATATGTTTATCTGGTGGCTTTTTTGCTGCTGAACGGGTCTTTTGCGGTATATTTCGGGCATTTTGTCGACCGCGGCATTGCCGGCCTCGGTTCGATGTTTGCTTTTCAGCCGTGGCTTTATCTGCTGTTTATTCCCGGCATTTCGATGCGGCTGTGGGCAGAGGAATTTCGCAGCAAGACGGTGGTGCAGCTTCTGACCATGCCGGTTTCCGTTTCCACTTTGGTATGGGGCAAGTTTCTGGCTTCCTGGATTTTTGCCGCCGCGGCGCTTGTGCTGACGTTTCCCTTCTGGCTGACGGTCAATTATCTGGGGGCGCCCGACAACGGGGTGATTGCGGGAAGCTATCTCGGCAGCTGGGTTCTGGCCGGCTGCATGCTGGCCATTTCGCAGACGATGTCGGCGCTGACCAAAAACCAGGTGATTGCGCTGGTGCTGGCGGTGATTGTCAATTTCCTGTTCTTTTTGAGCGGGGTGGAATATGTGCTCGGCTTTTTCAGGATGTTTGCGCCGGCGGCGGTGGTCGACATGGTGGCCTCGTTCAGTTTTCTGGTGCATTTCGGCACCATTGCCGGCGGGCTGCTGGAAATGCGCGACGTCGTCTTTTTCGTTTCGGTCATTTTGCTGTTTAACGTAACCACCATTCTGGTCGTCAGCTTCCGTACTTCGGGAACCTCGCGCTGGCTGAAGTCTACCCAGGCAGCCTATTACGTCCTCTTCTTTTTGCTGCTGCTGACGGCTTTTACCGGGCTCAACCTGACGGCCAACCGGTTTTTGCGTACCGAACAGTACGATTTTACGCAAGAAAAGCTGCATACGCTGACCCCTTCTTCCCGCCGGGTGCTGGAAAACCTGCCGGAACCGGTGACGGCCAAACTCTACTATTCGCCGGTTTTGGGACAGAGAAACCCGGAACTGCGGCTGATGTACGACCGGGTGCGGCTGCTGCTTGAGCAGTTTGCGCGTCTGCAGCCGGAAAAATTCAGCTATAAGATATATAATCCGCAGCCGCTTGACGATTTGGAAGACCAGGCGATTGCGGCGGGACTGCAGCCGCTGCCGCTGGTTGACCTCAACCAGAACGGCTTTTTCGGGCTGGTTTTGACCGACAGTGCCGACCGCCGCGAAATAATACCGTTTTTTGCCCTTGAGCGATACGGTTATCTGGAGCAGGATCTGACGGAAAAGGTTTATCAGCTTTATCATGAAAAAAAGACGCTCGGGCTGATCAGCAGCCTGCCGGTGTTTGACACGCCGTTTGCCGGCGGTTACGTTTCCCCGCGCTGGAACATCATGACCGAGATTGAAAAGTTTTATGAGGTTAAAATCATCAACAGTGCGGAAGACCTGGCAAAAATCGACCTGCTGATGATGATACATCCGCAAAAGCTGCCGGATGACGTGGTCGGGGCGATCAAACAGTATTCCGAACTCGGCGGCAAAACGCTGCTGCTTTTGGATACGGCGGCCGAGGCGCCGCGGATTTTCTCGCCGGACAACATCGAGTTTTATCCTTCCAACCTGAACGGTCTGGACAAGTTCTGGGGATTCCGCTTTTACAACGAACTGGTGGTGGCCGATCTTGACAATTCAATCACCGTCGACGCCACCAAAAACTATTCCACCAATCCGGTCTTTACCCAGGACGTGGTGCAGTTCGTGGCGCCGGCTTCAAGCATGAATCCTGATTTTCCGGTCACGAGAAACCTGCAGGGGATTTTGTTTGCTTCGGTATCGGCGGTGGTGCCGGACGGCGGGCGCAGCGCGTTTCTGCCTTTGATCAAAGGCGGCGATCAGTCGGGGGTTTTGAGTTCGGGAGTGGTTTATGAGGGAAAAAATCCGGCGGACCTGCTCGGCATGTTCAAACCCGACGGCAAGCTGAAGTTTCTGGCGGCGCTGTTGATCGAAAAAAACAAGAAGAATCCGTTTGAAGTGATCGTGGCGGCGGACACCGACTTCATCTACGATACGTTTTGGAGCTCGGGGCGGACGATCTTGGAAAACAATTATTTCATTCCGCTTTATGACAACGCCAATTTTATACTCAATTCGCTTGACTATCTGGCCGGCGACGAAACGCTGATCGATTTGCGCGGGCGGACGCAGAAAATCCGCCGTTTCGAGGGAATCGAAAACATGCGCAAGGAAAATCTGCGCAATTTCCGGATCAAGGAAAACGACATTTTCCGTCAGATTGACAAGACCAAAAAGGCGTTGCAGGAAGTTTTCGGAAAAAGAGAGTTTGAAGAACGAAACAACTTCACTTCCGACGAACTGGCGGTAATTGCGGGAACGCGGCAGCGGCTGGATACGCTGAGAAGCGAGCTGGCGGCGATCCGCATGAACATGCACCGCAACATCGAACAAACCGGCATGATGATTAAGTTTGTCAACATATATCTGGTGCCTCTCCTGATTTTGCTGCTGCTGGCGGCGGCCGGGGCAAAAGGTTTTTATCGCCGCGGCGGTTTGTCGGGCAAAGTCAGAATATCTTTTAACCGGGAATTTAAGACGGCGGCCGTCGTGACCGTGCTGCTGGCGGCGGCCGGCGGCGTTTCCTTCCTGCTGACGATGAGCGACGCCGGCGACGGTTATGAGAACCGGCCGGTGTTTGAAGGACTGACGGAAAAGCTGAACGACGTGGAAAAAGTCGTTTTGACGTCGGCCGAAGGGGAATTGAGCTTCTTTAAGGAAGACGGGGTATGGAAACTGGAAGGGGAACCCTGCGCCGTCGTTTATCAGGAGCGCATCGGCCGTTTTCTGGCGGTGCTGGCCGACGCCGTTTATTATGAAAAGAAATCGGACAAGGCCGAATATTTGTCCCGCTTCGGACTGGCGCCGAGTTCGGCGGAAGGGTCGGAAAGCGTGGAAGTGCGGCTGGAAGGCGCAAAAAATTCGGTGTTGGCGGACTTTTCCGTCGGCCGTTACGACATAGACATCGGCCGCGGCGCGCGGGCGGCATATATCCGCTTTGCCGACAAGTTCCAAGTCTGGATGATCAAGGCCGACCTGATCGATTTGTCGACCAATGTCGCCGACTGGACGTACGGCAGCCTGTGGAACCTGCGTTTCGGGCGTCTGAGCGGCTTTAACCGGACAAGCAACCTGAACCGTACCGCGGAGATGGTCAAAACGCTGCTCAACGTCGGTTTTGTGTCTGCGGCGGAAGGGAAGCCGGAAGGGGAAAAAGTTTTGTCGCTTGAACTTGAAGTTGAAGGCAGCCGGCAAATCGGAATTGACTTTTTGCAAAATAAGGAGCATATCTACGCCCGTTATCAATTCCGGCCGGAAGACGAAAGCGGTTACCTCGGCTTTTTTGCCCGAACGGCGGAAAAATGCCATTATGAAATCAGCAAAGAGAATTTTGAGAAGATAGACAATGTTGCCGCAACCGTCCGCTGACCGGAAGAACATCAACCGTTTGAAAAAAATCGCCGTTACCGCCAGCGTGTCGGTGTCGGCCGGGCTGGCGCTCATCAAACTGGCGGCCTCGCTTTATACCGGGTCGCTGGCGGTACTGTCGTCGATGGTAGACAGTCTGTCGGACATTTTTTCGTCGCTTATTTCCTTTATTGCGGTTAAATTTTCCTCCCAGCCGGCCAGTGTCGAGCACCGGTACGGCTTCGGCAAGGCGGAAGCCCTGAGCGCGCTGGTTCAGTCGGCTTTTATTGCCGGTTCCGGCGTGTTTGTGGTTTATGAGGGCGTCAGCCGTTTCATTTCGCCGCGGCCGGTGGGGGATACCGGCGTCGGCATTCTGGTGATGGCCGCCAGCACGGTAATCACTTTAGGGCTGATCGCTTTTCAGAAGTATGTGGTGAAGAAAACGGCTTCGCTGGCAGTGGCGGCGGACAGTGCCCACTATCTGGTAGACATTGCCACCAACCTGTCGATCATGATCAGCCTGATCGTGGTCAGACTGTTTGAAATCTACTGGTTTGATACGCTGGCGGCGTTGTTTGTTTCCTTTTATCTTCTGATCAATGCCTACAAGATTGCCCGCGAAGCGATTGCCCTGCTGATGGACAAGGAGCTGTCGGAAGAAGTGCGGCAGGACATTTTCAATCTGGTCAACAACTGCGGCTTCTGCCGCGGCATTCACGATTTGCGTACCCGCGATCTGGGCGGGGTTTACATGTTTGAGTTTCATCTGGAGCTTGACGGCGGCCTGTCGCTTTATCAGGCGCATGAACTGACGGACATTGTCGAAAACGAAGTCAAAGCCCTGTATCCCGGTTCTCAGGTGATTATCCACCAGGATCCGGCCGGTCTTGACGAGGAACGGCTGGACAATCGTCTGACCCGCTGACTGCGGTTCGGGGGTTAAAGAACGATGTCGGCTTCGTAAGCGCGGACGATTTCGACGTCCTCTTCCCTTTCTTCGCGGCTCAGTTCGCAGACCATCAGGCTGTCGGCATCCTGCAGGCTGTCGAAAGCGTCGTCGGGAATACGGTCGATAACCACGCCGTCTTCTTCGTTGCGGTAAAGAACCGCCGAGCGGTTGCCGGCGTCGATTTCGATGACGGCGTCTTTGGCTTCGCCTTCGCGGGCATAGAGCAGCAGCATCACTTCGTCTTCTTCGTTGATGATAAAGTCAAAGGCGTCAAATTTATCGTTGTCGTTCATTAGAAAAACTTTCCCTGATAATTAAAAGATACGTTTATTGTAAGAGGTATAATTATATTTACAAGAGGAATGTTGATAGATGCGTTAATTTTGATGAATTTTTGCCGCGGATGACTTATAGTCGTTTTCATGAGTACGATATTGGACAGGATAATCGGCCTGCTGAAATGGCCGGCGGCGGTATGGGCATTGTGGTCGGTGCCGGCTTTTTTCCAGTCGCTGGAATATTTTGACTTCAAAACGTTGAAATTCGTGGCGCTGTTCGGCGGTTTTTTTCTTTTTTTCGTGGCGCGGACCTCAATGGAGGCTTCGATCCGCACGTCAATGCAGATTATTGCCCACGAACTGACGCACAGCTTTTTTGCGGTGCTGACTTTTCACAAGGTGAAACATATCCGGATCGAGGAAGACAATTCCGGCGGTTCGATGGGGTTTGAAGGCGAGGGCAACTGGCTGATCATTATTGCGCCGTATTTTTTCCCGCTGTTTTGTTTCTTTTTTATGGTCGGGGTCGGCATCTATATGAAGTTTGCCGCGCTTAACTGGATCGTCAGTGCCGTGTTCGGTTATTTTATCGGCTATCACGTGGATACGGTGGCGTCGCAGATACATGAAAAGCAGACCGATCTGCCGAAGGTTTCCTATCTGTTCTGCGCAATGTTTCTGCCCGGCGCCAACCTGTGGATTATCGGCAGCATGCTGGCGTTTAACAGTTATGGCTGGGACAGTTTTTTCAAATATCAGGAGCTGATGGCGCGGCTGAACGCTGAAAACCTGCAGCAGCTGGTCGGTTTAGTCTTTAATTTTTAAAATGCAGCTGCCGGCGTCAAGCAAGACTCGGGCGCCGAGCGGAACCGTTTTGCGGACGCGGACGTGGCCGAAGGGAAAGTTGCGGATAACGGGAATTTTGACCGCGGCCGCAAATTCGTCGATTACCCGGTTGGTGTCTTTGTCGTCGGGATGGTTGAGGCGGATGTCGGTGAACTGGCCGAAAACGACGCCGCGCACCCGTGCAAACGACGGCTGCTGACGAAGCTGCAGCAGCATTCTCTCAATGCGGTAGCTTTTTTCGTCGACGTCTTCCAGCAGCAGGATTGTATCCGTAAGGTCAGGGTAATAAGGCGTTCCCGCCAGCGACTGCAAAACGCAGAGGTTGGTGCCGACCAGCCGGCCTTCGGCGGTGCCCAGGTTGACGACGGTGCCGCCGCGGATATCTTCAAAGCGGCCGTCCATCGCCCGCAGAAAACTTTCGGCGGTATAAGGGTGAACGGTAGCGCCGCGGCCGAAGTCGTATTTCAGCAGAATGCCGGCATAGCAGACGTTGCCGGTGCGGGCAAAAATGCCTGCCTGCAAGGCGGTGGTGTCGCTGAAGCCGATCAGCGGTTTGGGATTCTTTCTGATAAGGTCATAATCGAGCAGCGGCAGCAGATACTGTGCGCCGAAACCGCCGGCAGCGGCAAAAACCGCCCTGATTTCCGGATCGGCAAAAAAACGCATCAGGTCTTCCGCCTGCTGTTCGGGCGTGCCGGCCATGTGGTTGAGCCGGTCGTAGACGTGCGTGCCGAGAACAACCCGGTACCCGCAGCTTTCCAGCCAGCGCAGTCCGTCGCGGATGTCTTCCGGCGAATCGAGCGCCGAAGACGGGGAAACAATGCCGACTTTTGAGCCGCGGGGAACCGGGTTGATCATGGTTTACAGCTCCGTCAGCAGCTGCCGGCTGAAGTCGGGCAGCGAGTTGTCGCGGGCGCCCATGATAACGACGCAGTCGCCGTCTTTGGCGTTCTCAAGGATAAATTTGTGCACGTTTTCCCGGGTGTCGAGAAAATAAGCGTTGTTATGACCGTTTTTGCGCACGGCGTCGACGATGTTTGCGGCGGAAATGCCTTTGTCGACGTTTTTATCCAGCATATAGACCTCGGGCATGACGAAGATGTCGTCGGGACCGAGTACGCGGGCGACTTCCGCCGCCACTTCGCTGCCGGTGTTGAAGGCGGAAAACGGGCTGTGCGACTGGTACATGACCAGAAGGCGCCGCGGATATTCCTTTAAGGCCGAAAGCGAAGACGCGATTTTGCTCGGGTTGTGGGCAAAGTCGTCAATCAGGGTAATGCCGCGGCCGGTGGTGCCGACGATTTCCAGCCGGCGTTTGATGCCGGAAAAGCCTTCCAGCGTTTTGGCGGCCGCCAGCGGATCCAAACCGGTTTCGGCACAGACGGCAATTGCGGCCAGCGCGTTGCTGACGTTGAAAGCGCCGAACAAATTGAGACGGAAGGTCTGTCCGCGGAAATTGTATTCTACGCCGTCGGGCAGGCATTTGATGCCGTCGGCAAAGAAGTCCGCGGCCGGATCTTTGACCGAAAAGGTCGTTTTGCGGTCGTGTTTGAGGTTGCGGGTCAGTTCGCAGTCGCCGTTGACGACCAGCGTGCCTTTGGTGTTGTCGGCAAAAGTCTGGAAATAACCGATCAGGTTTTCCATTGAAGTGTGGTCGTGCGAAATGTTGTTGACGAGCGCGATTTGCGGATGATATTTGCAGATGGAGCCGTCGCTTTCGTCGGCTTCGATGATGCAGAACCTGCCTTCGTTGTAAATGAAGTTCGGCAGGCCTTTCAGCTGTTCGTAATTGCGCAGCATGCCGCCGTTGACCAGACAGGGCTTTTGTCCCAGCATGTCAAAAATATAACCGATCATGGCGGTGGTAGTGGTTTTGCCCGAGGTGCCGCCGACGGCGATGCCGAAGGGGTAACCGTGAAAAACTTCGGCCAAAAGGTCGGAACGCTGTTTGACCGGGATGTTCAAAGCGCGCGCGGCTTTGATGTCGGGGTTGTTTTCGTCAAGCGCGGCCGATACGTATACCGTTTCCGTGTCGGCGGTGATGCCGCTTCCGTCCTGAGAAACGAGTTTTATATTCATGTTAAGCAGCGCCTGACGGTTTTTGCCGTCGCGGCCGGCGTCGAAGTTGCGGTCGCTGCCGTAAACTTCGCAGCCTTTCAGGCTCATGATCTGGGCGAGCGGACTCATGCCGTTACCCGAGATACCGCAAAAACAAATTTTAGTCATAATTTATTTTTTTCCTTTTATTGTTTATCTTTAAAGAGCGTCGAGAGTTTGCTCCTCACGCTCGCGGAAGATCCGGAGGTTGGTATAGTCAATGATGATGTAGCTTTTGCCGTCTCCGTCGACGTTGACGGCCAGAGCCGCGCCTACGTCCTGATCTTCAAAGGTCGCGTACAAAACCGCCTGACCGCTTTTCAGCTCCGCCAGAAAGTCGGCGCCGCCGATCGGTTCGGAGATTTTTTCTATCTCGACCTTATCTACTCCATACTCGTCTTTTACCTTTTTTTCAACAGTTGTGATTTTGGGGGTGAAAAACTCTTTGGCGTTGCCGTATTTTCTTTCCAGCAAACCGTAATATTTCCGGTACAGGTGCAGGGCTTTTGAGGCTGAGGCGTCGTCGTTGAGAAGGCGGCCGTAGGCCGTGAGCCGCCACAATGAGTTGTTTTCGCCGAAGCTGACGATCACCTGGCGGAAGTCGGCAATCGGCTTGGGCAGTTTGGTGACGATGAAGTCGTTGACGCTGTCTTTGCGCTCAACCCGTTCCATGTCGACGCCGAGCGCTTTGGTTTGGTTGTAGGTGGCGCCCCAGGAAAGGCCGAACGGCGCTTCGCCGTATTTGGTGGTGGTGTCGATCGGTTTGCCGCCGACGGGCGCGGCCGGCGCCGCTTTCGTGCGGGCAGAGCGGAACTGCAGCGGTTCGCCCTCGATTTTGATTATTTTCGGCTTCTGGTCAAGCAGGCTGCTGGCCTTTTCCTTGGCGGAATTCGAACTGTCTTCCATTTTTAGGTCGTCGGAGATCAGTACGTCTTCGTAAAACTTTCCGTCTTCGAGTTCGGCCGCTTTTGCCGCGCCGGCGGCGATCAGCGGGATAACAACTGCTAAAAATATCTTTTTCATTAAAATATTCCCCTCAAACGTCAAGAAAAAAATTGAACACCGTTCGGAATTGAATTATTATAATCCCATATTGCAAACAATTGGTTAAAAAAATATATGACGCAGAATGCAAAAGACAACGTCCGCCGGCGGCTGCTTGACACCGGGCGCAGGCTGGTAACCGAAAAAGGGGCGGAATATCTGACCGCCCGCAAGCTGTCGGAAGCTTCCGGCTGCTCGATCGGAACGATATACAACCAGTTCGCGAAGATGGACGACTTCATCGCCGAACAAAACGAGATGACTTTGGCCGAATTGTACGCTTATCTCAGCCAGCTCGGCGGCGACCGCCGCGGGTTCGGCAACATCAATCTTTATGCCGGCTGCTTCCGGCAGTTTGTTGCTTCCCACCGGCCGTTGTGGTTTTTGTTTTACAACTTTCATCTCAATCTGAAAGACTATCGTTTGAGCGTTTCCTACCGGCGGCGGCTGGTGCGGCTGTCGCAATTGTTTGAGCCGGATCTGGCGGCGATGTTTCCGCGGCTCGGCCGGCGGCGGCTGAAGATGTCGCAAAAGGTGCTTGAAACCGGTCTGACCGCGCTTTCCGCCCTTTCTTCCGACGGCCGCGGCGACAAGCGCTCCGAACTGCTGCTCAACACTTATCTGGCCGGCATGATGATGTTAAACAGGGAGTAAGACGACAATGGACTTTTTAAACCTGATGTACCGGCGATGGATATATTTTTCCACCGATCCGGAAGTTCTCGCCACTTTTTTCAACAACCGTTTTCTGCTGATTCTGCTGGTGATCGTGCTGATCAGGATTAAATACACCACCTACAGCAGCATGTGGGCGAGCGCGCTGGTCAACATTCCCGGCACCATTTTGCACGAAATGATGCACTATATCGTCGGTTTGGTTTTGAACGCCCGTCCCTGCAATTTTACCATTTTTCCGCGCAAGTCGCCGGACGGTTATTACGTGATGGGCAGCGTCGGTTTCCGCAACGTCACTTTTTACAACGCCGTGCCGTCGGCAATGGCGCCGCTTTTGCTGCTGGTGATCGGCTTTTATCTGAACCGCTATTATCTGCCGCTGATGCGTCCGACCATGCTGAACTATGTTTTGTATGTTTTGCTGCAAACCATCATTATCGAAAACGCCATGCCTTCGGGCGCGGATTTCCGGGTGGCGGGAATGTACCTCAAGGGTATTCTTCTGTACGGCTTTCTGCTGGTGGCGCTGCTGGTTTTCATGTAAGGCTCCGCTTATTTTTCCAGCTGTTTGACCACCGCTTCGGTGACGGCTTTGGCGTCGCCGTAGAGCATAATGGTGTTTTCGTTGTAAAACAGCGGGTTGTCAACGCCGGAATACCCGGAAGAAAGCGACCGTTTGACGAAGAAGACAGTTTTGGCGGCGGCGACGTCAAGCACCGGCATGCCGTAGATCGGCGACGAAGGGTCGGTTTTTGCCAGCGGGTTGGTGATGTCGTTGGCGCCGATGACGTAGGCGACGTCGGCGTCGGCAAAGTCGCGGTTGATATCGTCCATTTCAAAAATTTCGTCGTAAGGGACGTCGGCTTCGGCAAGAAGAACGTTCATGTGTCCGGGCATGCGGCCGGCCACCGGATGGATGGCGAAGCGCACCTGTACGTCATATTTGCGGCGCAGCAGGCCGGCCATTTCTTTCAGGGCATGCTGGGCGCGGGCGGCGGCCATGCCGTAGCCGGGAACGATAATGATTTTTTCCGCGTTTTCCATGATGAAGGCGGCGTCTTCGGGGCTGCCGCTGCGGGCAACGCCCTTTTCCCCGCTGCCGGTTTCGGCGTTTTGCCGGTTTTTCGCCGCCCCGCCGAGCATGACCTGAACAAGCGACGAGTTCATGGCCTTGGTCATGACAAAGGCAAGAATTGCGCCGCTGGCGCCGACGATGGTGCCGGTGATGATCATCAGCGTCTGGCTAAGCATGAAACCGATACCGACCGCCGCCCAGCCGGAATAGGAGTTTAAGACGGAGATGACAATCGGCATGTCGGCGCCGCCGACCGGCAGCACCAAAAGCAGACCGAGCAGCAAAGAAACCGCGGCCAAAAGCCAGAACATCCATTCGGCATGAGTGAAGGAATAGCCGAAAAACAATAAAACGGTTATGATCGAAAGCAACAGGTTAAGCGGATGCTGGAAAGGAAACAGCAGGGCTTTGCCCGGCAGCAGCCCCTCAAGTTTGGCAAAGGCGACCATGGAACCGGAGAAGGCCAGCGCGCCGATGACCAGGCCGACGGAAGAGGCGAAATAATGGGTGCCGTCGGCGGCCGCTTCGCCGGCGGCGAGAAAAACCGCCGCCAGTCCGCCGAGACCGTTGAAGGCGGCAATCATCTGCGGCAGCGCGGTCATCCGCACCTTCTGTCCGCTGACGACGCCGATCACACCGCCGGCCGCCAGCGCCAGAACAACCGGCAGCAGCCGTTCGGGAGGAATCAGGGCCAAAGCGGCGACGATGGCCAGTGTCATGCCGGCAATGCCGAGGAAGTTGCCGAGGCGTGCGCTTCTCGGCGCGCTGAGCCCGCGAATCGAAAGAATGAACAAAACGGCCGCCAACAGGTAAATCAGTTCGCTCATTGCTTTTTCTCCTTGCTTTTAAACATTGCCAGCATGCGGGCGGAAACAGCGAATCCGCCGAAAATGTTGACGGCGGCAAGGACGACGGCGGCCAGTCCGCAGATTTCGACAAACATGCTTTCGGCGTTTCCCGCAACGCCGATCGCGCCGAGAATGATTACGCCGGAAATGGCGTTTGACACGCTCATCAGCGGCGAATACAGCGCTGGGGTGACGCCCCAGACGACGAAATAGCCGATGAAGGCGGCCAGCACGAAAATAATCAGCAGTTCATTCATGGCTCACTCCCTTTTTTCTCCCTGCCAGCAAATGCAGGTGCGGTTGATGACGTCGTCGGCAAAATCGGGGGTTTGGCCGGCGGCCGGACCGTTGCCGAGCAGACGGAAAAAGTTGCAGAGATTGTTGGCAAACAGCCGGCTGGCGGTATCGGGCAAAAGCGACGCCATTTGCCTGTCGACGGTAACGACGGCACCGTTTTCGGTGGTAAAGGTTTCCGGCGAACCGGGTCCCTCGACGTTGCCGGAAACGTCAATCAGCACGCTGCCGGCCTTAAGCAGGCCGATTTCCTTTTGTTTGAACAATATCGGTGCCCGGGGCGGCGATCCGGCGGCGGTAATGACGACGTCCGCTTCGGCAATCGTTTCGTTCAAACGTTCCGGTTCGACAAAGCGGGCGCCGAGGGATTCCGCCTGTTCGCGGGTTTCCGGCCGGATGTCGTGGGCAAAGACGACGGCGCCCAGCCTTTTGGCGGTGGCGATGGCCTGCAGGCCGGCAACGCCGATGCCGACAACGAGAATTTTGGCCGGCATCACCGATCCGGCGGCGGTAGTCATCATCGGTACCGCACGGTTGAGCATGTTGACGGCCTCGATTGCCGCTTTGTAGCCGGCCAGATTGTCCTGCGAAGACAAAATGTCCATGTCCTGTGCGCGGGAGATGCGGGGAATCCGTTCCAAGGCGAACAGGCTGAACCGGCGGTTTTTGATCAGTTCCCAGTCGGGGACGAACGTGCGAAAATCGGCAATCACCGTCAGCCCGTCGGGCAGCCGTTTGGTTTCTTCGGCCGAAGGAGCGCGTATTTTAAACAGCAGGGAGGCGCCTTTCAGGGCGGCGGCGGCGTCTTCGGCAATTTCGACGCCGGCGTTTTCATATTCTTTATCGGCAAATCCGGCCGCTTTGCCGGCGCCTTTTTCCATTTTTATTTTTGTACCGTCGGCAGTCAGCTTTTGTGCTGCCGGCGGGGTGAGGGCAACCCGCCGTTCGTAATCGGCGGTTTCCTTTAAAACGGCGATGATCATTTTGTCTCCGTTTGTTTAACGATTATGAAAGCATATGTTTATATAATTTCATTTTAAGGTTTTTGAAACGGAGAACAACAAAAAATGTCGGTTTTATGGAATTTGTTTACAACATTCTTCAAAATCGGGCTGTTTACGTTTGGCGGCGGCTATGCGATGATTCCGCTGCTTTCGGCCGAACTGGCAAAAAAGAAACGATGGACCACCGACGAAGAGCTGATGGACTATTATTCAATCGGCCAGTGCACGCCGGGGATCATTGCCGTCAACGTGTCGACTTTTATCGGTTACAAGCTCAAGGGTGTTTCCGGCGCGGTTGCGGCTACCGCCGGCATGGTCGCGCCTTCGGTCGTCATTATTATAGCGATTGCCAACGCCGTCAGCTTTTATATGAAAAACGAATATGTGGCGCATGCCTTTGCCGGCATTCGAATCGTTGTGATCGCGCTGATTTTCGACGTGGTGCTCGGCATGTGGAAAAAGGGCGTCGGCAGCTGGTTTCAGGGCATCATTTTCTGCCTGTCGCTGCTGGCGCTGGCATGGCTGTCGGTTTCGCCGGTAACGGTGGTGCTGGCGGCGGCGGTAATCGGTCTTTTGATCAGGAGTTAGGCAGATGACGGTTTATGCCCTGTTGTTTTTCGAGTTTTTCAAAATCGGTCTGTTCGCTTTGGGCGGCGGGCTGGTTACGGTGCCGTTCCTGTTTGACCTGAGCACCCGCTATCCGTGGTTTACTTCCGAACAGCTGGTCAATATGATTGCGGTGGCGGAATCTTCGCCCGGACCGGTCGGCGTCAACATGGCGACTTATGCCGGTTTTAAAGCGGCGGGCGTTTCCGGCGCCCTGACGGCAACCTTCGGACTGGTGCTTCCGTCGCTGATCATTATCGTGATTATTGCCGCGCTTCTGGACAAGTTCCGGCAGACGGACTTTTTTCAAAATCTGATGTATGCCGTCCGGCCGGCGGTGATTGCGCTGATTTTGAACGCGGGGGCGGAACTGGGCAGACTGGCGTTGACGAATATGGAAGCCGCCGCTTTGTGCGCAATATTTTGGGGCGCAATTCACTTTTTCAAACTGCACCCCATTCTTTATATCGTTCTCGGCGGAATTTTAGGCGTTGCGCTCGGCCTATAAATCAAGCGCTTTGCGATAGGTGTCGAGCAGGAACTCCTGTTCGTCGCGGTCGGCGGCGTTCATTTTGCGCAATTTTAAAATCGCCCGCATGATCTTGACGTCAAAACCGGCCGATTTGGCTTCGGCAAACACGTCGCGGATGTCGCCCGAGAGGGCTTTCTTCTCTTCTTCCAAGCGTTCGATGCGTTCGATCAGCGAGCGCAGCCTGTCGGCAGCAATGCCTCCAACTTCTGTCATTTTTTTATCTCCCGAAAAATTTTTTTTGGTTGTAAGCGAGATTAGCAAAAGCTATATCTTTTGACAAGCAAATAAATTGTGGGTACGAAAAAATCTTGTAGAAGTTTAAATTTTAGCGCCTATAATGCCGCTATAATAAAAAAACGTGAGAGAGGATGAAAATGCCAAAAAAGACATATACGCGTATTCTTGCCACAATCGGGCCGTCTTCCGCCGACGAACGGACCATTTCCGCTCTGCTTGACGCCGGCGCCGACGCCTTTCGTTTTAACTTCAGCCACGGAACCCGCGAAGAACACAAACAACGTTATGACATTGTTCGCCGCCTGGCGGAAGAAAAGGGACTGTTTACCACCATCGTTGCCGATTTGCAGGGGCCGAAACTCCGCGTCGGTTCGTTTGCTGCCGGCAGCGTGGTTTTGAAAGAGGGCGGCGAATTTGTCCTCGACATGAAGGAAGAACCCGGCAATGAAGCGCGGGTGACGCTGCCGCACAAGGAAATTTTCGCCGCGATCAAACCGGGCGACGACCTGCTGCTGAACGACGGCAACATTGTTCTGACGGTCAAATCATGCGATGCGGCGAGCGCGGTGACGGAAGTTAAGGTCGGCGGAGAACTTTCCAGGCACAAGGGCGTCAATCTGCCGAACATCAAACTGCCGATTTCCGCAATTACCGAAAAAGACCGGAGCGATCTGGAATTTGCCCTGGAAATGGGCGTGGACTGGGTCTGCCTTTCGTTTGTTCAGTCGGCCGACGACGTGCGGGCGGCAAAAGCGCTGATCGGCGACCGGGCGTTGATTATTTCCAAGCTTGAAAAACCGAGCGCGATCGTCGAACTGGAAGATATTATCAAGCTTTCCGACGGTATTATGGTTGCCCGCGGCGACCTCGGGGTCGAGTGTCCGCTGCAAACGGTGCCGGTTCTGCAAAAGAAGATTGTCAACGCCTGCCGCAAATATGCGCGGCCGGTGATCGTTGCCACCCAGATGCTCGAATCGATGATCGAAAAACCGACCCCCACCCGGGCGGAGGTTTCCGACGTGGCGACCGCGGTTTATGACGGTGCCGACGCGGTAATGCTTTCGGCCGAAACGGCGGCCGGAAAATATCCGGTGGAAGCGGTGAAGATGATGAACAAGATCATCACTCAGGTTGAGGCGGATCCGCTGTTTTTCCAGTATATGAAGAATTTGCAGTCGGTTTCCTGCTGCATGGGCGAGGCCGATTCGATCACTTACGCGGCGAGCGAAATATCCAAGGTTCTGAAAAACGTCAAGGCGGTGGTAACTTATACCAGTTCGGGCCGGACAACTTTTCTCGTTTCCCGCGAGCGGCCGGATATTCCGATCGTTGCCGTTACCCCGAACATTAAGGTTGCCCGTCAGCTGGGGCTGGTCTGGGGTGCCCGGCGCTTTATCAACGAATCGACCTTTCAGAGTTTTGACCGTTTTGAAGACGTGGCCAAAACCGTGGCGCTTGCAAGCGGCGCGGCAAACAAAGGCGACCACATCATCATTACCGGCGGTTTCCCGCTCGGCGTCAAGGGACGGACGAATATGCTGCATACGGTGTATATTGATTAAGCCGGTTAACTTTCCGGAGTTT
>CECF01031953.1_pt1 | contig 21290 bp, 23 predicted proteins | sample 554751 | NCBI WGS metagenome assembly CECF01 (sample SAMEA3182099, study PRJEB8094) | gut metagenome | biome: human; feature: gut; material: Stool; isolation source: human stools | place: Canada | collected 2012-06-12 | reverse complement strand
AAATGTAACTTTGCCATAACGAAAAACTTTATGCCTAAAGATACGAAAACTTTGGGTAATAACAAAGCCCGGGCTTGAGAAAGTCTGGGCTTTGCGCATAAAAAAAGGCTGTGTCAGCGTTTTGACACAACCTCTTTTTTCCGGTATGTTGTATATCAGTCTTTCCGTTTATGCTACCGGCGGAGTATTCAGAAAAAAGAATACCGCCGTGCCGATAAGTATCATTCCCAATACCCCGTAAAACCAGCGTGCTTGCCGGCGGCCTACATTCCGTACGACAAACTGCGTGTTCTGGGCGGTAAAGAACCAATCCCAATCTAAGATTGCAGCCAGCAGGGAGATAATTCCCGCAACGGCAAAAATACCCTGAACGATGTACTGGCTCATGTAGTGCGATTAGTGGTTGATGATTAACGGCCGGTACTAATCCAGCGGTTGCAGTGTAACTTCCCGTTCACCGTTTTCTATCTCTTCGATGGTGACTTTCACGGTATTTCCCGGCAGCAGCTCTTCAATCAGTTCCGGCCATTCGATAAAGCAGAGCGCACCGCTGTACAGATAATCTTCGTATCCCATATCGTACACCTCTTCCAGTTTCTTGATCCGGTAGAAATCGAAGTGGTAAATCAACTCTCCGGCAATCTCGGAACGGTATTCGTTTACGATGGCGAAAGTAGGAGAGGTAATGACATCGGATACGCCGAGCTCTTCGCAAACCGCCTTGATAAAGGTGGTCTTGCCGGCTCCCATTTTGCCGTAAAAAGCAAACACGGTATTGTCGCCCATTGCCTCAACGAACCGGCGGGCGGCTTCATGAATCTGGTCTAATGACTGAATCTTGATTTCCATTATTTTGTATTTTTCTGCAAAGATAATGCAAACCGAGAGCATAAAAAATGAACGTGTTCATTTTTTATGCCGAGGCGCAGCTTATCTTCGCTTTTTCTGCAAAGATAACCAAAAACTTTTTCCCCCTTTACAGATTGCATAAATAATAATGGAGAAGAAGATGATGGCTGCTCCCGAAGGAACATTGAGATAGTATGAAATGAGCAGTCCGCCCAGGCAACTGAGGTAACCGATGCCCACAGACAGCCAGATGATGCGGTGAAACCTATGCGAAAAGAGATTGGCAGTCATCTGCGGGATTGTCAGCAATGAGATGACCAGCACGATGCCTACCATACGCAGGCAGGCTACGATAGTCAGCGCAATGAACATCATCAGTACATACTCAAAGGTCTGTACGGGTATTCCTTGCGAACGGGCGAATTCGCGGTCGAATGCCACATAGATTATCGGATGCAGGAAAAACGAGAAGAACAGGATGAGCAGTGCTGCCAGTCCGCCCAGCAGGGCGATGTCGCCAAACGTAATAGTCAGGATATTCCCGAACAGGTAGGCGGAGAGGTCGGGTGCAAATCCGGGAGACAGGAATGTGAATATGATGCCCAATGCCATTCCCAGTGTCCAGAATACCGCAATGGCAGAGTCCTCGCGCATGTCTTTCCGCTTGCTGAGCCATTCCACGCCGAATGCCGACAGTACGGAAAAGACCGCTGCCGACAGAATCGGTGAAATTCCCGCATACAGTCCCAGGCCTATACCGCCGAAAGAGGCATGCGTCAGTCCGCCGCTGATAAAAACCAGCCTCCGGGTGACGATGTACGTACCGATAATTCCGCAGACAATGCTTGCCAGCAGACTGCCGATGAGGGCATGTTGAAAGAATGTATATTGTAAAAGTTCCATGCGGCGGGGGTTAGTGGTTATTTCTTCTTTCTCCTACAATCAGGAATACTTCGTCTTTTATATTGTCGGGCAGTGCAATGCCGCGCAGTTGCAGGCTGCGCACCCACCCTGCCACGTCTTCCGACTGCATGGTGTAGAACACGTCACGGAACTCATCTTCCTGTTCGGGCGTATACTCGTCGGGAGCGGTTCCGATGTATTTGTCCAGCTCCTCGTCGTCATAGTATTCTATCTTCTTGCTGACGGCGGCGAGCAGGCTCTCTTTTTCGCATACCTCGTGCTGTCCGCAACATTCCGCATCCACTTCCTGCACTTCGGGCATAGCGTCCAGTTCGCCATTGTCAATTTTCTTCTGGAGTCTGCGGTTGCGTACGGTTCCGGCTATGGCAGCTACGACGGCAAGGGCAATCAGGCTAATAATCAGTATCCACATACGTTCTCTTTCCTTGAAAAAAAGTGTCCTTATACAATAGAACGGACAAAGATACACATTGTTTTCGTATCTGCCCGCTTTTGAACAGGCAAAAAGAAAGTGTGCCGGAATGCTTTTCGACCGTCATGCAATCAGGCTGTCCGCAGCGGTGCGTCGGGCGATGTTAATGACAGATGGTAAAGCCTGCTTGCTTCAAATCTTCCCAATAGCCCGGATAGGATTTGGATACTACCTGGGGTTCGTCAATCCTTATCTGCGGCAGTGCGATGCAGGCGGGGGCAAATGCCATTGCCATGCGGTGATCTTCGTAGGTGGCGATAACGGGAGCGCTTTCGGCAGGGCAGCGTTCACCCTCCCACAGCAGGATGCTGTCCTGCTCGGAACGTACCGCATAGCCTAATTTGCGCAGTTCGGTGATAAGGGCGGTGATGCGGTCGGTCTCCTTGATTTTGAGGCTTTGCAGGCCGGTGAAGCGGAAAGGGATATTCATCAGGCAGCAAGTGACGACAAAGGTCTGCGCAAGGTCGGGAATATCTACCATATCTTCTTCAAGACGGTCAACGGGCGTCCCTGCAAGCGTGAGCCGCACCCCCTTGTCCGTGTATTCGGTGTGTACGCCCAGGCGGGAGAAAATCTCCGCACCGCGGCTGTCACCCTGGTAACTGTGGGGGAACAGTCCGAGCAGCTCTACCATTTCCTCTTCATTCCCTTTCGGTGACTCTCCATTCCCCGTTTTCCGTTCTTCATTCCCCCTCAACGCCAATATCTGATACCAGTAGGATGCCGCGCTCCAGTCGCTCTCTACAGTGAACGGAACATCCCGGTAACCGCCGGGATATACAGTGATACTGTTTTCGGAACTCCATTCGGCACATCCACCGAAGTCCCGTATGAGCTTGAGGGTGAGGTCGATGTAAGGACGGGAAATGATACAGCCCGTAAGATGCAGATGCAACCCTTTGGGAAGAACAGCTCCTATCATCAGCAAGGCGGATATATATTGTGAACTCACGTTTCCGGCAAGTGATATTTCACAGCCTTGCAATTCCGAACCGGTGATGCGCAGGGGCGGGAAGCCCTCATTGCCTGCATACTCGATGTTTGCACCGAGCTGGCGCAGGGCGTCTGTCAGAATACGGATGGGCCGCTGCTGCATACGTTGCGTTCCGGTAATGATACGGACACCGGGCGTTACGCTGAGGTAGGCGGTGAGAAAACGCATGGCCGTCCCTGCCGCCATGATGTCTATATGTTCGGGGTTGCCTTGCAGCGCACGCACCATGACGCGGGTATCGTCGCAATCGCTCAGATTGCAGAGTGTCTGCCTGCCATGGGCAAGGGCGTGCAGGATAAGCGCACGGTTACTGATACTTTTGGATGCCGGCAGCCGGATAGCGGCATGCATCGGTACATCGGGAGCGGAAACGGTATAACGCATAGTTGTATTTGTTAAGTTACGGTAACGGATGACTTTATACTCCGCTTGCAAAAGTAAGACAAATCTTTGGGAAATGGAAACTGTTGGCTCCACATTCGTGCTTTTCAGAATACCGGATGCAGGCAATCGGCGGGCAGTTCCACTTCGCCCCAGTCTATCATTGCATTGAACAGGCGGACGGTGGAATAAGCCGGAAGTTCTTCCATGCGTATGTCCTTTTCCGTAAGAATACCTTTGTCCAGCAGTTCGGCACGTTTGGTCCCTTTCAGCAGAGGATGTTGCGGAGTATGCCAATGGCTGCCGTCAAAGAGGGCGATGTTGGCGATGCTGGTGTCGGTGAGCAGATGCCGGCGTACAATCAGAATATCATCATACGCGCCGCGCCGGGCAAACAACCGGTTGAGCGCACTGCGGTCGGTGCTTTTGCAGGCGTAGTCGATGTCGTCGGCCTGTATCAGTGCCAGTGAGCGGACGGGGCGCAGGGTATAAGGGGTACAGGTCACTTCCTCGATGCCGTTTTGCCCGTACACTATACGCAGCTTGTGTACGCCGCTTCCGGGAATGGCGGGCAGGTAGCCGGCCAGTTGCAGAGCGGGGCTTTCAGGCCAGAAGTGCGTACGGGTATCGTTCATTCTCCGTTCATGGTAAGTCGTATTGCGCACTTCTCCGCAATCCACCCGTATGGTTTCAATAAATCGGCACATATATTTTCTGTATTACTTCGTTGTATTCGCTTTCCCAACGGCTTTGGGCGGTGATGCCGCCGCCGGCTTTGAAATAGAGCTGTCCGTTTTCCTGCTCGATGAAGCGTATCATGACGGCGCTGTCCAGCCGTCCGTCGGCGTAGCAGCCCATGACTCCGGTATAGAATCCCCGTTCGTAGCCTTCCGCTTCGGCAATGATTTGCATGGTACGCGGTTTGGGAGCGCCGGTAATGGAGCCGGCGGGCAGCAGGCTGAACAGAATATCGCCGAGACGCTTTGTGTAATCGCCGGGCAGCATGCCGCATATTTCGGAGCTTGTCTGCAGGATAGGCCCTTTGTTGGTCTGCAGGCGGTCTATGTAGCGGTAGGACGCTACGGTGACATGTTCGGAAACCATGCTGAGGTCGTTGCGTATCAAGTCTACAATCGTGGCATGTTCGGCAGCTTCTTTGGCATCGTCCAGCAAGATTGATTCGGCATGGGGCAGGGTGGCGTCAATCGTGCCTTTCATCGGGAAGGATTTTATCCTGCCCTCTTCCATGCGGACGAAGATTTCGGGCGAGAAGCAGACGAACCGGTCTTTCAGCCAGAGCTTGTACAGGGCGTGTGAATGCAGGAACACATCTTTCAGCGTCAGGTTGGTGCGGAGCGGCACTTTGCATGTCAGATTGGTCAGGTAGCTGTTGCCGCCCAGCAGGTTGCGCCTCACGGTATCGAAAGAACGGCGATAGTCGGCGGGAGCGGGCGGTGTGAATTCCCAGTCTATCGTTCCGGCATACCGGGCATCGGCATCAGGTGCATTGCCTGTTCCTCTGAACTGGTAGAGGCATACGGACGCATCTATCCCGTCGAGAGGTTCTACGTACGAATGTTGCTGCATGTAGTCGATAACAAACAGGAAGGGCGTACCGTTGCGCCCGAACGTATTCATCCGGGCAATAGCTGTTTCTTTATCCAGTGCTTTCATTGTCTTAAATCATTGTAGCTATGATTTGAATGGACAGTATGAGGAATACCATTGCAATGGGGTAGACCGTTGCGTATGCCACGCTCGGAATATTACTGTCGGTCATGGAATCGGCGGCCGCCAGACCGGGGGTACTTGTCATGCCGCCGGTAATGGTTCCCAAGAGGTCGAGAATACTGATTTTAAACACCATCCTGCCCACAATCACGGCTATCAGCATGGGAACCAGGGTAATGGCTGCGCCTACTCCGAACAGCAGCCAGCCGCTTTCCTGGAAGGTGGCAACCAGGTTCTTTCCTGCCGACGTACCTACTTCGGCGAGGAACAGCAGCAGTCCCAACTGTCGCAGCAGTTGGTTGGCAGGACCCGACATCGACCAGATGACAGGCCCCGTCTTGCCTATTGCGCTGAGGAACAGGGCCACTATCAGGATACCGCCCGTCAGTCCCGGTGAGAACGACAAACCGCCGGGAAAGGATATATTCAGTTTGCCGAACAGCACTCCGAGCACAATACCCATTGCAATCGGGAAGAAATCGGTATCGGACAGTTTCTTGGCATTATTGCCCAAGAGGCGCGCCAGTCCTTTCAGTCCTTCCTTTTCGCCTACCACCGTCAGCTTGTCGCCGAATTTCAGCGCGAGGTCGGGCGAGGGGGCAAGGTCTATTCCGCTTCGGCGGACACGCGTCACGGTACAGCCGAAGTTCTTCATCAGGTTCAGGTCGCCCAGTTGCTTGTTTATCATATCCTTTTTGGTCAGCAGCAGGGATTCTATCTCTTGGGTGTGGCTGAGCGGGAGTTCCCCTTCTTCGCGTTCGCCCACCAGGGTGGCAAGCTGGTTCAGGGCTTCGTCACTGCCCACTGCCTGTATGTAGTCGTTTTCACGGAGTACGGTATGTGCGGTGGGGATGGAGATTTGCTCGCCGTGCTTGTGGCGGGAGATTACGGCACCGGTTATGGCACGGGCATTGATTTGCATCAGGCTGCGTCCGAAAACTACGGGGTTCGTGACACGGTAGATGCAGGTGAGCAATTCGGGAAACTGTCCGCGGCGCTCTGTCTCCAGGCGGCGGGCTTCCCGGTCGAGGTCGATGTGCATGATGCGGGGCAGCAGTTTCACGAACAGGATAACGCCGATTACTCCGAACGGATAGGCGATACCGTAGGCAATGGATGCCAACGGCGAGTGGGTGCTGTCAATGGCAACGGCAAGTCCCGGCGTACTGGTAAGCGCTCCGGCTATGAGTCCCACCACGCTCGGTGTGTCAATGTCGAAGGCATATTTCAGCCCCGTTGCCGTGAGGGCGGCGGAGCAGATAATGAGCAGGGTGATGATGATGAGGGTCTTCCCTTTGCTCCGGAAGGAGTCGAAGAAGCCGGGTCCCGCCTGTATGCCGATGGTGAAGATGAACAGTACGAGTCCGAAGTTACCCAGCTCCTTGGGGATGATGACGCCGAAATGCCCGAATAGCAGGGCGATGAAAATAACGGCAGATACGTCGAGTGACAATCCTTTGATTTTAATCCTTCCCAACATGAAGCCGAGGGCTACGATGAGGAACAGGGCGAAATAAGAGGAATTGAGCAAGTCTGTGAACATAGGCTTTGATGAATTAGGTCTTTTCTTGGGAACAAAGGTAATGGAAAAAAGTTAGATAGGGAAGGCTATTTTCCTTTTCGGTTTTATTGCTTACCTTTGCAGGTTTTAAAAGAATGAAGAAAAACGTTTTATGGAAATTGATTTAACTACCCCCGCTTTGCTGTTCTCGGCAATATCTTTGATAATGTTGGCATATACCAACCGTTTTCTGTCCTATGCCGGTCTTGTACGTGCTTTGAAAGAGCAACATCAGAAGAGTCATTCGTCGGTGACGGCCGCACAGATTGCCAATCTGCGGCAACGGCTTTACCTGACGCGGGCTATGCAGGTAACCGGCATAGCAAGCCTGCTGCTGTGTGTGGTCAGCATGTTCTTTATCTATATCCGGCTTCATCTGGTATCGGTCTATATCTTCGGCCTGGCATTGGTGCTGCTGATTATCTCGCTGGCAATTTCGGTGTATGAGATTTATATCTCGGTGAAGGCATTGGAGATACATCTGAATGATATGGGCGATTGAAAAGGAGCTGCCGGAAGCCCCGACATATTGTTATACGAACAAGAAAGGGATGTGGCAACATCCCTTTCTTGTTCGTATAATCCTTGTTATGCAGAGTCCGAAGCCTGCCTGCCGGTATCTTATTTGTCCAGCTCTTTCAGCAGTTCTTCTACGGCAACTTTCAGTTGGGTATCTTCACCCTTTACGATGGTTTCGGGCGAGTTGGCCACTTTGATGTCCGGTTCCAGTTGGCTGTTCTCCAGGTAGCTGCCGTCGGGCAGGCGGTAACCCACTACGGGGATGCCGAATACGAGCGACGGGTCTTGCAGACGCTCCCAGGATACGCTTGTCATGGTTCCCGGAACGGGCATACCCACCAGTTTGCCGATATTCCGGTGGCGGTACACCCACGGTGTGCCGTGTGCATTGGAATAGTTGGCTTCGCAGGTCACCATAATGGAAGGCTTGTTCCAGCGGCGGCTGGGCATGTCGCAGGCTTCGCGGCCGCGAACCACTTGCGTGAAGTATTTCTGGCCGCTGAACAGAATTTCGATGTCCTCGTGCAGGCGTCCGCCGCCATTGAAGCGGGTGTCGATGACGATGCCCTCGCGGTTGTTGTATTTGCCCAAAATGTCCGAGTAGACGGAACGGAAACTGTCATCGCCCATTGATTCGATATGAACATATCCCAGCCGTCCGCCGGACCATCTGTCCACATCTGCCGCACGTTGTTTCACCCAGCGGGTATAGAGCAGGGTATTCAGCGCGCTGCCGCTTATCGGAATTACCACCTCTTCCCAGCGTTCTTTGGTTTGCGGGTTGTAGAGTGAGACGAGGGTTTTCTTTTTGGCTTTATCATTCAATAATGTGTAGTAATCCATTTCAGGGGTAATCTCTGTGCCGTCAATCTTTTCAATGATGATGCCTGCCTTTGCTTTGGTTGAGGCGTTATCGAACGGACCTTTCTCTATGACTTCGGCAATGCGCATCCCTTTGTCCCGGTAATTCCAGTCGAAAAGCAGTCCCAGGCTGGCAGTCGGTTCGCTTTGTCCGGAAGCGTAGTAACGGCCGCCGGTGTGCGATACGTTCAGTTCGCCCAGCCATTCGCTCAACAGTTCGGCAAAGTCGTAGTTATTGTCTATATGAGGCAGGAACTTGCGGTAGGCGGCGCTCATGGCATCCCAGTCTACGCCGTGCATGTCGGTGTTGTAGAAACGCTTCTTCTGCTGTTTGTACACGTGGTTGAACATATATTCGCGTTCCGCCGCCAAATCCATTTTGGCTTGTGCCCGGTAAGTGACAGGCTTCAGCTCATCGGATGCCATATTCATCTTCTGCATGGTTTTGCCGCCCAGCAGGAAAAGGTTCTTGCCGTCTTTGTCCATTTCCATGGAAGCCCAGCCGGCATCCATTTTGTGAAGCAGCCGGGTGTCTTTCTTGCGGAGATCCATTTTCCAAAGGTCGTAACCGCCTTCAAAGGCGGCAAAGTAATAAAGGGTCTCACCGTCTTTGGAGATGATGACGCTGCCCATGTCCGAGGAATTCGGGGTGAGGCGTACCATGCGGTCTTCCATGTTTTTCAGTTCTACGGTGATGTCCTTTACCTGAGCCTTGTCATCGTCCGCGGCTTTTTCTTGTCCTGCATCTTTCTTGCTGCCTTTCTTACCTTTGGCGGTGTCCTTGCCTTGCGCTTTTTTCTGTTCGGCTTCCAGCTCCTTGCGCAGTTCGTAGTCTTCCTTGCTCAGGCAGTATTTGTCGTAGGCGTCCTGATTGAGGAAAACGAGCATGGCGTCGTCCTGCGAACCCCATGAGGCATGAGCGCGCATGCCGTAACGCTCCGTCTTGAAGAGAATGGCATTGCCGTCGAGGGCAAAACGGGGCGAACCGCTCATGTAGCCGCTGTTGGTCAGGTTGATGATGGGGCTGTTGCCTTGTGCGCTGACAAGACCTATATCGGAATACGGGTCGTGCCTGTTACCGATGAATTCGAGGGTGAACCATTTTCCGTCCGGCGACCAGGCATAGTCGAATCCGCCGTCTGTGCTGTACCAGGTGGAGCCATCGGTAATCTGGCGCACTTTCTTAGTATCAAGGTTCACCACCATGAGGCGGGTACGGTCTTCTATGAATGCCAGCTCTTTACCGTCGGGCGAGAATTGCGGGAAAGCACGCTCAACGGTGGCTGACGGCAACAATGCCTCTTCTTCTACGATGGTGGCGTTCGGGAAGTTGGGGTCTTCCTTGCGGACTATTTTGGCAAGATACAACTGCCAGTTGCCGTTGCGCTCACTGGCATAAGCCAGCGTGCGGTTGTCGGGTGCGAAAGACAGGCCGCTTTCACCGGCAGGGGTGTGGGTTATCTGTTTAGTTGTGGCATAGTCTGCCGAAGTGACGAACACTTCGCCACGGGCGATGAATGCCACTTGCTTGCCGTCCGGCGAAACGGTTGCCGAGGTGGCTCCGTTGGTAAAGGTCAGGCGGGCTGTATCGGGCCGGTCGTCGCGGATAATCTCTATTTGTACTTTTTGCGGGGCGGCGCCATCCTGCTGGGTATATATTTCGCCGTCGTAACCATAGCACAATGTTCCGTTGCCGCTTATGGAGAGGAAGCGCACGGGATGGGTCTTGAAACTGCTTACCGCTTTTACCGCTTCGGGGTGTGCCGGCTGTAGGGAGTACACATTGAACGAACCGCCGTTGCGCTCGCTCAGGAAGTACAAGGTCTGTCCGTCCGGCGAGAGGACGGGGTTGCGGTCTTCGCCCGCGTGGCGGGTGAGGTTGGTGTGCTTCTCTGTACGGCAGTCGTACATCCATATGTCGCGTGTAATGGAAGAGGTGTGGTGCTTCCGCCACTGGTCTTCAAATCCTTTTTGGTCTTGGTAGAAAAACATGTCGCCCGTTTTGTCGAAGCAGAGGGCTTCGGCGGGAGTGCCCAATACCTGTTCGGTGCGTCCGCCGGTTGCGGGGACTTTATAAAGCTCGGTCATGGCAGGACTGGGGAAGAGCGCACTTCCGGCCGGGTCCTGTATGGCGGCGGAGAAAAGGATGTACTTGCCGTCGGGCGTGAATGCGGAAGGGATTTCTCCTGCCGAGTTGGTGGTCAGGCGTTGTGCCGCACCGCCATCGGACGGCATTACGAATACGTCGAAATTTCCTTGCCTGTCGCTGGCAAACGCTATCTGTTTGCCGTCCGGCGACCATACGGGAGACGATTCGTAAGACTCCTGCGTGGTGAGCTGTGTGGCCGTACCGCCTTTTGCGGAAACTTTGTAGATGTCTCCCTTGTAACAGAAAACGATTTCCGTGCCGTCGGGTGAAATCTGTATGTCGCGCATCCAGAGAGGAGTTGCGGCATAGGTGGTGAGGGTAGTGAAACCCAGTGTGAGATAAGCAAAAATTTTCTTCATATCGGATAGGATTCTATTAATATTCTTGGGGGGGATTGAAGCCCTTTTTCGGTGAGACAGTCTTTCGCGGCTATTTGATACCTCTTGCTTTGTAGATTATCTCTTTGGCATTGTTGATATCCTGGAGTTTCTCTTTGGCGGCGCGTTTGATGTCTTCTCCCAATGTGGCTACCCGGTCGGGGTGGTGCTTCAGTACCAGTTTGCGATAGGCGGCACGCACCTCCTCATCGGTGGCTGTAGGAAGAATTTCCAGAACTTTGTAGGCAGCTTCCAGGGAGTTGCCGCCCAGGTTGAGCATGGATTCCACTTCTTTTTCGGACAGTCCCATATAGGTTGCCACTTCTTTCAGCGCTTCTATCTCTTCGCGGCAGACGTTGTTGTCGCTCCGGGCTATGTTGGCAAGGAATCCCAGCAGTTGCAGGCGTTCCTCGTATGTGAGGTTGGCGGCTATCTGCCTGCCGCAATCACGGATGGTCTGTCTGAATGCGAGAGGATTCTGCATGTCCATTCGCTTGCGTTGCTCGAAGAGGTTGAGCAATATCCGTTCGCCTTCGCCTACTGCCGCAACGCCGAAGTTGGTCCGTAGGAAATTGCGGACATATTCCATTTCACTGTGCATGATGCGTCCGTCTGCCCGTATGATGTACGAGGCCATTACCAGCATCGAAAAAAGAAAACTGTTCCGTTGCCCGGCAAAGACATCTTCCTCAGTCTGCCCGTTGCCATAGTCTGTCGTATAACTTGCAGTATTGCCACCGAGCTCTATCAGCGACCCGAGTGCATATCCTGCCAATGCGCCGAGCGGTCCGCCTGCCATGAAGCCGATGATACCGCCAATCCATTTTCCTGCTCCCATAATTTTGTTCTTTTATCTGCAAAAATAGCAATTCTTATCCGAATAAGAGAAAGGGGTTAAAAAGAAAAACGGTCGTCACTCGTCACTTTTAGTCTCTATCCCTTTGTGGGAGAGCGATACAGACGTGGTGACACGGACGGCGACAGGTGACGACCAAATTCGGTCGTCACGGGAAAAGGCTCTTTTTATCCGTCTTTCAGTTCTTAATCGTCCTATAATCAGTGTGTTATTGTTTAAAACAAGATTTCCTGCATTTGGGGAGATTTTGTTCATATCAGGGGCTAAAAAAAGTTAAACCGTGACTTTGCATCCCGAATGCGTAAGATAAATGTGATGTTGCCTTGTTGTTTTTCCGCTATTGCATCTTGTATAATGTTGCAACAGCATGTAGTATTCCTCGTTTTGCAGTTGCGGGCTGTAGAGCCCGCAGTTGCAAACCCTGCGGTTCGCAGTTGGCAACCGCAGGGCCCGCAACTGGAAAACGGGGTTTTTATTGTGGTACGGCTACATTTATCATGCTGCTTTTCAACAAAAAAGAATAAGGAAAGTGCTGTTTTTGTGTGGGAAAAACGGGTTAGGCTTAGGCAAAAGAGAATGGAAGAAGCGGGGATTTTTTACGTTGAGCTGTTGTGGTAGATTTATTTTAGGAAAGAAATTTAAAAAAGGTCATCTCAAAAATCATTTTGTGATGGCCTCTTTTAATTTAATAAGATGTGATAATGTAGTTATTTCTTAGAATAGTGATATTTCATGGAGAATATGTAAATCTCTATCATATCATTATGCACAGAATAAATAAGTCTATGCTCTGTATTAATTCGTCGTGACCATTTACCTGCCAATTCATATTTGAGAGGTTCAGGTTTACCTATGCCAGTGTAAGGATGTTCCAATATATCGGCGAGTAATTTCTTAATGCGTTTGGTTATGTTGGGGTCATTCTTTTTCCAATATTCCCAATGTTCTTGTGCAATAGGAGTAAATATCAGTTTCATAGTTCATCTAAATTTACTTCTATTCCTTTGCCTGCCTTTAAGTCTTCTTCTCCTTTACGAATATCATTCATGGTCTGTTCAGAAGACATGATATATTCGGTCTCCTTCAAAGAATTATATTCTTCCAAAGAAATCATTACTACTCCCGCACCATTGCCACGATTGATAAATACCGTATCACAATCGTCAATAACCGAGTCGATATAACCTTTTAGATTAGCTCTTAAATCCGTATAATTGGTTGTTTTCATAAATCCTCCCTTTTATACACAAATGTATGTACTTATTTGCGTACTTACAAATGTGATTAGTTAATTATCATGTTATTGTGGATTTATTTTAGGAAGGAAATGAAAAAGGAGCTAAGCATAAACTTAACTCCTTCATTTTTACCAGTCGGGGTGACTGGATTCGAACCAGCGACCACACGCCCCCCAGCTGTTGAAAGAATATTTGTATTCATTGGTATTTGGTTATAAATCAGTGATAGAATACTCTGTGAGTGAGGTGCTGTGTTGTATCTACTCAGATTAAGTAAGATGAGAAGTGTAATGAAAGTGTAATCGAAGGGCAAAAAGAGCCTTGCATGGACAAATGGAAATGTAGTCGAATAACTCATCTTCCACTCTATGAATTATGGAACTAAGTTAGTATATTTGTGTCATCCTAAGGTGTTTAAATCAGTAGGGCAAACATTAAACAATTTAGTTATGGCAAAATTTAATATTGTTGCTTACAAAAGTAATCAAAAGAGGGATGGGAGTTATCCTATATGTCTGAGGGCTACAAAAGACGGTAAAAGGAAGTATATCGACTTGGGACTAACCACTCAAGAAAACCAATGGGACGAAAATGCAGGACGTTTCAAAAGGGATAAGCGGTTAAATCCTACCTATGTAAGAGATAATAGTTTGCTTAACCACTATGAAGAACGAAAAGACAGTATCCTAAGAAAATTTGCAGAGGAACGAATAGACTGGACTTTAAACCTATTCGAGGAGCAATTTTTTGGTATGTCTAAGCAAGGCAAGGTTTATGACTTCTTTATTACTCAAATAGAGAAACTAAAGGCAACCAATCATATTGGAAATGCAAAAGCGTATGCACGCACGCTTCATGTAATGGGTAAATATGATGATAAGATAGAGGAACGGCTGTTTCCCGAAATCGACATCAAATATGTAAATGCGTTTAATGTTGCATTGGAAAAAGATAATTGCGGTGGTAATACACGGAAGTATTATATGAAAACTCTGCGTGCCGTATTAAACAAGGCAATAAAGGAGAAAGAGGCTTCGATGAGTACCTATCCATTTGGAAAAGGGGGATTTGAAATTAGTCAATTGGAAGAGGAAACACGTAAAAGATACCTGTTGTCGGAGGATTTAAACTTGATAAAGAACTCTCCACAGGATAACTTCACAATGGAATATACACGGAGATTATTCCTGTTCTCCTATTATTGCTTTGGTATCAGTTATGTGGATATGGCAAGTTTGACTACTCATAACATAGAGAAATTGGAAACAGGTGAGTATATCGTTTACAAAAGGCAAAAGATTAAGAATCAAAAAGGGGTAAAGTCCATCAAGATACCTTTGACTGATACTATAAGAGAGCTGATTGAGTGGTTTGGAAAGAACACCCCTCTTATTGGTGACTATTTAACTCCTATCATAACACGAGATTATAGTGGCGCACAACTGTATGAACACATTCGCTCCCGTTATGGACGTTACAATAAGAACTTAAAGAAGTTAGGCGTTACATTGGGGATTGAGCGTCAGAAATTAACTACCTATGTAAGTCGTCATACAATGGCGATGACATTGCAGAGTAATAAAGTGCCTCGTGAGGTTATTAGCCAAGTAATGGGACATAGCAACCTTGAAACAACAAATGTATATCTTGATAGCTTCGAAACAAGTGTAGTGGATGAGGCTGCAAAACTCCTCTAAACAAATAATGAGAATAGAAACGGATATGCCTTTAAGCGACTTAATAGAAAAGTTGCTTAGAGGGGAAGCAGCAGAAGTCCATGATGAAGACTTTCGTACCTACATGGAAAATGTAACGAGTGGTAATAGTGAAATGCTCCAACAGGCTTTAGTAGATATAAAGAGTGGAATAGACAAATGGAAGTCCTCCTATTTCATTTCAGTATATGACGAAAGAGTTAAAGCCTATCGAGGAGGAAATACAAAATGGACTCCCCAAGGTTTGGATGATTTGTATGTAGAGGAAGAATGCTTACTAAAAGAGGGGAGGGTGGGTTTAACTGCTGATATTCTGTATGATATGGTTGAAAAGATAGGTTTCATTAATGAACATCATCGGGATGCACTTGAAATGGCACGTATCAATAATGACATAGACTTCCTAAAAGCTCAATGGGAAGATTTAGTGTTGGCACAAATAAGGTCGTTAGAGGGAATTGTAAATCAAATGCTGAGTACAGCCTCAACAGAACCTAAAACAGAAAAACAGAAGACTAATAGACCCGAAAAACAACCGATAGACCCTCCCGAAGTATTTGGGGTTGATGTGTGCTGTGAAATAACAGGCTATAAAAAGAATACCATCTATAAGTTGATACATGAAAATCAAATACCATGCTTCCGCCCTGGAAACAATGGTAGAAAGGTTATGTTCCGCCTTGAGGAAATATATCAATGGATGACAAAACGTAAACAGGAATCCAATCAGGAGTTTATTGAATTTATGGATAAGCAACTATTGGCTCGTAAAAATAATAACCTAAAATAATTGGGAGTTTTGTATATATTAAAATTGTTAGGCTATGTATGATGCGGTTAAATTGCAATTGAAAAAAGAAGATATAGGAGATAAATATAAATGGGAGGCTGTGTACCAAAATATTTATCAAGTCTGTGACTTTAAAAGGTTTGCAGGTGGATTTGGTTATCTTGATGGACTTCGTGTATCCGTTACAGAAAATGCAGTCACTATAAAAGGAAGCCTTTCTAAATATCTTTATGAAAATAATATTAGAACCCTAACCTTGGATCATACAAAAGAAGCCATAAAGCGGTTAGGAAGAACTCTCAATTTGCCTATGGATAAGGCTGATGTTATGGAAGTGGAGATTGCCGAAAATTTTAAAATGGATAATCCTCCAGAACTCTATATCTCTAAATTGAAATCTTTAGGTACTTCCCATCCTAACAGATGGGATAGTGGTACAACTTATTTCCCTATGAAAAATAAGACTCTGCTTCGATTCTATGATAAAGGTAAGGAATCCCGGCAGAGGGGCAAGCATCGCCATAAGCGAGAAAGCTGCCCTCTGCCGGAGGGGAAGAAAGAAAATTTATTGAGATATGAGATGCTATTTAAAAGGGCGACGATTAAACAGGTGTTTGGTCGTCGGTTAAAGGCTTGTGACTTATATGATAAGCATGTCTTTTGGCAATTCATTGCGGAGTGGTTTGGTGCTTATGAGGATATAGGTAAAATATCAGACAAGCTCTTTGATATACCCTTTGAGCAGATAAAGACCACTAAGGATTTGGAAGATTGGTGTATCTGTATAGCTAATACGGTCATGAATCTTCCTAATTTCATTAAAGAGCAGTTGTTTAAGAATAGAGAAAATCCACAGGATATAGATGCTCAGTATCATAAAAGGATACAAGACAGAATGAAGAAAGCTCTCCAACACTTTGAACAACAGATGGGACAGTCGGATTTGGTTATAGAGCTAAATAAAAAGATAGAGGACTATCTGACATGGAAGTTTACGGAGTCCCCCGATGCTTACGATAAGAACTAAATAATAGAAACAAAAGCTATCACTAAAATAGAGCGTCTGTAGGAAGTAATACGAGATTCTAAATACAGATGCGGAACCTTGTGTTCAATTGTGTAGTAAGATTTCAATGGAGGAGTGTAAGAGGAGTCTAAAAAGTGATGAGGCTATTAGTGTATAGTCGATAGAATCAATATGTGTCATAAACAAAAAAGGATTTAAGGCTCGTTAATCTACTTGCATAATAGTGATACAAAGTAATAAATAAAGAGAATAAAGCAGAATTTGTATAATGTAGTCAATGGAAGACCAGCAAGTTACGCTAAGAAGACTGGATTATCGTAATCATGGATTATAGAAATAGCTATAAACAAAGTGATTGTTTTATAGACGTTGAAAAAAATAGTCTGTAAAGATCACATTCAGAATTAAAATCCATATCTTTGTTATCAATCAATGAGTAAATAACAACAGATATGAAAATAAAAATACCTAATACTGAAATTCAAGAGTTATTGTCGGGAAAAGGATATGAATATCCTAAATATTCTACTCAAATAATGAACTTGGCAAATCAAAATGCTCAAGGTACTCGTCCTCGTATTGTAGGGCAGATGAGTGAGCTTATTCAAGAGTTTGGAAGTGGAAGTATGAACGAGTGGGAATCATGGTATCTGAATCGATATCCAGATGCCATTGATTTGGCGACTGAACGAGTCTTTAATATGGTTGAAGAACTAAAGAAGAGCATCGTTTTGATTGATAAGAAGATGATTCGGGAATGGGTTGAAGAGCTTGTTGTTGTGAAGACATATGCAGGATTAAAATTCCAAGAGGCTATTCTAAAGAAGGTTTCTGCTGAATTGCAGGTGGAATATAGATTGGCTACTCCGGAAGAAGAAGCCCAAGGTATAGATGGGATGATTGGTTCTCGTTTTGTAAGTATTAAACCTATTACATATAAAACAATGAATGAATTGTCTGAACACATTGATGTTCCTATAATATATTATGAGAAAAAGAAATCTGAATTAGTAATCGAATATAATTTTTAAAAATATGGCATACACAGGAGGTCCATTAAATGAACTTAATGGGAAGATGGGAATTTCAGCACCTTATAAAAGTGTAGCTGTTATGAAGCTTATAAGATACCATAAGCCCAAAAGTAAAGATGAATTGGTGGAATTAATTAAATGGCATTCCGAAAATGAATGTGAATGTGGAATTAAAAGTAAAGGAAGCGTAGAATCCTTTGGGAAGAATTTATATGAATCCCAGTTGCAATATTGGGGAGAGTATAAATTTTCTTTGCAAGAATGTGTGCAGTGGGAGTATGATTTGTTTGTAGTTCAGTCATTAAAAGGAGACTTGGTTGAAAATAGGGCAAAAAAGGAGCTATCTGAACGATTATCACAATATGAGTTTTGTGATGCTACAGGATATATGGATGAAGAACTAAGAATTGATATAATAGTAAGCAAAAACAATCAAACTATAGCAGGAATTCAAGTTAAACCTGCAACCTTTAAAATGATGAGAAGAGGAGTGATTGCTTATAACCGTATTGCTAATAGTAAATGGGAACATCCTGTGTTCTATCTTTATTATGATGAAAATGAGACTTTTTTAAATATGGAAGAGATTATTTCAGAAATAAAAAAAATATAGGATATGGCACAATTTACATCTGCTGACATTACTAAATTAATGTCTCAAATTCCTAAAGGCAAGTCAAATGCTATTAATGCTCCTGACTTAGCTGTTAGGATGGGATTCTCTCCAGCTCCCAATCAAGAAGAACTTCGAGCCCTTATTAGAATGGCTATTGATAATGGAGAACTAATTGGTAGTAGTAGTTCTGGATATTGGATTATGGATTCTCTACAAGAGCTTGAAGAAGTTCTTAATTCATTAGAAGGAAGAGCACAAGGAACTTGCGATAGAAGAAATAGTTTATTGGATTCTTGGAATAGTAAAAATCCTACCAATCAATCAAGTTTATGTCATGTTGATGTAAAACCTTGAATTAGAAAAGGGTATATTGACCTTGAGTAATATGCCTGTTGTCACAAAAATGATTAACAGGCATTATTTTTGAATATTCTGCCTTGATTAGTTCATTTTTATCTAACGAAATATTAGTGACATAAGAAATTTCTATATCTCTTTCTTGCGATGTCATTACTGGTATTTGGAGATTAGAATTAAAATGTTTTATTTCTGATTTTATGGCTCTTTCTGTAATAAAATCTTTATGGCGATTTAATCGAATTGATATTCCTTCATTTATCATATCCGTAGAATAAGATAGAATATTTTCTTTGCAAAAGTCTAATAAATCCTTATATATTTCATATCCAATACTATTTCTTCCTGTAGCAATTGCAGCTATAGAAGTAGTTCCGGTACCCATAAATGGGTCTAATACTGTATCTCCCTGTAAAGAATACATATTTATCAATCTATATGGTATTTCAAAAGGAAAAGCAGCACTTCTTGGCCGACTATCAGTTTTATCCATCTTCTGTTTTGTTCCTTTAATATTGTCCCATATGTCAGAGAACCATGTGTTTCTTTCTTCCCAGAAGAAAGAGCTTTCTCTACGTTTTAGCTTTGCTTCTGGTGTTTTGAATTCTCTTTTATCACCTTTTCTGAATATTAATATCCATTCGTGTTCTAATGTAACATATGCACCTGCTGGCAACATTCCAGAGCCCATAAATTTATTTGGTGCATTGGTCTGTTTCCTCCATATAATGTTAGGCAAATTGACGAAACCATTAGAAATGAAATATGAAAGAATGCGAGCGTGATTAGGGTATAGGGCAAAATTTCCATTAAGAGTTCTTGTTGCATCTCCTATGTTGACACAAACAATACCACCGGGAATTAGTACTCTTTTAACTTCATTCCATACTAAGTCCAGTTCTTTGTGCATTAATTCAAATGCTAAATTGCCATTATAGTCTTGCAATGCCTCATTTATTTGAGGATTCTGTTGACTCATTATATCATCCCACATTTCAATCATAGGATATGGAGGAGAAGTAACGACTAATTGGACTGAACTATCTGGGATTTTACTTAAATCCTGAGACTTTCCTAAAAATAGTTTATGTGTAGTTGTAAACTGTTTCATATTTCACTTATATATTCAACGCAAAAGTAGTAATAAAAAGTATATTGCCATTGACTTTGAATTAAAAACAAGATAATGCGATAGAATTATAACGAGATTTGCTGTAGATTTTTTATGTCGCCTTGTAAAGCATCAATTAATGAGTAAATTTGTTCCACGACACCCAAAAAACGTTTGTAGAACGCTGGAAATTGATTACATTTGTCGCACTAACAGGTTGAAAGACTTGTCGGTGACATATTAGTCAAAGGAAGCGTTTAGCTTTATCCCGTATTTAGAAATCTGGACAATTTCGAACCACACGGGGATAGACGATACAAACGCTCATGCTAATCTTGTATATATCAACGATATATATAGCTTGGCGTGGGGTGTCGTTTTATCTTGTGTGGTGGGCTTGTCCAGAGCCTCTAAAGACAGATAATTCTAACAGTCCCACGCTTTCCTTTTTATAAAACCTTTCCTATTGGGGCTGTGGAAAACAAATCTACAGTATTATGAAAAAGTATTTCGTAGCATTACTACTATTTGTGTTGATGGGAACATTTTCAAATGTTCATGCTCAAAATTCATCTTCAGAAAATAACACTGAAAAAGGAGTTCTTGTTTCTGGGAACGTTCGTCTATGTACTTATGAAAGAGGCTGTCTGATAACAGACAACGACATGAAGCATTGGACGCAAAAACTTGAAATATCCTACAACGGTTCAGATAAGACATACGGTATTTATATCAATGTCCGAGGGGATATTATCAATTTAGGTGTCAAATACAAGAGTAGCGGAAGGGAATCCCATACCTACGAGGGAATAGATAGAGTAACAGGAAGAAAGGTCGTGGTCGTAACAAAACAAAAATTGAGTGTATATCTGAATAACAATGGGGTTGATTCCCATACAGAAGTGGAAAGTCCAAAAGGAATAATAGTTACCGTTCCTGCTACTTATACGGTCTTTTCAGTAGTTCCTATTAAGAATAAATAATTTGGGAGGAGTTGATTATGAATGAGATTGGAGGTATTCCTACTGGATGGGTAGTATTGGTATTTATCGTTGTTTACTGTTTCATGCTTAATGCTGTCATGCATTATGCAGACAGAAAAGGAAGAGATAAGACTTTTTGGATATTTGTAGGTATAATATTTAGTCCTGTCATTGCAGCTTTTCTGTTATTCTTATATGGTGAATCAAAAAAACACAGAAAAGAAAGAATTATTGAGGAGGAACTTTGGAGGCGTTCCTGCAATGAAGAAGCTATCGAAATTAAAGAGGTCATGGAAAACAAAGTATCTAAAGAAAAAGATATGAGCGACCCTCTTAATTGGTAATATGTATAGAAGTTGATAAAAAGGGGAATTGAAGGCTTCTAACGGAGCAGCTAAGATAAGGGTAGGGCAATGGTTGTTCTACCCTGTTTGTTGTAATGGGTTTGCTCCTAATAGAGGAGTAAAAGAACCTATGCGCAAAGAGGGAGTGTGGTTGTGTATGAAAAAACTTTTGAGGGTTAGGAAACATTAACAGTCAAATAAATACCAATCCAATTGGTATCACAATTTGTATTGGGTTGGACTAAGTTATCCGAAAAGTGTAATGAAACTGTAATCGATATAAATAAAAAGGAGCTAAGTCAATGACTTAACTCCTTAATTACCAGTAGTCGGGGTGACTGGATTCGAACCAGCGACCACACGCCCCCCAGACGCGTACTCTAACCGGGCTGAGCTACACC
>CECF01029812.1_pt1 | contig 21431 bp, 18 predicted proteins | sample 554751 | NCBI WGS metagenome assembly CECF01 (sample SAMEA3182099, study PRJEB8094) | gut metagenome | biome: human; feature: gut; material: Stool; isolation source: human stools | place: Canada | collected 2012-06-12 | reverse complement strand
GGAATAAAGCCAAGACAAGAAATTCTGAGTATATTGTTACCGCTTGTTTGGTCTATGCTGAAAATTCCTTGTTCATTGCTAATTGTACCTTGCACAAAAGATGAATCTTTGGAAGATAGCAATACCACATTAGCAAAACTGACAGGATTTCCTTTTTCATCAACTAATAAGCCGGAAACACTCTGTGCGTCAATAACAATAGAATTTAATAATAATCCGAGCAATAAAATCAGTGTCCTCATAGCATTTTCTTTTTACGATTATTTATCCGGCATATTTCCTATCTTATTCATCTTGCAATACCAGTTTCACGATCCACATTATTCATTAACTTTTCCTCTGTCTTATGTTTTAGTCCAGAATTAAAATTCCAAGAGAATGTCAGCACCACCATGTTTGCATTATTTTTGATGTAAGTCCAACTCTTTTTCTGCACCCGTTCACTCATCAGTTTCCAACCGGCACTCCAACCAGCAGGAGTAAAAGGATACAGCACTCCAATACCGGCACTCATATTTTTCCATTTATAAGAACATTGTATAACAGAATTTTTTTCTCCATAATCTATTGATTCTCCGTACAGTGAATTATATCGGTTTCCTATAGACCCATATAAAGAAAAATTCTTATAGTTCAAAGAAGCGTCTCCACCAACATACCAAGCTGTATAGTGATGTAAATAAGAATTTCCTTTGCTCTCAAAACTGTTGAACCCACCATACAAACTAATAGATAATAAATCCGGTATCACATTTATATTAGTATAAAGTCTTCCATTCCATTGAGTAAAGCGTTTCTGATTGTCTATTCCATACTCAATAATATAGCTCCCGTCCGGTTGAGATACACACTCTATCTGTTCCATGATAGGATTTTTGCTAATGCGATGTCCTCCACTTAGCTGGAAACTTACTCTCTTGTTCCCCCATGATAATTGCAGACGATTAATGTATGAACGATAAGGCTTCAAATTCCGGTTTCCTCTGTTTACCTCCAAATCCGTTGTTTGCTGGCGAATATCACTCAATGCTGACAGGCTGGGGACAGAAGGTGAGCAAGTGAAATTATATCGCAGACTTGCCCCTTTAAAAACAGGATAAGAAAGTGACAACATAGGACGAAACATATAGAAAGTAAACCCTTCCTCCGATTCATCAAAATCCTGACGAGATGCACCTATACCCAATGAATAATTTAATTTCGCCCATTTCCCTTGCGCCTGTACGTAACCGTAAAGACTTGAATTATGCATTTCCGCAGATTCATTTACATCACCTGTATAACGATTATGGGTATATGCCTGCATATATTTAATCCCACCTGTCAAAGTTATTTTATCAAATGTTTTTTGATAGATGCCCTCACCAATTAATGAATATCTGGAGCCGTCCGTACCATAATCATAAGAAGACACAGGCGCACCGGCCTCACTATGTGCTTCACTATATTCACGTTCATAATCAGAGCCTATATAAGTCCCTACCACATTTAAGGCAAGAAACTGGTCGTGAGGCAAAAACTTTTTATAATATAAATCAAGTGAAGGAGAATGATAATTATATTCGGAACGTGTGTAATTATATAAATCCTTCTGCTCCGTTTCTTTTATCAATTGTCCATAATCTCCATGAGGTGAATTATAAATATTTTCCGTAAAGACAGCATTAAATATATACTTTTCTGGTTTTGTAAGATTATAACTTGCCTCAATCGAATGGTCTTGGTAACTGAAAGGAGTGGAGATACCAATCAGTTCACGCCGACGTTCCTTTGCTTCGGTAAAAGAAAACATTTGCTCTTCATCCACCTTTCGGTCATCATAATCCCGATAACTTAAATAATAATTCAGCCCGAATTGTGACAATTTATGAGTTGCACGAATATACACATTATCATCCCCAAACCCGGTAGTCACAGCATTTGTAAAGCTAACACCCCCGGATATGCCCGACTCTGCCCGACGGACTATATAGTTAATCACAGCCTCAACTTCAGTATCTGCATAACGCACTCCTGGATTATCAATATACTCCACTCTTAAGACTTCGTCCGGTCTTAATGCTTGTACCTGAGCTGTGCTTGCTACAATATCATTAATGCGCAGCTGCACACTTCCTCCGCTGACCGTAGTAATTTTTCGTTCAATACTATTCACTTTCAATCCCGCCAGTTGCATGTGGCTCAACAATTCATACCCCGAAGTAGATGATTTTACCTGTTTGTCGGTAGGCAAAATTATCTGTCGGTCTACCCGTTTCATCACATTCGATGCTTTTACAGTAACCCCTTGCAGCATTATTGCCTCATCAGCAAGTTGGATAGTACCTATATCCAACGGGCGGCTCAAATTATCCAGTCTGATTACTTGGGTGATGTAGCCCACAAAAGAGATTTGAAGCAAGTAATTGTCTGCTTCCAGCTTACTTATGACAAACTTACCTTTCTCATCTGAAGTACATCCGGTGACAAATGTAGAATCAACGCGCTGCAATGTGATATTGGCATAAGAAACAGGCTGTCCTTTGACATCTGATACCTTACCGGAAATTCCTGCTTCTCCCTGAGCATACAGAGTTAAAAAGCTACCTAGAATAAAGGTTATGCAAACAAGTATTTTCATATATCTAAAATTATAATTTAATTACAATATTTTTTCTTCAAACAACCAAGATATTGGCATAGTTTATTCTATCCGCATAGCATGATATTCCACTAAATTCATTATAATTTGTATTAACAGACAAATTAAACCCTTCTTTTTTCAATTAAAAAAAATTCTCATCAAGATATCTTTTAACTATTTCATCATTACTTTCATTCTGATATGTTTGCCATATTCTTTGAGATAGTCTCAGCCACAAAAGAGGAATCTTTAGAAGATAACAATACCACATTAGCAAAACTGACAGGATTTCCTTTTTCATCAACTAATGAGCCGGAAACACTCTGTGCATTAACAATAATCACTTGTAACACTAATCCGAGTAGTAAAATCAATTTCCTCATGTTCTATACTTTTTATTTTTTTGAAATTATCACAAACGTCTTAGCTCATCATTTGCCGCTCCTGTCCCTTTATACTTGCTCTTTGTTGTATTAAACTTATAGCGCAAAGTAATAGAAAATTCACGAGTATCCCATTGATTAGTCTGCTCCCAAATAATACTGCCAAAATATGTTTGCCAATAATTACGTGAACCATGAAAAAGATCGTTCCCTCGAAGTTCCAGACTTAAGGCATCCCTTAAAAATGACTTACGGACAGAGATGTCAACTGTACCATAATTTTTGAACTGATACAAATTCTGATAATTCCCTTTTCCCATAAAAAGCCCATCCAAACTGACAAGAAAATCACCAGGAAGTTCAAATGTATTGTTGAACCTTATTGTAGGACGAGGCTTATTAAACTCTATGCCATCTATTGTCATCCATTGTTTCTTCACGCCGATATTTAGGTTAGGATGCCAAAAGCCAATAGCCGGTGAAATAGAGAAAGAAACATTCAAAGTCGGACGATTATGATAATTGAGGTAAGTCATCATCATTGAATTGCCATTATCTATCGGATCTCCCCAATAAATGATTTCCTTACGCCACTGCTGATAGCTGACAAGTAACTGTAAAAAACGCCATGTACCGACCAATGAAATATCGTGAATGGTGCACGGCTCCAGCAATGGGTTACCACGTTGCATAGTGAAACGGTCTACATAGGTGACATTGTTGCTTAACTGGCTATAAGTAGGTCGTTGCGTTTTAGCAGTATAACTCAACTGTGCCCGGACAGAACCTAGTTTTCTTGAAAAAGAAAGATTAGGAAACCAGTTTCCATACATACGGCTCTGTTCATCCATGTGCACACCATCCTTATAATAATCAAAAGTTACATGCTCATATCTTACACCCAATGAAAGGTTACCTATCGGGAACTGACGGCTGTATTCGGCAAAGCCACTCAATCCATCTTCCTCTACACGACTGATGGTACTTTCCACATATTTCTCCGGATTACGGTACTCGTCATTGCGACGGGTATCCGTATATTCTCCGCCTACCGAAAGATTACCTCCAAACAACGGATAAGAAAGTACCAATTTAGAAGCTAGCAATTTATTTCTGATGTAACTCTGTGTATGCACATCCCGACTTTCTTGCTCTTGACTGACTTCGTGATAAAGACCTTTTCCTGTAGAAGTATTAGTATAATAGTCTGTATTAAAATCAATATTCAAATCTCCCACAGTACCATTATAATAAACATTTAGTTGATGAGTAGGCTTACCGGAAGTAGAAGAATACTCTTGATTTTCCAAGTGGTCATAAAACTGATTGTTGGCTGTAATATCATTAGAGGTAAATACATCCGACTTCGTATTTGGACGGGAAGTAAGAGTATAGCGGAATCCCAGTGAATGTTTATCATTCAGGCTATAATTAGCTCCTATTTCACCTCGTAAAGACTTGTCTACTACAGTTCCATCCAATAGATTCTGATATTTCCATAAAGAATCAGACTCCAAGGTATGTACAATATCATTTTTCATGATATATTCGTTCTTTAAATAACGGAATATACCAAAAATATCAAGTCCATTATGGCGGTAGTTTACATTCAATTGCTCTATCAAGTCTACATTCTGGCTCTGATAGTAACTGGAACGGAGATCGAAGCCGAAACCATCTCCGGCACGCCGGATAGTCTGTATACGGATAACGGCAGTTACAGTTGCATCATAACGTGCACCGGGATTAGTAACAACTTCTACGCTCTTAATATCTTCCGAATTTAGTTGATCCAATTCCGAATCATCACGTACCTGCCGCCCATTGATATAAATAAGAGGTGTTCCTTTGCCAAGTACTTCATAGGAATTCCTCTCTTTTATTACACCCGGTACTTTTCCCAATACATCGCTTGCTGATCCGGCTTTAGAGAGTACACTATTTTGTATATTAGTCACCAGTGCGTCGCCTCTCATGCGAGTAACAGGCATATCAGCTTTTACCACAACTTCAGCCAATATCTGTGTGTCTGAAGCGAGACAGATAATTCCAAGATCTGTACTTCTGTTATCTAATGGACGATAAACAGTAGCATAGCCAATAGATGAGATGCGAAGCACATCCTTTGTTTCTTTGACATTGAGACTAAACGCGCCTTCTTCATTACTGATACTTCCTGCCACGAAAGTAGAATCGGGCAAAGAAAGTAACACTATATTGGCATAAGGGACAGGTTGTTGTTGCTCATCAATTACTTTACCTGTTACCGTAACCTGTGCTTGCAGCTGCACTGCCACCCCCATAAAGAAGTATAAACAAAAAAGTATATTCGCTCTCATATTCTATATTTTTAAAGTTTCAAAAGTACATTATATTACAAAGCTATAGAATAATCAACGGCACATTCTATCGGTTTATTATAGAAGCTATTACCTTGATCATAATTCCTTAGACGACAAGTCATCAGTGAACACTTTTTGTTTAATGTACAAGTAGAACAAGTATCTATATTTTCCAAACTAAATCCTCCTCGGAACATTCTCCATTTATCTCTATTTTCCCAAAGTTCTTTCAAATTTTCTTTTGTAAGATCTCCTACAAGCAATTCTTCATGTCCAAAGCATAAGAGCCTGTTAAAAAATGGCTGAAATCCTTTTCTAACAAAGTTTCCATATCAGTCGGATAGTTTCTTTCTTTAAAGTGACCAAACTTAAAAAAAAAGATATATCAGACTAATTTAATGGAAACAGAGTGGAATATATAGCAAGAGTGTTGAGTCTGCAAAAAAGAAAGCAGAAATATGATTTACATTAAAGTCAGGATCTAATCTTACTCTGCATTTCATTCTATAAACACAGTTTCCCTACAAGCGCCTCAACTCATCATTGGCCGCCCCTGTACCTTTATACTTGCTCTTTGTTGTATTAAACCTATAGCGCAATGAAATAGAGAACTCGCGCGAGTCATATCTATGATCTTTTGAGAAGGAATATGCTCCACTGCGAAGAAGCGTTTTACTTTTTTGCTGGCGGAACAAATCATCTCCCCTTACCTCTATACTCAAAGCATCATTCAAGAATGATTTTCGCAGTGAAATATCAACATAGCTATTAAAACGATCAAAATATACATTGCGCAAATCCCCCTTACTCCTGAATTGCATATCCAAACTAAGAAGGAAATTTTCTGGCAATGTAAATGAATTAGACAGCACACCCGTAAATCTGGGTTCATTCAATTTTAATTGTTGCCCATCACTATCAATAGTCAGCCATTGTTTAGTTATTCCAAGACTTAAACGGGATTCCCATATACCAATATGAGGCGAAGCCGAAATAAAGGCATTCAGCATAGGCAGACTTTTATTCAAATTAATACTTTTCAGTAAAATGGTATATTCATTCGGATTCAATGGCTCACCCCAATAGATTATAGCATTTTTAGTCTGCTGATAACCTAAGCTGAGTTGCAGAAACTTCCAAGAAGCAATCCAGTTAAGATTATGAGTGATTTCGGACTTCAATGTAGGATTTCCCTGCTGTATGCTGAAACGGTCTATATATAATGAACTATTGCTCAACAGCCTGTATGAAGGACGTTGCGTCTTTACCGTATAACTAATTTGCGTCTTAACCTTTCCAATCCGAGTATTGAAGGAAACATTCGGATAGATATTATCATAGCTACGGCTCTGGTCATCTATATGCAGATCATCTTTATAATAATCAAATTTTATTTGCTCATAGCGTGCACCAAGTATAAAGTCGCCTATGGAAATAGATCTGCTATATTCGGCAAAAGCCGTTATATTCATTTCATTCATCTTGCTGTTGGATGAAGGCACATAATTTTCAACATTCAGATAATTGTCTTTGCGATGGGTATAAGTCCATTCTCCGCCTACTGAAAATTTTCCTTTCCACACAGGATAGGACAACACCAGTTTGGCTGCTGCCAAATTATTTGCCACATCACTTGCAGCATGTACATCCCGGTCCTCCTGCTCTTCACTTTCCTCGCCAGTAATGTCCTCCTGTAAATAACCGCTTTGATAGTAGTCGGCATTGAAGTCTATTTCCAGATTACCCACGCGCCCCGTATAGTAAGCATTCAACTGATGATTTAATTCATTATCTGTTTCTGAGCTTGTAAAATTCTGTAAACGATCAAATACCTTACCGTCTAAACTGACTTTACTAGTTGTATAAAGCTTACTATCATATCTGGGGCTTCCCTGAATAGAGTATTTTATTCCGATAGAATTATTTTCATCAAACATATAGTTCATTCCGATATTTCCTCGCAGCCATTGCTTATTATCATTATATTTCAATTGATTTTCCAAGTCCAGCTGTTTCTTTGAAATTAAAGTCTGATGTACATTGGTGCGTTCACGAAATTCCATCTTATCATATCTGAACATGGCAAACATATCCAGCCCATTATGGCGATAGTTCACATCTGCCTGTTCCACTAAGTCTACATTTTCACTTTGATAATAACTGGAATTTAGATTGAATCCGAATCCATCGCCAGTGCGGCGGATAGTCTGAATGCGCACCACAGCATTTACAGTGGCATCATAGCGCGCACCGGGATTAGTTATCAATTCTACATGCTTAATATCTTCCGAACTGAGTTGCTCCAGCTCAGACTTGTCGCGTACTTCCCTGCCATTGATATAGATAAGAGGCGTTCCTTTGCCGAATACTTCAAAGGAATCTTTATCCTTCAATATACCGGGCACTTTTCCCAGTACATCGTTTGCCGATCCTGCCTTTGCTAATACGCTGTTCTGCACACTTGTTACCAATGCATCGCCTTTCATGCGAGTTACAGGCAAATTGCCTTTCACTACTACTTCACCCAGCAGTTGTGTATCCGAGTGCAACAAGATAGTGCCTATATTCCTGTCCTTACATTCCTTATATGTTGTAGCATAACCTACAGATGAAATGCGTAATATCCCTTTAGATGAATTTTCGGGTATGGTAAATTTTCCATCCTGGTCACTGATAGTTCCATATATAAAAGTAGAATCAGGCAATGATAAACATACGATATTAGCAAATTCTATCGGCTGATTACTTTCATCAACAATTTTTCCAGCTACTGTCTGTGAATATATAGAAGTAGTAGAAACTACCCAAATCAACATAATATAAAGTAACTTTTCCATAATATATAATTTTAATTATTCATTTTCTGAATGAGTAAAGACCATAATTGAGGGTCCTTGCGGATAGATGCAATTATTAATAATATTTGTTCTATACAAAGAAGCGTTATTTTACAAAAGTCTTCATTAGGGTATGCTTCAAATTGATTTATTTTATGATTGAAAAATCTATGTACAGTACATCCTCCACATAATCTTTGTGCCCAACATTTTTCACACTTTTCATTTGATCTAAAATCTATTTCATGATCAAATGGTTTATATAATTCTGGATAATTATAAACATTATAGCCATCAATACTACCTAACTTACATTCTTTAATACCATTTATTGTATGACATGCGTATATAGTTCCATCAGTGCTTACAGCTAAATACTGATCTATAACAGGGCATATATTAGTAGATGTATTATGAACAATAGCATGTAGAAGTAACCAAAAATCTTTAGGCAAATATTTCAGTTCTGTTCTTTTTAAATATTCCAAATCAATGGAGTTCCATAAATCAAGCAATAATTGCAGACTAAGTTCTTGATCATTGACCACTACACCTTCAATTCCAAAAGTCTGATCCATAAATTTTGAAATATCTTCATGACTATAATTATGATCAATATGTAACTGCGTATAGGTTGCTTCGTACTGTATTTTTACATTGGTTTTTTCTTGTATAGTATGGATAAAATGAGCTATCCTTTCATAACTTCCTTTTCCATTTTTATATATTCTCTGAATATCATTAATTTCTTTAGGACCATCTATACTGATAGTCATTGCTGAAATATTTCTCTTGATAAATGCCAGCATCCTATCTGTTAATATTGTCCCATTAGTAATAATTACGAAATTAGGCAAAATATCTATTTTCCCTTCTTCTTTATAATATTTAAAGCGATTGCACACTATCTCCATTCCTTTAAGATTAAGCATCGGTTCGCCTCCAAAAAAGACAATCTTTTCAACTCTTTCAAATTGTTCTACACAAAAATCTACAAACTCTATTGCTGTTTGCTCTGTCATTAGGTTACGTTCTTGATTATAACTTCCACCTCCACCAAAACAATACTTACATCTTAAATTACAATCATTAGATATATGTAAAGTGATTCGCTTTATCACTTTTCTTTTACTTCCATTTTGAATATTTGTGCTATGCTCGCCTTTATTTGAAGCATATATAGATCTAATTAATGAAACCACTTGTTCTTCATCTCTATATAATTCTAAGGCTTCATGAATATCTTTATATTCTTTCAATGCCGATAATATATCATATGTTTCCTTATTTATTACCCTAATATCTGCTGTAGGATAATAATATGACAAGCACATATCTTTGCTTTTTATCAAGTGTATTTTTTCCAAATTCATATAATAAGGTATTAATTAGACCATAAAAATATAAAAAAGTATCAGAAGAGGATGTTTATAGATTATAAAATACCGCTTCTGATACAATTGTTAGGAGATACAGCAACCGTTATTAGCAAACGCAGCCAACACCTACATTACCACCTTCACTTTTAAGATGCTCATCATCTTTGAAGTCTTTTACAGTACCACCTTCTACATTTTCCAAATCTGAGAAATCAAGTTTTTCATTTAGTGTAGTAACATTCTGTTTTTCACTTTCAGCATTTACTACTTCCTGCTTTTTTAATTCGTCGTCTTTCATGATCGTTAAATTTTAAAATTAACAAACTAGTAAACTATTGTGATTTCTTAATTACATTGCAAATGTAATCTCCCACAGTCCGACGCCTCCGGACTGAACAAAAAAAGATTTTCATTTAACATTCTTTCGTATTCTCATAGAAAGACCTTTCTGTTCTTTCACAATACCACGCTGTGTATCTAAGTCCAAATAAAGATTATTTGCCTTTTCCACTTCAGTGATGCGATCAGCCAGATTCAGTCGTTCTACTGAATCATGGTTTTTCTCTGATTGCAGAATCAAAATGTAACCTGCAATACGGGCAGACATATCGGAACGGGTAATTATCTTATTCATTTTATAATTTCCAGTCTGATCAATAAGGCTTTTTGCAGCATCTTGATCTTCTTTTGTTCCTATATCTCTTGCTCTTGATGTTCATCTGTAATGCGCTGAAACATTTGCGACGAATATCATGGGCTTCGGACAGACCGACTGTTTCAGAATAAAGATGGCTTTTATTTAACTTTTGACCATATTCAGCTAATATAGCCTGTAATGCCAAATGCTTGTTGGTTAAATCCACTTTATCGTTTGCTGATTCAGGTATCTTTCCAGATCCGTCTTTTACAACTGCATCCGACGAACCTTTCAATAGCTTTGCATATTTATCATATACACCTAACCAACGTGACATAAAATCATAGTTTTCTGACAAATTCAGAAAATTAATAGAAACTAATGCTCTTGCTTCAATCATTTGTTACAAATATTTATAAGTTTAATCCTCATTTTTATTTGCGAATTATAATTTTCTTATCAATCTGACCACAGATTGGATTAAGAATACTCAAACATTTGCTTCACATTATCTATATAGTCTTCTTTTACACGTACCATTGTCTGTAATGTAGAGGGAAATATAGAATCCAATGAAAACTGCAAGAATTTAATTCCAGACTCTTTTAAAAAGTAAATATCATCCTCTTTTAGCGGTATTTTTGTACTCAATAAAGGTGTGAATCCATATTGCCCCACTTTTCGTATCACCTCTTTCCAATCAGGGAAAGCAAAAATATCACCTCCTGTCAAAGCCAGATTCCCCCCCCATATCATGAGCTTCATCTATCACCTTTATAATTTGCCAACTTGTCAAATCGTTCTTCCTGTTTCTATCCGCATAGCAATACATACAATCCGTCCTGCATTGGGTTGTAATCATAAAGTTAAGATTCAGCGGAACAGAAGGACGTTTAGGTATAAAGTCTGTAGTATAAAATAATTCATTATCCGTATAAACACTTCCCTCCGATTCTTCCTTAACAGAAATCAGCAGATACGGGGGAAAAGAAATCGTCACTCCTTTATAATTCCATCCTACTTTTACTGGATTGCCGATTATTTTTCGAATAAACTTATCTATCAGGTCTGGTTTTATATTTAGGGTATTTGCTATATTTTCTATTGAAGCATTTAATTCTCCTTCTCCAATATGTGACAAGATATATCCAATAGAAGGTGGAACTACGCTTGCAAAAGCCATGGCATGTTCTAGCTTAGCAGTAATTAAAGCTGATTTAGCAATGATATAAGAACAATTATTTTCGTTTCTAATCACATATTGTGGATTCAAATAGATATACATAATACAGCCGTTTTTATACATAAAATAGTAAGGAGGGCATGCCTCCTTACTAAATTGAATATTTAAGATCCATAATACTTCTATCAACACTGGATGCAAACTATAATCAATCACTCTTTTTTTGTAAATAGTGATATAAAATCTTTTCAATATCGTTTTTAATTTCTACATTTGTTCGCTATACATAAATGCAAATACTATGACTATGAAAAAAACAATTGGAATAAAAAGAAACTCTATTATTATAATAATAAGTATACTCCTTTCTGCCTGCACAAAAAAAGAAAATGCTTCTCAACAAGCGTTGTTGCTTGAATTGGTTCAAGCGGAAGCGGTGATGTATGAACATCCGGATAGTGCACTGGGTGTATTGCAAGGGATGAAAGTTCCGGCATCATCGGACAAATTGCAAAATGCTACTTGGGCGTTGCTAACAGTGCAAGCCAAGTATAAGAATTATAAAGAAGAACTTGCTGACTCTACCTTAATTAATATAGCCTATGATTACTTTATGAAGCAAGACAATCCCCAACGGAAAGCAATGGTACTTTATTATAAAGGTGTATTATATGAAAAAGCTGATAAAAAGAATGAAGCACAAGAATCCTATTTAAAAGCAATAGAAGAAGCAGAAAAGACGAAAGACTATCAACTGGCACATTTGATTTATAGTAGTATAGGAAATATATACCTATATAATTCGCTGAATGAATACGCATTGCAAATGTTCAAACAATCCTTGCACTATGCCCAGTTATCTGAAACTAAGAATTATATATGCTCTGCATATTACTATTTAGGAAAGGTCTATTCTGTATTATTTAATTTTGATAATAGCATCAAGCATTATAAAAAAGCAATTCAGATGGCTGATACTCTACATAATTATAATGTATTAATAAACGGAACGAACCAATTAGCAGGAGTATATACCAAAACAAAAGATTATCAGCCCGCCCTATCCTATGCCCAAAAGGCTTTAAGACTAAAAGAAACAATTGAATTACCCCTAGAGAAAGGGTTAGAACAAAGTTACTTGGTTATTGGTGATATATATAGACATATTGATAAAACAGATTCTGCCTATTATTATCTGAATAAAGCATTAGCTGCTGATCGTATAGAAACAGTTTGTGCTGCTTATCAGGATTTATACCATCTAAGTAAAAAGAAAAAAGACTATGAAAAAATGAGTCAGTATTGTGATAGTATGATAGTTTATCAGGATTCAATTGAGATATTGAATAGGAATAAAGAGCTTATGGATATGCAGGAAAAGTATAACCAGCAAAAACTATTGAATGAAAAGAACCAGCTAAAAATAGAAAACAATACTATCATCCGTAATGTACTAATCATATTGGTAGTGGTATTCTGCCTGATAGCTATCCTTATCTATATATACCAGCGAAAATTAATCCGTAAAGAGCATATCATACAAAGAAATGAAGAAGAAATACAGCTGAATACCTTAAAAAGACAAGAGAATGAGAGAATAATCAGTCGTAACCAAAGCCGCATGAAGGAGCTGGCAGAACAAATGGAGGCGAATAAAGATGCGCAGGAACAGTTGGAGGAGCAAAAGAATGTACTATCTGAAATAAAATGCCAAAATGAAGCCCTGCAACAAGAGAATAAAATGTTGCAGCAACATATTGATAAATATTCTTCTTCGCTGAATGAAAAGTCCAAAGAACTTGAAAGATTGGGACTTTTAGGAGAAGAAAACCAACGATTGCATGATCGTGAAAGATTCCTGTGCAACCAACTGATAAAAAAGACAGATATTCTTTACCGGCTAAAGACAAAGCCCCAATACATGAAAGACGAGCAATGGGAAGAGGTAAAGGAAACTATGAATCTATTATTCGATAATTATATAGTAAGGCTTTCCACTCTTGTACCTTCATTGACAGAAAGCGATTTGCAGATATGCTGCTTCATCAAGTTGGGAATAGCCAATCCGGGAATAGCTGATTTGCTGGGGATAGAATCGACTTCGGTATCTAAAAGAAAATTAAGATTGAAAGAACGTATCACTCAAAAGATAGGAGCATTCGGCAAAGGACAGACACTGGATCTGTGGCTATGGGAGTTCTAGGGAAGCAACTGTCCACATTCCGCATTCGCACAAAGAGGTAATATTCTAATTATTAGTATATTATCTCTTTTTTAATTGTCCATATACCGTACATATCCGGTCCATCTGTTTTTCATTCTAAATCCATAACTTTGCAGCGTAACAATCAATCAATAATATTATTATGAAAACAACTAAAAAATTAAAGATTTGGAGTTTGCGTATGGTATTATTCACCATATTGCTTAGTGGTTTATCGGTGCAGAAAGTATATTCTTTTTGTAATAGTACAGAAATCACGATGCATGGGAATTGGGAAGAAGTTCATGATAAAGTAGCAACACGAAGCCTGCCATCTATTCCCATCACAGCCTGCACCGATGGCCAGAACATCTACATTGAAAACACATCTCCGGACTGTGACATACAAATTACCATCACCGGTAATCAAACAGGAGAAGTGATGTATGAACAGTTAGTGCCCCAAGCACAAACAAGCTATATTATCATTTCCATAGCCAGTTTCCCATCCGGAGAATATACATTAGAACTAACTAGTGAAGATGGGAAATACTTGGTTGGAGCTTTTAAAAGATAACCCTAATTATTCATCCTAAAAAACTACAAAGACCATGAAACGAGTAGACCTTAAGAAAATCCTCTATATGGATTTTCTTATCCGGCACAAGTGCACAGGCACATCCAAGGAATTTGCAGCAAAGATGGATATGTCACGTTCCACTCTCTTTGAGTACATTGCCTATATGCGCGATGAACTGGAAGTGTGCATCCTTTTCGATAAATTCTTAGGAACATATTATTATGATGGCAAAAATCTATATACGTCATTAGGCTTTAAAGTAGTAGGATAATACGAATTGAAATGTGATGAGAAAAACGGGTCATGTTTGAATTTCTTTTTGATATAAAACCGGATGCAGGAAATGTATGTCCCACCACCCGACTGGCATACCTGATTAGTGAACGGGGAAACAAGGTCTATTATACCGATACCTCCGACTCCGTTTTCACTACCGGTTTGCTGCGGAAAGGAATAGGACGCATCATTTATCCACATGATTTCCGATGGTTTACGCCACATTTGGCATTGCTGGACTATCAACTGCAAGATAAGCAGCAAGTCTATAATGAATATGACATAAACTATCTGTTTATAGCCATAAACAAAACCGACAGAAAGATAGACCTAATGCCGGAAATGCCCGTCGTCACCCTGCCGCCTATTCCTTATAAATTGCTGCCGCAAGGTGCAAAAGACGATGATTTCATCGACAAACTGACGGAAATAAAAGAAGACCGTTCACGCACTGTTATTATAGGCTTGCTGGAAGACGAGGAAGAAGAAAGAAAAGTGAACACCCCCTCACATATGGAATCATTCTACAAAGCCATGAAGCAGAGTGCGAGCATCCATCCGCAATATCAATTCATCCTGCTGACCAATCATGGAGAGGTGGAAACCCGGTTGTTTTCATTACCGCCCAATATAGCCATTTACCGCCTGCCCCGCCTGCAAGCCTTATTGCCCTTGTGCGACATGGCGCTTATCACCGGAGGAATAACCCACTGGACGGAATGCACCTTTGCCCATGTGCCCATGGCAGAGTTCACGCCACAGGAAATAAAAAAAATTACCCCCGTGAAACTGGACAGGCAGATCATTGATCTACTGGCAAACCGGGAATACATCATAGAACGGCAAAAACACCTGTGCGCCTTCTTTGAGAGCGAAAGTGAAAGGATGAACGAAATAGCCGACTGGCTGATAAACAGAGTAAAACAAAAAAGACAATTATGAGCAAATTTCCATTCTACAAACAGTTGGACGGCATGGACTGCGGCCCCTCCTGCCTGAGAATGATAGCCAAATATTATGGAAAGACATTCTCCGTACAGCAGTTACGCGAGCAATCATACATACAGCGCACGGGAGTTAACTTGCTAGGTATCAGTGAAGCGGCAGCCAGCATAGGGCTGCGCGCCACCGGTATACGCACTTCAATGGAAAAACTGAAACAACAGTCAAAACTGCCATGCATCATCCACTGGAACCAGGAACATTTCGTGGTCCTCTATAAAATAGAAAAGAAAAGGGGCAAAACTTGGTTCTACATTGCCGACCCTGCCTACGGATTGCTGAAATATGAGGAACAGGAGTTGAAAAAATGCTGGATCAGTACCACACAAGGCGGAATAGAAAAAGGAATTGCCCTCTTGCTGGATGTTACCCCGCAATTTTATGAAGCGGAACCCATAAAATATGAAAAGCTGTCATTATGGTATCTGTTTCACTATGTACGTCCCTACAAAAAGGCGATGATACAGCTCATCATCGGCCTGCTGGCAGGCAGTTTGCTGCAACTGGTCTTCCCTTTTCTTACACAAACCATTGTAGACCAAGGCATAGGGCACAGGAATCTGAATTTTATACAGCTCATTTTGGCCGCACAACTCATGCTGGTATTCAGCCGCACACTTATTGAGGTGATCCGGCGCTGTATACTGCTCCACATCAGTACGCGCGTCAACGTGTCGCTCATCTCGGATTTCCTCTCCAAGCTGATGCGGCTGCCCATGAGGTTCTTTGACAGCAAACTGGCAGGCGACTTGATACGCCGCATCGAAGACCACAACCGCATCGAGAGTTTCCTCACCCAGTCCGTGCTCAATATTTTGTTCTCTACCCTCACGGTAGTCATCTTCGGTATCGTGCTGGCCATATACAGCTGGAAAATATTCCTCATTTTCATCCTGTTCAGCGCAGCCTATATGGGTTGGGTAAAGCTGTTCATGCGCAAGCGGGCCGACTTGAACAGGAAGAACTTTGAACAGATGTCCGTCAATCAGAATAATTTGATGCAACTCATCTACGGTATGCAGGACATCAAGCTGCTGGGCTGCGAACAGCAAAAACGCTGGGAATGGGAAAACATACAAGCTTCTCTCTTCCGCATTAATATGAGTTCACTCAACCTGGGGCAGTGGCAGCAGGTGGGAGCCGTACTTATCAACGAAGTGAAAAACGTACTGATAACAGTTCTCTCTGCCACCGCCGTACTACATGGAAGTATCACGCTGGGTGTGATGCTTTCCATACAGTACATCATCGGACAGATGCAAGGGCCTATCAGCCAATTCGTTTCCTTCATGCAGGACACGCAGGACGCGCAGCTCAGCCTGGAACGTCTCGGAGAAATACATGGCAAGCCCGATGAAGAGACAGAAGGCATGGACCAGGATACCCAAATATCAGGCAAAGACCCGATTCAATTACAAAATGTAGTCTTTACTTACGGATCAGAAAAATCGAAACGCATCATCAAAGGGCTATCGCTGGACATACCAGCCGGAAAGACTACCGCCATCGTGGGCCTCAGCGGCAGTGGGAAAACAACGCTGATAAAACTGATGCTCGGATTCTATCCTCCCACCGGAGGAGCGGTGATGATAGGCAATCAGTCGCTACAAAAAATCAGTTTCAAGGAGTGGCGCAAACATTGTGGAGTAGTGATGCAGGAGGGATTCATATTCGGCGATACCATTGCCAACAACATAGCGCCGGATGGCAGCATGATAGACAAAGAACGCCTGCTGTATGCCGTAGAGATGGCAAATATACGTGAGTTCATCGAATCCTTGCCTTTAAAGTATAACACCAAAATAGGTAACACGGGGCAAGGATTGAGCCAAGGGCAGAAGCAGCGCATCCTGATAGCGCGCGCCATTTACCGTAATCCCGATTACCTGTTTTTTGATGAAGCGACGAATGCGCTCGATACGGACAATGAGAAAGTGATACAGGAAAATCTGGAGAGATTCTTCAAGGACAAAACGGTGGTCATCGTGGCGCACCGCCTGAGCACCGTAAAGAATGCCGACCAGATAGTGGTACTGAAAGAAGGGGAGATAACGGAACGGGGCACGCACGAAGAACTCATTGCCCGGCAGGGCGATTACTACAGGCTGGTGAAGAATCAGCTGGAACTGAGCGCTTAGGAAATTTAAAAATGAGAATTGAGAATTAAAAAATAATAGCAATAAGGTATGGAGGAAATCTATAAACCTGATGCGGACGGACCGGAAAAGGTAGAAGTATATAGTCGCGAAAACAATGATATGCTGGGAGATATGCCCGAATGGTTGATCCATACGGGAAGCTACATCGTATATGGACTGATTGTTTTTCTTATTGCAGGCACGGCATTATTTAAGTATCCTGACACAATAAGAAAAACGATAACCATTGACGACTTGGGAAGTGCGGAATGGATCACTGCCAATCAGACAGGAATGATAGACCGCTTTTTTGTGGAAAACCAATCACCTGTACAAAAGAACGACACGCTGGGCATACTGAAAAATACTGCCCTACTGGAAGACGTACAAACATTTTGCCGCGTACTGACCAAAATAGAATGGTACTACCGCACCAACGACATCAAGTACCTGCAAGACTATCCCTTTGACCTCATCATGGGTGAAATGTCTTCCGCCTACGAACAGTTCACCCAAGCCGTGCGTACGTGCGTGATGTATCAGGAGTTTGATATCTATCCGCAGAAGAAAAAATACCTAGATGAAGAACTCCGGATACTGGAAAGTACCGGTAAGGCAGATGCCATGGCGGTGCTGAATGTGAAACGCGAACTCTTTGAACTGGATATAAACCACCGGATGGAGACTGCCAAAAACCTCCGGATGCTGGAACTGGCTTACGAAAACATGGTGAACAGCCTCCGCACGTGGGACAAGAAGTACCTCATCAAAAGCCATCACGACGGCATAGTGGTATGGGGAAAGACATGGGGCATGAGCGCCCGGGTAAATGAAGGAGACACCCTGTGCACCGTTATCTCCAAGCAGCAGGGGAATCCCCTCGGGCACATCACTCTTTCACAAGACGAAGTGGCGGAAATTGCCGTGGGCGACAAAGTAAATATCGAACTGAACAAATACCCCACCCACTCGTATGGCGTACTGCCGGGAAGAATCGCCTCCGTCTCTTTTGTGCCTTACAATAAAAGTTATGCCGTGGAAGTGGACTTTCCGGACGGACTGGTGACAACCAACAGAAAGGAAATAAAATATGAAATAGACATGTCCGGCCGGGCGGAGATCATCACTTCGAGCCGGAGCATACTGAGCAGGATTTTCGCACCCGTGTATGAATTGTTTTCCACCACGGAGTAACACCGTTTTTTTTCACTACAGAGAATAACCAACTTAAACAAAGAAGAATATGAAAAAAGAAGACCCCAACAACAAGCAACCGGAATACACCCGCTATTCCGAAGATGAAGAACAAGTGCTGGACTTGAACGAACTGATGGACGTACAAGGTGGCATAGATGACAAGGAGTTATCCAAATGTGGCCTGGGATGCTATACAGGTGGATTCGTCGATCCTACAAAAACACAAGATGAAAATACCGGAAATGAATAAAGTATATGTGCTGAACCCTCATTATCATCTGAGACATGATATTCACAGGGTCGCATTATTCTCCAGTGCGGGGACAGATACCGACTGCTCCCGGAACTGGCATACTTTTATTCACCCGCTGCAAGCTGTCATGCTGAGTTTTTTCACGTATGACAGACCTTTGCAGACAACTCTCCCTCTGCTGTGCGACTTCTTCTGCCGGAGCAAGGAGGAGATGATCAAATGGGTATCGGACTTCATTGATAATCCGACCCCCATTTATACCTCCTCCCAGCAGGGAGAAATTTATTTTCCCAAACGTATATTGATTGAAGCGGAAAAGGCAGGCAAAGCATTGCGGTTTGACCGGCTGCAAGCAAATTCTTTTGTCTGGAAAAAACTGGATCTTACTACAAAAAGGCTGTATTCCGGTCCGTTGCTCCTCACATTCATGCTGACCAACCAATGTGTCACGCATTGTAAGTATTGCTATGCAGATACATCAACGCAAATAAAATCCCCACTCACCACCCAACGCATGATGGAGCTGATCAAGGAAGCTTCAGACCTGCAAGTACAACAAGTAAATCTGATAGGTGGTGAAATATTCCTGCATAAAGACTGGAAAATCATATTAAAAGAATTGGTAAAACGGGGTATTGCCCCCGAATTCATATCGACCAAAATGCCTGTAACCCAAAAACTATTGCAAGATGTACAGGAAACAGGGTATCAGGGAATTGTTCAAATTTCACTGGATGCCATTCATTCCGAAATACTGACTGCCTCGCTGGGAGTAAACGGGAATTATGCCAAAGAGATGCTTCACGGCCTGCAATTACTGGATGACAGCGGACTGAATTATCAGATTTCATCTGTGCTGACCAACTACAATTGCCAGTTGAATGTCTTGGCGGAATTACTGCATGAATTATCTCATCTGAAGCATATACGCGACTGGCGTATTATCCCCGCCAGTAATTCCATATACAAAGAGTATAATGTATTTTCGCATTTGAAACCTACTAAAGCGCAAATTACAAAGGTATTCAACCAAATACGCCCTCTTCTCACACAGGTTTCCTTTCCCGTGATTCTAGGGAAAGAAGTAACCGATAAAAACTATCAAGATACCTGGGGTGGAAGCCGGTGTTTCAAAGGAAGCGAATGCTCTGCATTGACCACTCATATGTTTATATTGCCTGATGGTAAAGTGACTGTATGCGAGCAACTTTACTGGCATCCACAATTTATCATAGGGAATGTAACCACACAAAGTCTGAAAGAAGTCTGGCATTCCCCTCAAGCCTTGCACCTTTGTTCCTTGTCACGTCAGGATATCAACAAAGAGAGTCCATGCAGGGAATGCCGTCTTTTTGAAGACTGTTTCAGTTATCAGAACCGTTGCTGGAGTGATATCATAAAAGCTTATGGAAAGGATTGTTGGGATTTTCCCGATCCGCGTTGCTGTTTTGCTCCTGCCATGAAAAATAAATTAAGTTATGACTGAAGACGAACTTGACAGAATAAAAAAATCATTTGTCCGTTCCAGTGACGAATGTCCCATGGAAGTGGCCTGTCTGCTCACTGTCATGAAATACTATGGCGGTCAACAAGATGCACGCACACTAGCCGAATGGTGTAAAGTAGATGGAAAATATACGTTGATGGGTATGAAACAGGCAGCTATACGTGCAGGAATGGAAGCGGAAATCTGCTTGCAGAACATGGAACAATTGTCCACCAGAAAATTTCCTGCCATACTTTTTGCCATCAATGATTTCGAAGTACCGGGATATGTGGTTTGCTATGGCATTCATGAAGGCCGCTTCATTATTTGGGAGCCGGGATTCGGCCCTATGCAATATTGGGAAAACCAAATGAAAACATTATGGATAAGAGGAATAACTCTTACTCTGTTTCCCACCCACGAATTTATGCAGAAAACGGATTTTCAACTAAAATGGTGGGAGTTGTATCCGTGGAGTAGGAAATGGAAAAGAAGACTGAACCGCTGGTATGAATATATCTGGCTAAATTATCCCTGGTTCAGGGAAATGGTAACACAGCTAAGACGGAAATGAATGGAGCAAGCCAAGTCCAATTATTCCATAGGGACAGATTGAACCCCTTAGCCGTCAAACTAAGTTTTTTATTACATACGATTCTTTTGTTCTGTGGAGACCAAAGCCCCATAGTAGGTGATAAAACCAGCGAGGCAAAAATCTTATCATAGTCTGGTGCATTAATCATATTAATTAAAGCAATCGTAGGATCATCTTCTGAATAAGCTCCACTAAAAGAAATAATCGCATCTTTAATATATTGATATCCGGCTGATAAGTATACCCATTTATAAGTTGTTCCTAAAGTTATATTATGAGATAAAGAAGGTAATAAAAATGGATTACCACCCTCATAT
>CECF01052848.1_pt1 | contig 21527 bp, 19 predicted proteins | sample 554751 | NCBI WGS metagenome assembly CECF01 (sample SAMEA3182099, study PRJEB8094) | gut metagenome | biome: human; feature: gut; material: Stool; isolation source: human stools | place: Canada | collected 2012-06-12 | reverse complement strand
GTCATCGGCATAGCATAGGCGGTCAATATTTTTAGCCAATGATTCGCGCGGCTCAATCAAGTCAAGATAGTATGGGATGCCGCCGGTCACCATATAGCATTGAAGCATCTCGTATCTGCCCCATGTCGTGCGTCGCCTTTTAAGATATTCTTCCATCTCTTTCAATGTAAAAGGTGACAGATATAGTCGTCGTGTGATTCTGTTGTGGAGGCCGCCACGATTTTTTATGAGTTTGTCGACCATCCATGAGGTAGCTGAGCCTGTGGCGACAAGCACGATGTTGTATTGACCGTTTGCCCAGCCGTTCCAGAAATTTTCCAATGCGCTCAAAAAATTGGAGCGTTTTGAGTCCATCCATGGCATTTCATCAATGAATATGACCTTCTTCCGGCAGGCAGGCAGCGATTCAAGGTATTCTTCAAGAGCATCAAATGCCTCAAACCAGTCGGCAAATTCATCATGCTTTTTACCGGAATATTTTTTGAGTGCCTTTGCGAAATTACGTAATTGCTCGCGAGTACGCAGATTGTGTCCGCCTACGTATTTGAAATCAAACCTGCCTTCAAAAAACTTGTCGATAAGGTATGTTTTTCCGATTCGTCGGCGACCGCAGATAATCACGAATTCCGACTTGTCGGAGTTCATGCATTTCTCCAGTTCATTGCATTCCCGGTGACGCGCTATGAGCTTAGTGTTCATAAATGTTAATTGTTTTTGGCGAAATTAGTGGTTTTCAGCGTAATGGCAAAAAAAAACGCACGAAAAATAACTTTTTTGCGTGGTTTTGTCCCTAAAAAAGTTATTTTTCGTGTAAAATTTGGTCGATTTTTGACATTTGTACAGCTGTGATTTCATCGCAATATTGGCTTTTGGTCGTGACTGTCGGGCTATTTTTGTATTTTTGGCTACGCCTCAGATACTCCCGGTCGGTAATGCATAAATGAATTTGGCATTACTCTCGGCTTATTTGTATCTTTGTAGATGGAATTTAAAATGAAGCAATATGGAACAGCGTAAACCATTGATATTAATTACCAACGATGACGGGATTGACGCTCCCGGCATCCATGAGCTTGTGAATTATGTAAAGGAGATGGGCGACATTGTGGTGATCGCGCCTGATGCCCCACATTCAGGGCAGTCATCGGCGATATCAGTCAATAAAGTGTTGCAGATTACCGCACATCCCGACTATAACGGAGCAAAAATGTACTCTATCAACGGCACACCGGTGGATTGCGTCAAGCTGGGGATTCACGCTATAGTGCCGCGCCGTCCCGACCTTCTGCTGTCAGGCATCAACCACGGGTCAAATTCCGGCAACTCAATAATCTATTCCGGCACGATGGGCGCTGTACTCGAAGGGTGTATGCTCGGCATTCCTTCCATCGGATATTCCTACCACTCCCACGACCAGGCAACCGACATATCATGCTGTGCCGAAATAGTGAAGAAAATTACATCGTGCGTGATTGAAAAGGGACTGCCTGCCGATATCTGCCTTAATGTCAACATACCGAAGTGCAACAAGGTATGCGGCATGAAAGTCGTGCGCGCCGCCAAAGGCTACTGGACCGAGGAATACGCCGAATATACCGATCCGCACGGACGTCCGTTCTATTGGCTTACAGGAAAATTTCACAACGAAGAGCCCGACAATCCCGACACCGACCTTTACTGGACCGACCGTGGATATGCCTCTGTGGTGCCATGCCGCCCCGACCAGTCAGCTACGGATGAAGTTGCTGAAATAAGTAAATCGCTTTTAGATTAAGGGGCAGCGGTACTGCCCCTTGCGCAGTGTCGCGTTGCCATAGTTCACGGCGTGAACCGGGCATACATTGTAGCAACCGAGACACAACGCGCAGTCATCGCCCCATTGCGGGTGACCGTCGACAAGCGTAATGTTTTCGACCGGGCATACAGCCTTGCATTTCCCGCATTTTATACATAGCGACGTGTTGCAGCGGAAACGCGCGGGGTTTATGCCATGTTTCATGAACTGCGGGTAGATTATCTTCGATTTAAAGCGCGGGAAGCTCCCCTTTACCACATCATCGCCCCGCCATCCCTCGCGGATGCGTGACACAATCATGCGCAACCGCTCCGGAGCCGCCTCCAATTTCCTCGCCTCTATCTCATGGGAATCCACATCAAAGCCGGGAAGAAGTGTGTAGGTGTTGGGCATCTGCACCGAGAAAGTGGCGATGTCGTTCCAGCCTCGTGAACGCGCTATGTCACGCCACTGACGGTGGGCAAGACCGATGTCGTCGCCACACGTCGCCACCATGAAATGTCGCGCCCCGTCTATATTCACAGTCTTCAGAAACTCTTTAACAGGGCGGGGCAATCCCCACGAATATATCGGGAACACCCATATCACATCGCTTCCGGCGCAACCATATTCTTCCGGGTGCAGAAGGCAATCTCGGTCAATCCGCTTCACGCTGTCGTCCAACCCCTCGGCAAGCAACCGCGCCACGTAAAGCGAATTACCGTTGCCTGAAAAGCAGTATATCATCGTATGGTTACCTGAGTGGCTCCGAAGCCGTATTCACGGAACGACGCATCCTGAACGTCGCAATTCTTATACTTGTATTTCAGCTCCTTCAGAAGGGCGTTGCGCAACACTCCTTCTCCTTTGCCATGTATAAACACTATTTTTGCTCCTTTGTCGCGAAGATGCTGCTGCATCACGCGGTTAAACTCCTTGAGCTGCACCTCAAGCATATCGGTGTTGGAGAGTCCTGCGGTCGAGTCAAGCAGTTCGTCGATATGAAGGTCGACCTCGATCACTCCGGGGCGCTTAGCCTTCTTCTCCACGGGACGCCGCTCCTGCCGGTCGGCAGCTTTCTTACGGAGCATCGACTCCTCGAGCCTTCCGCTGTCAAACACAATGCTACGTTGCGGCACATCATTTTTCACTATGTCAAAAGCGATTACCGGCGAGTCGAAATACACGTTGTCATGGAAACAGTGGAGTTTGAAAAATTTTGTGTTGTCCACGGCATATTCCACCGCTACAGGGGCTTTCAGCTTGAACTCCTTGCCCTGCTTGAAGGCTATATACTGGATGGCGACGCGGTCGATTGTATTCACCATGTCGCGTGTCAGATGCTCCAGATGCACCTGGATTCCCGGCTCCACAATGCCGGCAAAGCGCGTCACCCAGTCATGCAGGTCGCTCTTTACAAGATAGGTGAAATACAGATAATAGTTGGAGTCGTTGACAAGATATGCGTCATATTCCGTCGTGTTGAGATGTTTTATCTCCTCCGGCTCGTAGGCGAGCACTATGTTGAGGCGTTCGCCGGCGGGTGTCTCCTCCACTACCTCCTCTTTTTGCGCCTTTGCAGGAGCGGGTATAATCACCGGAGGAGCCACATATTTACTTTCGGTCTTAGGCTTCGGCTGTGCCGGAGTCACCACCACACACTCTTTCAACAATACCGGGGTCTCAAACCCGTCTTCATCGACGTAGGCAAGATTGCCGTCGATTTTCACTATTTTGCCGCCACCTGTCGAATTGAGATAGCGCACGATATCACCTACCTGTGCCATAATATTATGTAATTTAAGTCACGCATACGCGCCTGACACTGCAAAGATAATATCACCGCCCCAAGCGAAGCCCATCCATTAACATGAATTAACGCGGTGACATGCCGGAAGCCTGCTCGTCATTCAAAAGTATGGAATAGAGCATACCCAATCCAGCCACTGTTATCTAGTCCGTTGATAAATAATGTAGGCGGAAATTGAGAATATGCAATAAGAAAACGCTAATTTTATAGTATGGAAAACAAGTTAGAAGATGTCATCTCATCCGCGCCTAAGAAAACACGCGATAAGGCAATTGACCTTCTTCGTCAGAATCCTAAACTCAGCGCGACAGCTCTCGCCGCAGAAATCGGCACTCCGCCAAAGGTATCCTCCGACACATAGATTCCGATAAAGGTAGCGACTGTCAGAGGATATCGAGTAGAGTGTTCATTTCAAATTATCGTTGTATAATTGTTCAAATCTGGTTTTAATCTCGTCACGCACCCGGCGAAATTCTGCCAAAACAAGCTCTTCAGATCCGATTGCATCGGAAGGGTCGTCAAAACCTATATGGAGCCGATGCCTCACATTGCCCACAAACACAGGACAGCTTTCGTTGGCGCCTCCACATACGGTTATCACATAATCCCACGACTCGTTGATATATTCGGATACGTTGTGTGGTGTATGGTCAGAGATGTCAATTCCTGCTTCTTTCATAACTTCAACGGCTTTTCGATTAATCATTTCAGCGGGTTTGGTTCCGGCTGAGAAAACGCCGATTTCAGAACTGAACGACTGGAGGAAGCCGTGAGCCATCTGACTGCGGCAACTGTTGCCGGTGCATAGAATCAATACTTTCATTTTTCATTCGATTTAGAAGAAATAACCGTAAACCCATCCGGAAATGGTTGCCATGACAATTACAAGAGCGACATAAATCACCGTCTTTTTCGTACCCATCACACTGCGTATGACAAGCATATTAGGCAGCGACAGGGAGGGTCCGGCGAGCAACAGCGCAAGTGCCGGACCTTTACCCATGCCGGATGCAAGCAATCCTTGAATAATCGGCACTTCGGTGAGAGTGGCGAAATACATAAACGCACCTGCGAAACTTGCGAAGAAGTTTGACAGTAACGAATTTCCGCCTACAGCCCATTCAACCCAACTATTTGGAATAATACCGGGCAGCTCTATACCGTCATGCGTTGAGCCGAGCAGGAATCCCGCTGTCAATACTCCGACTGCAAGCAACGGCAGTATCAGTTTGGCGAATCCCCATGAAGACAACGCCCATTCGCGGTTTTCATCATCGTTTTTATCGCATAACAATATGATTGCAAGCACAGCAACAGAAACTATCATAGGCACAAGGGGAGCCAGTTTCGCATCGGGAATGAAAACATTGGCGAGGAAAGCCGATACAGCTACCGCGATTGCTCCAAGGATAATCCAACGGGGTTTAAGATGGAGGATTTTTACAAGCATCACGCACAGACCTATTGCAAGGACAGATGTTATCCACCATTTTGCCCCGTAGATCGCAGCCCACACGCCACGGTCGATTGCCGCAGGCGCGCCCCAGTTGGCGAATACCAGGATTGTCACGAGGGTAAAGAAGAACACTGCGGTCTGCCAAAGCGGGCGTTTTTCCGGCGGTGGGACGATATTCATCTGTGCTGCCTCCTTATCCCGTTCTTCCTTATGGAAGATAAAAGACATAACAAGACCGATTACCACAGCGAATGTAACGGCACCGATTACACGGGCAAGTCCCATTTCCAGTCCGAGAATACGAGCCGTGAGGATTATCGAAAGTATGCTGATGGCGGGACCGGAATATAGAAACGCTATTGCCGGTCCAAGACCTGCACCACGTTTATATATGCTGGTGAACAACGGGAGAATGGTGCATGAACACACGGCAAGGATGCCTCCGGATACTGAAGCCACAGTATATGGCACCCATTTCTTTGCATTTGCACCGAAATATTTTAACACCGCTCCCTGACTTACGAACACCGCAATCACACCGGCTATGAAGAACGCCGGGAGAAGACAGAGTACGATATGCTCACGGGCATACCACTTGGCGAGGTCAAGGGTGGAATGAATCGCCGTCATCAGTGTGTTGCTGTTGACAGGCAAGAAAAACGCTGTCAGAAATATGACGACAGTCCATATCAGGAACTTGATTTCCTTCTTCGTTTCCATATTGCTCTCCCGTTTTATTCAGATTCCGAGAACTTTTTTCACTTCATCGGCAGATGGAACATGTCCTTTAATCTTGACGGCACCGTCAACGACCACCGCCGGTGTCGCCATGATGTTGTATTTCATCATTTCAGTTATGTCCTCTACTTTTGAAAGCTTTACATCAAGACTGTTCTCGCTGATTACACGCTCGACGACCTTGTATGTTTCCTTGCACTTGGCACAGCCGGGACCGAGGACAAGAACCTCGCTGACCTTTGTACCCGGTGCGGTAGCACAGCAAGAGATTTCTGCGGATTTTGCCGATTCTCCTGAGCAGCCGCACGACTGCACCGGTTTTACATCGTTTTCCACGATTATGTTGCTGTTGCAGCAACAGCTTTTCTTTCTTGGTGCAAAAAGGGTTGACCAAAACCCTTTATTTGATTCCTTTTTATCCATGTTTTTTTCGTTTTACAGTTATAAGTACATCATTATGCAGTAGTAAATACCTACTGATATGAAAATTGCGCCGACGATAATGTTGAGCCATTTCTGAATGGCGCGCAGCTTCCCGTAAAACTCGCCAACTTTTTCAACACTGAAAGCGAGAATCCATGCAACTGCAAGCACCGGCAGCGCAGTGGCGACAGCAAACAATACGAGCAAAAGCCACCCTGCATTTGCAGTTACCGACATAGGTATGAGCATACCGAAGTAGAAAACGCCACTGGTGGGACAGAAAGCCATCGCAAATAGAGCACCAAGCAATAAGGCACCCCATCCACCTTTGCGGGAAAGTCCTTCTCCATTGCCACCGAACCCGAACTGCGGGATATTCAGTCTGTGTCCGAACAGCATGAAAAGTCCGATAAGCAGCAACAGCGGTCCAATCAGCAACTCGCCCCATTTCCCGATAGCCTTTTGTACCCTGAACACGCTTGCTCCCTCTTTAAGAATTGAGATAAGAATAATGCCGAGAACGGTATATGCGATTACGCGACCAATGGTGTAAAGTACTCCATTTTGGAAAATGCGTCTGCGGTTCTCTATATCCTTGCTGATGTAACCTATTGCGGCTATATTGGTAGCAAGCGGACACGGCGAGATAGTGGTGAGCAATCCGAGGAGGAAGGCAGTCAAAGCCGGAGCAATACTGTTGTCAAGTAAAGTCTGTAACCAGTCCATTATTTCAATGATTGACGGATTTTGTCTGCAAGACCTTTCTTGAAGCCGTCAGGATTTTTACGGGCGTTCCCGAAGCCAAACTCAGTGAGGTTGTTACGGCTCTCCTCACCGTCTTTCCATTTGTTGACAAAAAGAGAAGACCATGTCACCTCGTATTTGTCGGCGATTTTTTCTCCCTCCGGGGTAGAGATATCCACGGTCTTAAATACGACAGTGCCGTTTTTCAGCTCGTTTGCAAAGAGCGTATTTACAACCTCATTAGCGTTTTTCTCGATAGCCATGCAGGTGACACAGCGTTGTTTCCCGTGGAAATATATCACTTCCACTCTATCCTTTTGCGGGGATTTCGCAGCGGCAGTATTATCCCCGCTTCCGCATGACAGTACCCCTATCGTAAGGGCGAAAAACATCAGTAACTTTTTCATGAGCTTAAATGTATTTAATTAAGTTGTTGTTTGCCGAATTACGAACATCAGAAATAAAAAATAGTGCTTACGAGCAGCAGCTATTATTTTTTGAGGGACAGCAGTCGTCAAGCATCTGTGAAAACAGTTGCCGTGCGAGTTTCCAGTTTTCTGCGTTGATGCAATATTTTACTTTTGGCGGCTCGATGGTGCCTTGTATCAGACCCGCCTCCTTCAATTCACTCAGATGTTGTGATACCGTGGCTTTCGCTATCGGAAGCACCTCGTGTATGTCACCAAAGAAACATTCGTTTCTCTGAGCGAGAAAATTGAGAATCGCTATCCGCGTTGGATGCCCCATCGCTTTCGCAAACCTCGCAAGACGCTCCTGTTCGGGTGTTATCTCTAATTTTGCCATATCATTTTTATTTGTTGTTCGCAAAATTACAAACAGCATTTGACATGCCCAAATTTTTCGGGCAAAAAAGCCGACAAAAACAAAATTTCCTTTCCATGGTTGCAATACGACACCTGACCAAATGCGTCAATCATAGCAGTTAGAAATATTAAATGTCTGCAAATTCCATATAGAACAATCAGCGGTGGTGGGGATAATGGGGCAGAAATTTGCCAACAGGTAAAAATGTCGCGGATTATAGCTAAATTTGCAGCATGAATACTAATGTTGCCGATATCCGTATCGAAGATTACGACTATCCGCTCCCCGACGAGCGCATAGCCAAGCATCCGTTGCAGGAGCGCGACAGGTGTAAACTGCTGGTGCGCAAACCCGACGGGGCACTCTCCACCCGTGTGTTCAACGAACTGCCCGCCCTACTGCCTGCGCAGTCGTTGCTCATATATAACAATACGCGCGTAATCAACGCCCGTCTGCGTTTCCACAAGCCCGGAGGAGGCGCCGTGATAGAGATATTCTGCCTCGAGCCTGTCGATCCGGCTGATTACGCCGTCAGCTTCGCTTCCTCGGGGAGCTGTTCATGGCTCTGTTTTGTCGGTAATTCAAAGCGTTGGAAATCCGGCTCTCTCACTATACCGCTTGACATAGACGGCACTGCGGTCACTCTGAACGCCACCCGCGAGGCGCGCGAGGGAAATGCCTCGGTCATAAATTTCAGCTGGGATAACAGCGACGTGACTTTTTCACAGATCATATCGGCGGCAGGCGAGATACCTATCCCGCCATACCTCAACCGCGATACCGAGCCGAGCGACTCAACCGACTACCAGACTGTGTTCAGCCACATCGACGGTTCTGTCGCCGCCCCCACGGCGGGGCTCCATTTCACCGATGAAGTGTTACACGGCATTGATGCGGCAGGCATCGAGCGGCGTGAACTGACCCTGCATGTGGGTGCAGGCACATTTCAGCCCGTGAAAAGCGACTCAATCGGCGAGCATGACATGCACAGCGAGTTTATAGCCGTGAGCCGCGACCTCATCCGGGAACTTGCCGACACCACGCGCCCCGTCATCGCCGTAGGCACCACCTCGGTGCGTACGCTCGAAAGTCTTTACCATATAGGATGCCTTGTCGCGACGGGTCAATGGACCGGAGAGGTGCCGCAATGGTATCCATACGATGACAACCATCCGCGATTGTCGCGCCGTGACTCACTTTCCGCACTGGTGAAATGGCTTGACTCCACGGGGGCGAAAACCTTGCTCGCCTCGACCCGCATAATCATCGCGCCGGGCTATGATTTCAAGGTGGTCAAGGGCATCATTACCAATTTCCATCAGCCGAAATCGACACTGCTCCTGCTTGTATCGGCATTTATAGGCGGAGGATGGCGCGAGATGTATGATTATGCCCTTACGGGTGATTACCGCTTTCTCAGCTATGGTGACGCGTCACTGCTGTTACGTTGAACCATCGGCACAGGAAAACGGTTGTAGATAAAAATCAGTCAAAAATCAGCCGAAAGTCAGCTGAAAATTGACAGATGCTACAAATATTCCATTGTTTTTCGTAAATTTGCCACCGAAATAAAATCGATTTTAACTTTTTATCAGACAAGCAATGATGCAACAGATTTCCAATCGCGTACAGGCACTCGCCCCCTCGCAGACCCTGGCTATGTCGCAGAAAAGCCAGGAGCTGAAGGCTCAGGGCGTAGACGTCATCAACCTTTCAGTGGGAGAACCCGATTTCAACACTCCCGACCATATCAAGGAAGCCGCCAAGAAGGCGATTGATGACAATTTCTCGTTCTATTCGCCCGTGCCGGGCTACATGTCGCTCCGCAAGGCGATTTCCGCAAAGCTTAAAAACGAGAATGCCATCGACTTCGCTCCGGAGCAGGTCGTGGTGTCCAACGGAGCCAAGCAGTCGCTCTGCAACGTGATTCTTGCTGTCATTAATCCCGGCGACGAGGTTATCATCCCTACCCCCGCATGGGTAAGCTATGTCGAGATGGTCAACCTCGCCGAGGGAAAGAGCGTACTCGTGGCCGCCACCATCGAACAGAATTTCAAGATTACTCCCGAACAGCTCCGCGCCGCAATCACAGAGCGCACCAAGCTCGTGTTTTTCAACTCGCCGAGCAATCCTACAGGAAGCGTCTACTCCAAGGATGAGCTCCAGGCTCTCGTCAACGTGCTTGCCGACTACCCCGATGTACTGGTGCTTTCCGATGAGATTTACGAGCACATCAACTTCACCGGCGAGTTCACCTCGCTTGCGTCGTTCCCCGAAATCGCCGATAGGGTATGTGTGGTCAACGGTGTCTCCAAGGCTTATGCCATGACCGGCTGGCGTATAGGATACCTCGCCGCACCGCTCTGGCTTGCCCGCGCCACCAACAAGCTCCAGAGCCAGTACACTTCCGGAGCCTCTTCAATCGCACAGAAGGCTGCCGAGGCTGCATATACGGGTCCGCAGGAATGTGTCGAGGAGATGCGCAAGGCGTTTGAACGGCGCCGCGACCTCATCGTAGGACTCGCATCGGCAATACCCGGATGGAAGGTCAACCGTCCTGACGGCGCATTCTACCTCTTCCCCGAGGTGTCAAGCTATTTCGGAAAGCGTTACGGCGATTACGTAATCAACAACGACTCCGACCTCGCCATGTATCTTCTTGAGGTGGGACATGTCGCTACCGTCGCCGGCTCGGCATTCTGCTGTCCCGGCTATATCCGACTCAGCTATGCCACCGCCGACGATACCATCCGCGAGGCGATGCGCCGCATAGAGGAAGCACTTGCCAAACTTGTGTGACGACATGGCATCTTCCGATTGTCTTGTAATTATCCCCACCTATAATGAGGCAGAGAATGCCGCCGCTATCATAGATGCGGTCATGGCTCTGCCTCATGAGATGGATGTGCTCATAGTCGACGACGGCTCGCCCGACGGGACAGCCGCCATCGTGCGCACCAAAATGGAGGAATATCCCGCGCGTGTGCATCTGCTTGAACGTAAAGGCAAACTCGGGCTCGGCACCGCTTATATCGCCGGGTTCAAGTTTGCGCTTGAACGCAGCTATGGGTATATCTTCGAGATGGACGCCGACTTCTCCCACAATCCCAAGGACCTGATGGCACTTTACAAGGCTTGTCATGACGACGGTGCCGATGTGGCGATCGGTTCGCGATATATCTCAGGGGTCAATGTGGTCAACTGGCCGATGAGTCGTGTCCTCATGTCATACTTCGCGTCGAAATATGTGCGCCTTATTACAGGCATGAACATCTGCGACACCACCGCCGGATTTGTATGCTACCGTCGCAGGGTGCTGGAGGCGTTTGACCTCGACAAGATACATTTCAAGGGCTATGCCTTCCAGATCGAGATGAAGTTTACCGCCCACATGCACCGGTTCAAAATCGTTGAGGTGCCGATTGTCTTCGTCAACCGTGTGCTTGGCGAGAGCAAGATGAGTTCGGGCATATTCTCGGAGGCGGTGTTTGGCGTAATCAGGCTGAAATACCACGGCATGACCCATAAATACAAGGATTACAGTAACCAAAAATAAGATACCGATGCATGACACACTCCTTTACAACGCCCTTATAGTCAATGAAGGTAAAAAGGCTATAGGTTATGTAGTGATCGAGGGGCAGTTTATCGTGACTGTGGGCGAAGGTATGCCCCCGGAGGCAGTCGCTGGTGAATGTCGCAACACGGTCGACCTCGGCGGGGCGATGCTGCTCCCCGGTGTGATAGATGACCAGGTGCATTTCCGTGACCCCGGTCTTACCAACAAGGCAGATTTGTCGACCGAATCACGCGCAGCTGTAGCCGGCGGCGTGACATCCTATATGGACATGCCAAATACCAAGCCGCCTACGGTGACTGTGGAGGCGGTCGAGCAGAAGTTGCGTCATGCAAGCGAGGTGTCGGTGACAAACTACAGCTTTTTCATCGGTGCCACCAACGACAACGCCGAACAGTTGCTCGACTGCGACTATTCGCGTGTGCCCGGTGTCAAACTCTTCCTCGGCTCTTCGACCGGCAACATGCTTGTCGACGAGGAAGAGACACTCACAAGGATATTCCGCGACGTGCCGGCGCTTATCGCCATCCATTCCGAGGATGAGGCGACCATACGTGCCAACCGTGAGCATTATGTATCGCAGATGGGCGAGGATGTGCCGGTGAAATATCATCCGCTCATACGCAGCCGCGAGGCTTGCATCATCTCCACGCGACGCGCCATAGAGCGCGCAGAGCGTTACGGTACGCGTCTGCACGTGCTTCACGTGTCGACAGCCGAGGAAGTGGCGATGTTTTCCCCGAAGCCTCTCACTGAAAAACGCATTACCTCCGAGGTGTGTGTTCATCATCTGTGGTACACCGATGCCGACTACGACACGCTCGGCACACGAGTCAAGATGAATCCCGCCGTGAAGAGTGCCGCCGACCGTGACGCATTACGCGAGGGACTGCGCGACGGTCGCCTTGACATCGTGGCTACCGACCACGCCCCGCATCTGCTGTCGGAGAAGGAAGGAAATGCCCTCACAGCTGCTTCCGGCGCTCCGATGGTGCAGTTCTCGCTTCCCGTGATGCTTGAGCTTGCCGACAAAGGGGTGTTTACCACCGAGCTTGTAGTGGAAAAGATGTGTCACGCTCCCGCCGAATTGTACGGCATTGACCGTCGCGGCTATATACGCCCCGGTTATTACGCCGATCTTACAGTGGTCAGCCCCGACACTCCCTATACCGTGACCGACGGCATGGTGCTCAGCCGCTGCGGATGGACTCCGCTTGACGGCACTGTGCTTCACAACCGCGTGATTAAGACTTACGTCAACGGCAGGTGTGTCTACGACAACGGCACGGTCGATGAAGCTGCGCGAGGCATGGAACTGCGTTATCGGCGGTAGAAATTTGCACAAAGTGTTATTTAGTCAGAAAAATTGCGGATATCCGAAAAATTTGTCGTAAATTTGCGGATGTTTCGTGATTATATAAAGAAAAAGTTCAACAAGCGTTGACATTATGTTAGAAAAAGCAAATGTAAAGTATCTCGACAAGGTTGTCATCCGTTTTTCCGGTGATTCCGGCGACGGCATGCAGCTTGCGGGAAACATTTTTACCAACGTATCGGCGGGAGTAGGCAACCAGGTTTCCACTTTCCCCGATTATCCGGCAGAAATCCGCGCCCCGCAGGGCTCGTTAAGCGGTGTGTCGGGCTTCCAGGTACATATCGGGGTAGGTGTACACACCCCCGGTGACAAGGCTGACGTGCTCGTGGCGATGAATCCCGCCGCACTTAAGCAGAATATCAAGCATCTCAACCACGGCGGCATTGTAATCGTCGACATCGACTCTTTCAAGGAAGCTGACCTGAAGAAGGCACTCTTTACTACCGATGACCCCTTCAAGGAGCTGAACATCAACGCCCAGGTACTTGAAGTGCCCGTGACATCGATGACAAAGGCGGCTCTCGCCGACTCGGGACTTGACAACAAGTCGGTGCTGAAATGTCGCAATATCTTCGCGCTCGGACTCGTGTGCTGGCTCTTTGACCGCCCGCTCGATGCCGCGCTCCGTCATCTTAAAAATAAATTTGCCCGCAAGCCTGCGATATACGAGGCAAACGCCAAGGTGCTTCAGGCAGGCTATGATTACGGTGCCAACATACACGCGTCGGTATCGACCTACCGCATAGAGTCGGAAAACATAGCCCCCGGCTACTACACCGACATCAACGGTAACACAGCTACCGCATGGGGACTTATTCTCGCTTCGGAGAAATCGGGTCGCCCCCTTTTCCTCGGCAGCTACCCCATCACTCCCGCTACCGACATACTCCACGAACTTGCCAAGCGCAAGGATCTCGGAGTGAAAGCCGTGCAGATGGAAGACGAGATTGCGGGCGTATGCTCCGCTATCGGAGCGTCGTTTGCAGGCAATCTTGGCGTCACCTCAACTTCCGGTCCCGGCCTTGCCCTCAAGAGCGAGGGTATAGGTCTTGCCGTGATGGCTGAGCTTCCGCTGGTGGTGATTGATGTACAGCGCGGCGGTCCTTCCACCGGTCTCCCGACAAAGACCGAGCAGACCGACCTCATGCAGGCTCTTTACGGCAGAAACGGTGAATCGCCTGTGGTGGTCGTTGCGCCCGCATCGCCTACCGACTGCTTCACCATGGCTTTCGAGGCGTCACGCATCGCCATCGAGCACATGACGCCGGTTATCCTGCTTTCCGATGCCTTTATCGGCAACGGTTCATCGGCATGGCGTGTCCCCGACACTGACGAGTATCCTGAAATCAAGCCTCATTTTGTTCCTGACGAACTCCGTGAAAAGTGGCTGCCCTATATGCGCGACCCGGAGACGCTTGTGCGTTATTGGGCTATCCCCGGCACAGAGGGTCTCATGCACCGCCTCGGAGGTCTGGAGAAAGATTTCGACACAAGCGTGATTTCCACCGACCCCGTCAACCATGAGCACATGGTCGAGGTGCGCCGTAAGAAAGTGGAAAATGTAGCTAAAGACATCCCCGCACTCGATGTGCTTTGCGATGCTGATGCCGACACCCTGCTTATAGGCTGGGGCGGTACTTACGGACATCTTTACACTGCAGCCGAGGAGCTGTGTGCCGAAGGCCGCAAGGTGGCATTCGCCCATTTCCGCTACATCAACCCGCTTCCCCCCAACACCGGGGAGGTGCTTCGCCGCTACAAGCGCGTGATATGCGCCGAGTTGAACACCGGACAGTTTGCCGACTATCTCCAGAGCAAGTTTGCCGGCATGGAAATCCACCGCATCAACAAGATTCAGGGTCAGCCCTTCCTTGTAAAAGAAGTGGTCGACGGAGTGAAAAAATTTATGGACCAACAGTAACGACAAGGAATTATGGAATGTACAACATATAGCGCCGGCGACTACAAAAACGGACAGTCGGTAAGATGGTGTGCCGGATGCGGCGACCACGCGATACTTAACGTACTCCACAAGGCTATGGCGGAGGTAGGCGTGCCCCCTCACATGACGGCTGTCATATCGGGTATCGGCTGCAGCTCGCGACTGCCTTACTACATGAACACCTACGGCTTCCATACCATCCACGGCAGGGCTGCCGCAGTTGCCACAGGCTTCAAGGTTGCCAATCCGGAGATGACTGTATGGCAGGTGTCAGGCGACGGTGACGGACTCGCCATCGGCGGCAACCATTTCATCCATGCCGTGCGACGCAACATCGACATCAACCTCCTGCTTTTCAACAATAAGATTTACGGTTTGACCAAGGGGCAGTATTCGCCCACCAGTGCGCGCGGATTTGTCAGCAAGTCGTCGCCCTACGGCACGACCGAGGACCCGTTTATCCCCGCCGAACTTGTGTTCGGGGCGCGCGGCAACTTCTTTGCCCGCTCTATCGATGTCGACCTGCCGACGGCACAGGAAGTGATGGTGGCGGCTGCGCGCCATAAAGGTACCTCGGTTGTCGAGATGCTTCAGAATTGCGTGATTTTCAACAACGGTATACATAATTATATCACTGACCGCGAGTTCCGCGCAGAGCGCACAATCCATCTCCGTCACGGTGAAAAGATGCTCTTCGGAAAAGACAATACCCGTGGACTCGTGCGCGACGGCTTCCTGCTGAAAGCAGTCGAGGTAGGCAAGGACGGATACACGATTGATGACGTGCTTGTACATGACGCACACACGCCTAGCAACTTCCTCCATCAGCAGCTTGCCATGATGGACGGCTATTCGCTCCCGCTTGCTGTCGGAGTCATCCGCGATGTGGAAAGCCCCGTCTACAACGAGGAAGTCGACCGTCAGGTCGAGGAAGTGAGAGCCAAGAAAGGATTCACCTGTCTGCGCGACATGATCCTTGCAGGTGAACACTGGGAAGTAAAATAACACAATCCCCTCCCCCCCACATAAAAGGTGCAGTCCCGGACTCCCGGCGCTGCACCTTTTTCCTTAATATAATCCCCGCCTCTCCGCGTAGCAGCATTTTGCCAGAATCAGTCTTTCAGGCAGGAGACGGGGACGACGAGCACACCGTCCTCGCGGCGATAGGCGTAATTGCCGACAGCAGTAAGCACCATCATGAACGACGGGGACTTCATACGCTCAGTGTCGATTTTTCCGGCAAGCGACAATAGGGTCGATGCTCCCTCGCTGATAAATTTGTCGCCTCCGAGCTTGATTTCCACAAGTCCGTAACGCCCGTCACGAAGATGCACCACGGCGTCACATTCGAGCCCGTTTTTATCGCGGTAATGATATACCGTACCGCTTATCGGCTCAGCGTACACTCGCAGATCGCGCATACAGAGCGTCTCGAAAATCAGTCCGAATGTCTCAAGGTCGGCTATAAGGTCGGAAGGCCCGATTCCGAGTGCCGCCGTTGCGATTGACGGGTCGGTGAAATAGCGTGTGTCGGAGGTGCGGATGGCGGTTTTTGACCGCAGGTTGGGGTTCCATGCCGCTGCATCCTCGATTACGAAAATGCGCTCCAATGCCCTTATATAGGAAGCGACGGTGTCAACGTCGAGTGCTTCGCCCTCATTCTCGATAAGGTCGGCACGGATTACTGAATTTGGAGCCTGTGTACCTTGATGGCGCGCGTAGGAGCGCAAGAGGCGATGTACTCTCGCAGGGTCACGCATCACACCGTCGGCGAGCTGTATATCACGATGCTCTACAGCCGATATATAATCAAAAGCCTGGTCAAGCGCCACATCGCCATTCATTGATACAGCGAGCGGCCAACCGCCGCGACAGGCGACAAACGCAATTTGTTCCAAATCGACTTCCGAGTATCCCGCAATATCAAGATTGCCGTCAAACAACGACGCCATGGAAACCTCTCCTGATGATTCCCCCGATTCCCATAATGACATGGGACGCATTTTCATCCAAGCAAAACGCCCTGTACCGCTGTGCATGACTCCGCTCATATCGGGCGGCACACTCGATCCGGTCAATATAAACAGCCCGAGACTATCGCTGCGGTCAGCCTCAAATCTCACCGCATCCCAAAGTTGCGGTGCTACTTGCCACTCGTCGATAAGACGCGGCTTTGCGCCACGCAGGAGCAGCAAGGGGTTTAACCGCGCCAACTCCAGATTTTGTACGACTCTCCCCGGCTCGGTCATGTACAGCACACTCTTGGAAATCTGCTTTGCAGTGGTGGTCTTGCCACACCATTTTGCACCTTCTAAAAGCACCGCACCTTTTCCCTGCAATTTGCGGGCAAGCAACCGGTCGGCTATACGGGGTCTATATTTCTCTTTTTTAGCCATCTACATTGTCATTTGTGCCGCAAAGATAATAAATTATTTTGACAATTCGGTAATTTGGCGATATTTCATTCGGTGATTTGGCTGTATTTCATTCGGTAATTTGGCTGTATTTCATTCGGTAATTTGGCTGCATTTCATTCGGTAATTTGGCTACATTTCATTCGGTATTTTGGCTTAGGATGCTTCTCTCTTCCCTCTTCCTGAAAACTTTTCAATGAAAATTTGATTTGATTATAAAAAATAGCTATCTTTGCAAAGCTTAGGAGAGTAGGCAATATTGCCTGCCGTGAATTAATTTCATAGGGAACACGGTGAGAATCCGTGACAGTACCCGCTGCTGTAAGTTCCTCTACAGGATGCCGCGAAAAGCCATTGCCGCAAGGTGAGAAGGCGCGGATATCCGGAACGAGTCAGAAAACCTGCCTTTGCGAAGTTTTTAACCACACCTGCGGGATAACGGGTTGATGGCTTCAGTAACCGTGGTTCCGCACGAGTGCCGACCGATATCCATATTTATTCCGCAGCCTAAAATTTCTTGCATGCGGAATCCCCGACCCCTCTTCCGGGGCATAGTGCTTTTCTTATCCTTGATTGCAGGCGTCACGGCGCGTGTATCGGCTTCGTCTGCCGTCATGGACACAATATTGCAGCTGAAAACCGTGGAGGTGACGGCTCAGCGCAAGCCGCTCGCCACCGTGCAGGCATTGTCGGGTCCGGAGCTGCAGGCACTCTCCTCGACATCGATTGCCGATGCATTGAAATATTTTGCCGGTGTGCAAATCAAAGATTACGGCGGTCTCGGAGGATTGAAAACCATAAACGTGAGGTCGCTCGGCTCACAGCACGTGGGTGTCTATATCGACGGTATCCGTATCACCAACGCACAAAACGGCACTGTCGACCTCGGCAAGTTCTCGTTATCAACCCTTGAATCGGTGTCGCTCTACAACGCCAACAAGCTCGATGCATGCCAGTCGGCTTCGGAGTATGCCTCCGGCGCCACCGTCTATATGCAGACACGCCGACCGGCATCCGACTCGCTGACGGTGCTTGCCGGCATAGGGTCGTTTCACTATTACCGGGGGCGCGTGAACGCCCAGATGAACCGCCGCGGATGGAGCGGCTTCATTGACGGCGAGTATGTCAACAGCAAGGGCGACTACCCTTTCCGCTATAAGTCGGAATATGAAGACACGGTAGGGCGGCGCAAAAATTCCGACATCCGGTATTATCGTGTCGAGGGGGCGCTCTTCAAGGGCGGCTTTGCCTCCCACATATATTATTATCAGTCGGAGCGCGGTTGTCCCGGAGGTATCGTGCGCCGTCTCTCCGATAAATATACTAATGTGGGTCGCGAGTGGGACCGGGATTTCTTTGTGCAGGCTTCATGGCAGCACGGTTTCGGGCGCATGCACCGCATAAAGGTCAACGCGAAGTACTCCCACGAATATCTGAGGTACAACACCGACTATCCCGAAAACCAGAACACCGCAAAGGTAGACAACCATTACTATCTTGACGATGCATACGCCTCGGCGGCTTACGCCCTCCGCCCTGCGGAGTGGGTCAATCTCAATTTCAGCTACGACGCCCGTATGTCGTGGCTCGACGCCGACCTGAAGAAATTCAGTCCCGTGCGCCGTCTCGACCAGAAGGCGGTCGGCGCGCTTCAGATGGAGTGGAGAGGCGCGCGACTAGCGGCATCGATTCTCTATCAGCATTATAAGGATTACACACGGCTGAACGCCGGGGCGGCTGAGCCGCTGGAAAAGTTCACCCCTTCCGTCTCGCTCGGCTACGAGTGGCGCGGACTCAGTTTAAGGGGATGGTATAAGTGCATATTCCGTGCGCCTACACTCAACGACCTGTATTATACGCAGGTAGGCAACCGTAATCTTAAGCCGGAGTACACAAGGCAATGGAATCTCGGCGCCGAATACAATTATAACGGCACTGACTGGATTGCCTCGGCGCAGGCGGATGTCTACATCAACCATATCGATGACCGCATAGTGTGCCTGCCGCTCAAAGGCACCTATACATGGTCGATGATGAATTACGGGAAAACCTATTGCCGGGGTCTCAACGCGACGCTGCAAGGGCAGTATATGCCGGGCGACTGGACATTCTCACTGCTCACGTCATTCACATTGCAGCATGACGTGAACCATACCGACCCGGCGGACGAGGACACCTACGACATGCCGATATGCTATTCGCCGAAGTTTTCATGCGGTATCACCGCCATTGTGGCGTGGAAAGATTATTCGCTCACGGTCTCCGACCTGCATGTAAGCCGACGCATGTGGTCGTATGCCGACCCCGACGATATATTGAAACCATACGATAATGTCGACTTGAAACTCACCGGCTCGTGGCGCGCCCTGACTGCATCGCTTGAGGTCAATGACCTTTTCGATGTGCAGTATGAGCATATCCCCCGCTATCCGATGCCCGGGCGCAGCTTCCGCTTCACGCTCTCCTGTTCAATAGGGTCAAGAACCCGTGATAAATAATGTAATACCGACTTCTATGAGAAAAACATTACTCATTTCCCTGTGCTTGCTCTCTTTCGCGGTCGCCTTGACTGCAAAAGAGAAAATCATCTTGCTTAACGAAGGCAACTGGCAAGCTGACAATGGCAAGATTACCTATTTTGAAGATGGCGTAGTGGTGAGCAACCAATGGTTCCGCGACATTAACGGCACCAAGCTCGGCGATACCCCCAACGACATCATTCAGGTCAATGACAAGCTGATAGCGATTGCCGTCAACTGGTCAAACATCGTGCAGTTTATCACTCCCGAGGGAAAAGCGGTCGCCGCTACAGAGGATGTGCCAAACAACCGCAAGCTCGCCTCCGACGGCAACTATGTCTACATCTCGTCTTACGGTCACGAGTGCCGCGTAGGCGACCGTTATCAGACATTCACAAAAGGCTATGTGGCGAAAATCGATGTCACGACATTCAAGGTAGTGTCGGCTGTCGAGGTAGGATATGAGCCTGAAGGCATCGCCTATTATAAAGGGCATCTTTTTGTCGCCAATACGGGCGGTTACGCCTTTCAGGAAGACCACGAGTATGAGACCACAGTCAGCATAATCGACGCAGCGACGATGACAGTGACCCGTAGCGTCGACACCGGGCAGATAAATCTCTATGGAAAGATGTCGCAGAGCGGACAATATCTCTGCATAAATTCCCCTGGCGACTATTACGAAATACCGGCGGCGGCAATCGTGTTTGACTGTGACGCAGCTCTTGCAGGGAAGCCTGACAGTGACTGTTTCGTGTCGCTCCCCTACGCCGCCACCTACAACTGTGTCACCACCGACGACATTTTCTATGCCATCGGCTCGCGATACTCCTATATAACAGGTCAATATACATTCAACTATATCACCATCGACCCCGCCCAGGTGATGAAATCGGGGGGCAGCCGAGGCATAGGCACCACTTTTCCGGGCACCGTGCTCTCTGACATAAAGAAAATGACGATGCCCTACGGCATGTATGTAAATCCCTATACCGGTTACATATACGCTACCGATGCGGCATCGTTTGCCGCCGGAGGCGAAATGTACCAATGGTCGCCCGATGGAAAGCTGCTCGGTAAGCACAAAGTCTACATCAATCCGGCACACTTCCTCGCCCTCAACCCCGGTTGCGCTTCCATAGAGGGAGTAGAAAGTGACGAGCCGCAAGAAAACGCCACAATATACAATCTCCACGGGCTACCGGTCGACAATCCCCTACCCGGCAATATATACATCCAAAACGGCAAAAAATTCATCTTTTATTAACTAATTTATACCGATCATGAATCTAAAAAGATTTCTTCCATTCATGCTGGCGGCTTGTGGTGTCGTAGTCAATGCAGCCACGGTCACTGTCAACATGAACAATGTGTCTCCCACAATGAGTCTTGTGGAAAAAGAGTCGGGCACTCCCGTCGATATCGGCGAGCCTGAACAGCAGATTTATTCTTTCGATGCCCCTGCGGGACAATATGTCCTCACTGCCTACGGTACCGATGCCGAGACAGTCAACGGCACCATCGTCCTTGATGTCAATGACGTTGACGCGGAGCAAGTGTTCTCTATCCTTACAGTAACCTTGTATGTCGACAATAAGAATGAAGACGGTACACCCTGGACCTTAGCCAACGGCGATTACACCATTGATGTCAAGGTGATGTCACGTGAGGGCGACATTTACGCGGTCACTGTAGGCAACAGCGTCAACGAAGGTCAAAACACGGTGCTTGCGTTTAACGGCAACACATGCCATGTCACCTTCAACCCCGGAGAAAAGTATAAGGACACTTACATGCCGCTTTATCGCAGCGGAACCCTTACATGGTGTACATCGATTAGCGGGACTATCCCTACTGCCGCTATCTGCGAGATGATAATCCCCGCCGATGCCGAATTTTTTGTCGGAATAAAAGGCACTCACTATACACC
>CECF01015896.1_pt1 | contig 22204 bp, 19 predicted proteins | sample 554751 | NCBI WGS metagenome assembly CECF01 (sample SAMEA3182099, study PRJEB8094) | gut metagenome | biome: human; feature: gut; material: Stool; isolation source: human stools | place: Canada | collected 2012-06-12 | reverse complement strand
GACAAAACTTTTATTCGGTTTCGCCATATTCCTCGCAGCAGGAATCTCGGCATGTTCCGACGACACCCCCGCCCCCGATACCGGAGTTGCCCAGGAAGATGAAATCCGCTATCTGAATGTAACTATTTCCGATGCCTACGCAGGCTCACGCGCTGCCTCATTTGAACCTGGAACACCAGCTGAAAACTATGTGAACAGCATACGCATGGATTTCTATGATGAAGCGGGCAACTATATTACTAAAGCCGATCCCAGTAATATCACTTGGAATCCTGCAAATGGCAACATAGGCAATGCGGGAAATATCGAAAAAGTCGGTACTGCAACGGTAATGATTAACGTGAAGAAAGACCAAAACCTTCCCGCCTATGTAATGTGCTATATCAATCCTGTAGATTGGGGAGAAAATGCTTCTGCCACCAAGATGGAAGAATTACGCAATATCGAGCGTCCTTCTTACAAAGCAAGCGGTTCTGATTATTTTGCCATGAACAATTCATGCTACTATGGCACAAATGCCCTTAACGGACAGCAGAATGTAAAAATAAGCGGAACCCCGATTCTTGAAGGTCAGTTGCTAAAGACCAAGCCATCAGATACTGAGAACACAAATGATGATAACCGCCTGAATATCTATGTAGAGCGATATGCGGCAAAGGTTAAGTTCTCGCTTGAAACAAAAGAAGGCGTGACGACCGAAGGCACTGCACAATCAGGAATTTATCCCTATACCGGAACAACTAAAGTCGGTGACAACGCTATAGCTTATAGTCTTAAATTCAACCCTGAAGCATGGACAATCAATGCCGATGCACCTTCCATGTTTGCCGTAAAAAAATTTGCTCTCACCGACAATGGAGCTATACCGAGTGAATCGGAGGTTGACTCGTATCTAAGTCCTTGGAATTCGTGGAATGACGAGGACAACAAGCGTTCTTACTGGAGCTGCTCCCCGGCATTTTTTGCAACCGAATTTCCTCAAGTTTCTGACCAGATTGCCGACAAGATGACCGCTGAACAAATTACATCTAAGAACTATGGTGCCGGAACTAAAGTTGGGAACTATAAGCTACTGTATTACAGTTATAACCAAATTTGCGGAGCAACCAGTACAAGCACAGGCAAAGGAAACACAGACTTTAAAGCCGCCACTGATGGCACTCTTCCGTGCCGCTATGCGATGGAAAACACTATGGGGAAGGCAGCTTTCAGCTCTCTCAACCCGAAAGCAGCGGTACCTTCTGTACTCATAGTGGGCAATTATTCTATTACTTACGGAGGAACTGCTATTCCGGTTAACACGTCGTTCTATATTTTCAATAATAGCAATGACAATGGACTTTATTTTGAATCGCAGCCCCAAAATGTTGAAAACGCCCGTCTTATCAAAGATAGATTTATTGATGTTCAGGAAATTCTTTTTGTAAATAAAGACGGAAAATACCAGAAGCTCACTCGTGACAATGGGGCAAACAACCTGAACAACCTCGTGGTTAAGCATCCGGTCAAAGAGGTCAGAGGTGAAAACCTTGTGCCTCATCGTTATGTCACCTTGCAGATTGAGAATCTTGATAATGGCGCAGAAATGTATTACAAAGGTAACGGAACTAATACTTATGTAAAAGTAACTGCCTCCAATCTTAATTTTGTCAATACCCTTCTATGGCAACAGACAGGCGTGGCTTCATCCTATAAATCCGGGAAATGTTACTACACAATTCCTATCGAACACCTGCGTATGACAGAAGACGTAGTGACTGACAACACTAAGGCTCCTAAAGATGCAAATGGCAAAATCAACTGGAAAAACCTGCGTGTAGGTGATTTGGGGCTCGTGCGTAATCATGTTTATCAGCTCAATATAAGTGCAATCACGGGACTTGCCACCGGTATTGAAAACCTTGACTATCCCATCGTGCCTCCGATGGATGTCGATGAATATCACGTCAAGTATAAAATTAATATTCTCGGTTGGAGAGTTGTGCCCGAGCAAAAGAACATTATTCTCTGACGACACCATCAACCATTTTCAACACCATCAATGAAGATGCAGAATATACGACAACCGTTCACCCGCACATGCCTCCTTGCCCTGGCTGCGATAATGCTGACAATCACGGCAGCATCGTGCCGAAAGATGCTATACGAATATGAGGGCGACTGCGACCCGCGCTACTGGGTGCATTTCCGCTATACGCGCAACATACTCAACACCGATGCTTTCGGCTCACAGGTGTCGCGTGTGTCGCTCTACCTCTTTGACAGGCAGGGAAACCTTGTATACCGCACCACCCGGCAACGCGCCTTGACCGCCGACAATGACTTCTATATCGAGGTCGACGTTGAGCCGGGCGTCTACGACATGCTTGCATGGTGTGAGGGTGAGCCGATGACCGACAATCCTGTATCGTTTCTCATCGGCGGTGGCGAAAATCCGGCATCAATCGACGAGCTTTCGGCTACCCTCCCTCTCGAAGGGAGGGAGCCGCAGCTCTATTCCGGACGCGACATCACGAGGCTTTATCACGGCATCGCCACCGGTGTGGAGTTTCCCGACACCTTCGGCGACATAGACATCGCCCCGATTGACCTCACCCGCGACACCAATCATCTCACCCTGCAGATATTGAACACTGACGGCAGCACTATCGATCCCTCTAATCTCAGCGTGGAGCTTGAAGCCGAAAACAGCTGCCTCAATTACCTCAACCTTCCTGTAGGCGAGCGGAAATTTGTCTACACACCATGGTCGCAGAAGCCGGTCAACGCCGACATCGCCGATGAAAGCGGTCGCGCCGGAGCAGGCAACGGTGTGCAGTTTGAGATTACCACCGGAAGGCTTATCGCCGATATGCCGCAGCGGCTCACCATACGCCGTGTCGACACCGGCGGCACAGTGATTGAGATACCCCTCATCGAGTATCTTCTTCTGGTGAGAAGCGAGTATGAGGTGGCTACCTCCAATCAGGACTATCTCGACCGCTACGACGACTATTCGATGGTATTTTTCATGCAGGGCGGCTACAACTGGATAAAGTCGCGCATACTCATCAACGGATGGCGCCGCGTACCCCCGCAGGATGGTATTCTTTAAGACAACTTTATAGCTACCGTAGCTATCTTAGCTAAATCAGCTACTCCTTTAACAAAATGGTTCTCAGAAACTTAAATATATTGTTGCTGCTGTTGCTGCTCGTATCGTGCGGCAGCGGGCATCAAGCGCTCCCCGGCAATCCCGAACCGATGCCGGAGGAAGAAAACATATATTTGCGTTTCACCATCATGACCCGTAACCAGGGTCAAAGCCGCGCCGCCGACATCGATGGCGATTATACAGGCTCCGGCGCGGAAAACTATATCGATGTCACCGACATCCAATATCTTCTCTTTGACGCCGACGGCAATTATCTGTATAATGTCACGCCGATGACCCGCACCCTGGCGGCTGACGACAATTACACCGTATATGACGTGACCGCACGTCTCTACCACTACTATTTCACCCGCAATATCGACAATCCGCAAATCGGATTCTATATACTCGTGCTCGCCAACCTCGACGGATGGGGCATCACCCTCCCCGACACGGAGCCGGGCACATCGCTTCAGCAATATTTCACCCTCACCTCCTGTCTGCCCACGGGAGGCACCCTACCCGATGCCGCCGCTCTCATGAACGCGGCACGTGAATCGGCAGGCAACGCGCAACGCTTCCCCATGGCGGGACTCCAATATTTTTCAGTGTCGACCGACAAGCTGAAAGCATCCACGGCGACCGACCCTTACGACATTTCCGATGTCGCCGACGGCGGTAAAGATATCAACCTCCTCCGCTCACTCTCCAAAATCGAGGTGATTGACAAAATCGGCATCAGCGACGACGCGGTATTTAATCCCGCAACCGACGACACCGGTGTAAACAGGGTGCTGCGCATCGGCAGCGTGGCTGTCAACGGCATCATGGACCGTGGCACTATCCTTCCCTCCTTCACCGAATGGGTAAACGCCAACGCCTCCGAGACGCAGCAGGTCGACAATCCCACCCTACCCGCCTCGGCGCGATACATTGCCCCGGCACCCTTTGCCGACGGTACGGAGCCCGGCGCGGAAATCGCGGCAAGCTCGCTCAGTTTCGTCTATGACCCCATAGCCACCGAAGCCCGCGATGACAAATGCCCGGTCTACTCGGCGTATCTCTTTGAATACTCGAAGACAGGCATCGGTCAATCGCTGCAACCTTATATGCGTGTCACCACAAAAGGTGGCACAGAGACGCGCCCCGACAACACAACCGTAACCCATGCCCCCGTCACCTACTATCTCCGCATGGCGCAGTACACCGGCGGTCACGCCACCTCAGCCGACAACCTTCCCGCACTGCTCCGCAACCACATCTACCGCTTCGAGGTCACGGCTCTATCACAGTCAATGACCGTACACTGGACCGTCTGCGACATGGATACCGGAGTGTCAGACATCACTTTTAACTAATCAATATCTACGAATCCACTGCAAAAAATGAGCCTTTTGAGACTGATACATATAATAATGAGAGCTGTCGCCTGCGCTGCACTGCTTGCAGCATCGGCAGCCTGCACCGACGATACTTTCGACGATATGCCCGATTACACCGTATCGGGAAAGCCGGTCACGCTGTCGGTCAAGCTGCAGCTCCCTGAAATGGAGGCGAAGAGCCGCGCCGACCTCCCGGTCAATGACATAAACCGGGTGCAGACACTATGGGTGCGCACCTACAGCTCCGTCACCAAAAAGGCAACAAGCGACTGGACCAAGCTCACCCCCGGCACCGTCGTGATCGAGGGTACTCACAACGTGACAATCAATATCAACACCCTTAGCGGCTACAACTATATCGTCGGGGTGGCAAACGTGGACAACAAGGCAATCCTTAAAAGCAATCCCGGTGAAGAAAAGACTCTCGCCCAGCTGCTTGAAAATGCCGATACGTGGGATGATTTTCTTGACATCGCCGTGGTGTCGCCCTCCACTTTCAACTCCATGTACGCCCCTTCCGTGCCACTTCCTATGGCGGGGTGCTATGTCGACATCGACCCCGGAGACACCCATCCCACAGGTCTCAGCGAATGGCAGGAGTTCAATTTCACGCCTCACTTTATTCCCGTAAAGAAAGGTGTGGTAGAGTTTCAGACGGGTGCCATCCACCTTCGCCGGCTCGTGTCGCAGGTCACATTCAATTTTATCCCGGGCGACAAAAACTTCGACCTTACCGTCAACAGTTATACCATCTACAATGCCCCGAAATATTCATGGGTCTACGAGCGAGGCACAAAAGACGGCATGACCACCAATTTCGGCGATGCGGCAACAGAAAGCACCACCGCCGCCTATTTTGCCGGCCCAATACAGTACACGGCACAGTATATCTCTAAAGATGACAAGACCGGCACATCGACATTCAACTACTGGCAAGGTGAGAGCAAGCACACCGGCAGCGCAACTAAATATACCGATCGCGATGCCTGCTCGGGCAACCTCTTCACCTCGCTCACCGGCAGCGCGTGGACCCCTAACAATATGGCATCGTATGTAAGAGTACAATGCACCATCGCCTATAAAGGCACAATCAAGGTCGACAGCGAGGGAGCCACCGACAAGGGTGGCAATATCAGCGTACACCGCGTGGGAAATGCCGACTATATCATCCACCTCGGCAATATAGGCGGCATCGCTTCCGACTTCAACTGCTACCGCAACACCCGCTACACCTACAACGTGACGGTGAACGGTGTCAACGATATACGCGTCGATGCATACCGCACCGATGAACTATATCCCGGCGAAGAAGGCATAGTAAGCGACATGGACCAGATAACCGTGGAACTCGACTCCCACTACAACACTTATAATGTCCAGCTGACAGAATCAGAACTCAAGCAGCCTAATTTCGGTTTTCTCCTAACCACATATTACGGAGGCGTACAGCGTAATGTCGACGAGTCCAACTACACCGACTATGATTCCAAATTCTATGACTGGGTGGAGCTACGTCCCACCACCGGGCGGTATGTCCTTGCCGAATACAAACCGAAGGGGTACCGAAACGACAACAAGACATTTCTTCTTGCCGACCTTGTGAAAGGCACCCACGACAATGCGTGGGACAACATGCAGTCGCAATGGAAATCCGAATCGGGATGGTACACCGTGTTCGTCAAGGAAAACACTTACGAAAGCTCCGGCAACGAAACCACCGGCGCAACCGACCCCACATGGCGTAACTACGTGAACCAGAACCCGCGCCGATGCTACATAAGGGTTACGAGGAAAATATCGCCCGACGGCAACAGCGTCTATGCCCGCTCAAAATACGGCATCTCGCAACGCTCAATCCAGACCTACTACTCCGAACACGCCGAAATCGCCACGGCTATCGGAATGGAATCATTCAACGAGACCGAAGGGCTCAATATGCGCAGCTCTTTCACCAAAGGCGGCACAAGCGATGTAAACGGACGATACAACATGGCGTTGTGGCTCGGAATCACAGATGGCAAGACACCCGACTGGAGTACATTTATAGTACAAGAAGAGCCATTGGAAGTACCGGGAGTCAATGGCATCCGCGCCCAAGGAGGTCCCGATTTGCCCGACAGGACTATTGCATCAGGGAATCCGCTGCCTATGCCACGTCCGGTCAGTTACACCAAAGATAATACCCCGACATACAATGACCCGCAGAACACCACCGATGCAAAATATTATGTCGAGGCAATCAATGCCTGCATGAACCGTAACCGTGACAACGACGGCGACGGCAAAATAGACACCGATGAACTACGATGGTACGTACCGGCGACCGGCAAATATCTGCGCCTCATGCTCGGCGATGAGTCATTGACCGAACCGTTAATCAATTTCAAGTCAATCACAAAATTACCCAGAAAAAACGGCAATTCATGGTCAGACACTAAAGGAGAGATAAAAAATGACTATTATACACGCTACATGTTCGGTGCGAGCAACATCTGGGACGGCTCGATTTATGTGCTCTGGACAATCGAGGGACTTTCGACATCGAGCTGGGAACAAGCTAAAAAATGGGGCGGCGGATATCCGTGGCAGGTGAGGTGTATCCGTAATCTCGGAACAGACCTCACCAAGATAGAGAGCAACGATGGCGTTACAAAAGCTTACAAATTTGACGGCAACGCCCGCACTATCGAGATGACATATTACGACCCGCGCTCCGTACGTCAGACCGCCTGCTTCAGTAACGGACCTGCGTCAGAAGAGGGAGTGATGCCGATTCACAACATTACATCCCCTTACAATATGCCGTACAAAAAATTTGAGTATGCACCTGACGACATAGAAATTCCCGATGCCTCATGGCAGTTGACTGCACTGAACAAATACATTGAAAGCAATCCATGTAAGATAAAAGACACCGCTGCCAAATCGGGCTGGCGCGTACCCAATCAAAAAGAAATTGCCATTCTAAAAAACGAAGGACTTCATCCGGGAAACAGTGTCCTTTGGCTTTCATGCACATACTCCTATTTCAATACCGTAACAGGTGTTGGAGACGGATATGTTAATGGGGAAAATATGTTCTTTGGCATGTTTGATAGCAAAGGAATGATGTTGACAGAGCCAAACTTGCATTGGTACGGCTATAAAGGTCGTGTACGTTGTGTCCGTGATGTACCATAATAGTGTAATTATGAACGATATAGATATTGGGAAATGGCGCAATACCGGCAAAAGTGTAAAGAATGGCGCAAAGTCAAGGATTTTGCCCGGAATGGGCAAGATTGCCGTAACCGCGGGCAGCGCCGAAGGTGCGCCCGTGGCAATGATACACCCGACACATTGCTACCCCAAGAGTGGGTTGCATAATCAGTTGCAAGTGATACGATTATGCAACCCGCTTCGGGGTAGAGACCATGGTGAGACGCTTAGTCCACGGGTATGCCTCCGGCATTACCCGCGGTTACGGAGATACATCCCCTCCGGGGAATACTCAGAGTTCAGCATTCTATCCGTTCCCCGATACATTACACATCTCCTGATTTTGGCGGTCGTGATGTGGATTGCCGCGTCATGCCGCCATAACTCGACTTCGGGTGATGCAGGCACGGATGACAGCGTGGCGGAGCTGCCCCTACCGGCATTGCCTGCGGGACTGACTCAGCCCGAGGAGAGAGCGGCGTATCTGCTCGCCCACTTCTGGGACGACATGGATTTCAACGACTGCCGGTTAAGCCTCGACACCGCCTTCATGGAACAGAATTTCGCCAACTTCGCCACCTTGTTTGACTACGCCGACTCTGCCGCAATGGCGCACGGCGCGTCGGTCCTGCTCGACAAGGCGGCGACTTCGGGCGAAGCGTTTGACTTCCTCAACGCCATTATCGACAAGTATCTCTATGACCCGGAATCGCCCATGTACAACGAGGAATATTACACCCACTTCCTGCGCGCACTCCTTGCAGGCAACCGCCTTGATGATGCCGGGCGTGAACGCACACGGTACCGCCTTGAAACGGCGATGAAAAACAGCCGTGGCACCTATGCCGCCGATTTCCGTTACGTCATGCGCGGCGGGGGCGAAGGCATGCTGTCGGAGTTTTGCCGCGACCATGAAATGACGCTGCTGCTTTTCTACGACCCCGACTGCGAAAACTGCAAGGCAATGATAGAGCGACTACGCCACACCGCGTTTCCTCCCGGCACCGCCATTCTGGCTATTGATGCCGAAGACGACCGGCAACTATGGGAGCGCACATGTGCGTCGCTTCCCGCCGGATGGACAGTAGGATATGCCCTCGACCCCATCCTCGACAACGAAACCTACGTGCTCCCCGCCATGCCCGTCATCTACCTCCTCGACTCCGGCGCCATGGTCCTCGCCAAAGACCCCCGCCTCCCCTGACCATTCCGGCGACAGAATCTAACCGCGCTCGCGGTATTGGCGCGGGCTAAGGTTGACCTGCTGCTTGAAATATTTGCCAAACGCCGACTGAGTGGGAAAATTCAGGGCGTAGGCTATCTCCTGCACCGACATCTGCGTGTAGCGCAACATCATCTTCGCCTCCAGCACCACATACTCGTTGATCCATTCAAGAGCAGCTTTCCCGCTGTAGCTTTTAATCATGCCCGACACATATTTCGGGGTAAGATACATTTTGTCGGCATAAAACTGCAGGCTGCGCTCCTTCTCATGATAAGCCTGTAAAAGCGTCATGAATTTATCAAACAGTTGCTGTGCCCTCGGCGCATCCTTCTCCCCGTCGGCATGATTCTGCCCCTGGTAGCGCTTCACCATCAGCAGTATCGTGTGGGAGAGCGCGAGAGCAAGTCCTTTAATCACCTCCGGATTGCCCGCCTCCATGTTTCTCTTGAAAAGGTCATAATAAGGCTTAAGGTTGACAATTTCCTCATGGGGGACACTGATAGGACCGTTGCCTCTGAGCCCGATATAACTCTGCGCCCTTAGCCGGAAATCAAGCTGAAGCTGCTGCATGTAATCCTCGGAAAGCATGACGGCATATCCGGCGATATCGTCGGTGCTGTGAATCTGGATTATGTCGTTGGCAAAATTCACCAACAGGTGATTTGCCTCAATTTTGAACCGGCGCAGATTAATACTGCAATCAATCTCTCCCTGCAGGCACACAAGCACAGTGGTGGCTTTCAGCCTTGTGGGATGGGAAAACAATCGCATACCGTCAAGAGAGTTTATCATGACGATGTCCTTGTGAAATCCCACAAGCTCCGGGATATCCTGCTCAAGAAGTCGCTCGATAGAGATGTCAGTCAGGGTCTTATACATATATAACTAAGATTAAACCCTACAAATATAACAATATTATGCCTTTCGTTGGTACTATTACGTCTTAAAAAGCGAAATATGCTCCAATCAACCCGCGGAATACGACTTTTATCGCCTTTCATTTGTAGCGAACTTTGCGTCAAAGTTAATTCGCGATGAAAATGAACAGACGACATCTGACAATTCTATTATTACTATCGGGCATATCGGCAATGGCAGCAGCCAACGCTCCACTCTCCCTGGACAGCTGCCGCACACTTGCCGTTGACAACAACAAGGAGCTACGCAGTTCGGAAATGGAGATGCGAGCCGCGTACTACAATCGAAAGTCGGCATTTACCAATTATCTCCCGAAAGTTTCCGCTACAGGCATATACATGCACACAGGCAAGGAGCTTTCCCTGCTGAGCGACGAGCAAAAATCAACACTGTCAGGATTGGGGACCGCCCTACAGATGCCCGCACTTAACCCGGTGGGGCAAGGGCTTGTCGATGCATTGCGCACCGATACCCGCAATATGGCGGGAGCAGCAGTGATGCTCACCCAGCCTCTCTATATGGGCGGCAAGATAAGGGCATATAACAAAATCACCCGTTACGCCGAGATGATAGCCTCCGACAAGCACGACCTGAAATACCAGGAACTTATAGTGGCTGTCGACGAGACTTACTGGAACATCGTGGAACTTTCGGCACGCAAGCGTCTCGCCGAGAGCTATCTCAATCTTGTCACGACACTCGACGGCGACATCACGCAGATGATTGCCGAAGGATTTGCCACGAAATCCGACGGACTAAGCGTGAAAGTAAAGGTCAACGAGGCTAATGTGGCAATCATTCAGGTCGACAACGGTCTCGACATCCTGAAGATGCGTCTTTGCGAACTATGCGGGCTGCCCCTTGACTCAAAAATAGTGCTCGCCGATGAAAACAGCGACACTGCTGACCTTACGGAGCCAGATGTCATGGATACCGGCGATATCCGGGAAAACCGTCCGGAACTTTCGGCTCTCGGCACTTCGGTAAAGCTGTTTGACGAAAAGGTCAAGGTAGCGAGGGCGGAGTTTTTGCCAAGCGTGGCACTCACCGGAGGTTACTTTGCGAGTTATCCTTCCGTGTTCAACAGTTTTGAAAAAAAATTCAAAGGCACATGGAATATCGGCGTAGCCGTGAATATCCCCATTCTCACATGGGGAGACAGGAGCTACAAGGTTAAAAGCGCAGCCGCACATTCCGCCGCTGCAAGATGGGACTATGAGGCTACACGCGAGAAAATCGAGCTGCAGGTGAGTCAAAGCCGGCAAAAAGTAAGAGAGGCCAGCGAGCGGTATGCCGAATCATTGAGCAGCCAGGCGGCAGCCGACGAGAATCTCCGTTGCGCCACATTAGGCATGAAGGAAGGTGTGATTCCCGTGAGCAACGTGATCGAGGCTCAGACCGCATGGCTCTCTGCAAAAACCAACCTCATATCGTCAGGCATCGATGTACGGCTTGCCTACGTGTATCTGAGAAAATCATTAGGAACAATAAAATAACCCGGAAATGAAAAAGAAAAATCTTAACGTGATAATCGTCTGCACGTCAATCATCCTGACTGTCATTGCCATTGTGGTAATAATAGGGCTCTGTATACCTGCGCAGCCTGAGGTGATACAGGGACAGGCCGAGACATCGGACTACAGGGTGTCAAGCAAGATACCGGCAAGGATTCTTGAAATAAAGGTAGAGGAAGGCGACATGGTCAACAAAGGCGACACATTGGTGATACTTGAGGCACCTGACATTCAGGCAAAGCTCGCCCAGGCAGAAGCCGCATTTAAGGCTGCACAAGCGATGGAACAGAAAGCCCGCACCGGAGCGCGCCGCGAGCAGATACAGGCGGCTTACGAAGTATGGCAGAAAGCAGTTGCCGGACGCGAGGTGGCGGAAAAGACATATAATCGTGTCAACCGCCTGTTTGAAAACGGGGTGCTCGCCGAGCAGAAGCGTGACGAGGCACTCGCCAATTACCGTGCGATGGCAGCTTCTGAAAATGCAGCCAGGTCACAGTATGAGATGGCGGTCAACGGTTCGCGGCATGAAGATATAAACGCGGCACAGGCCCAGGTGTCACGTGCCGAAGGAGCCATAAGCGAGGTGTCATCGTATGTCAACGAGACCGTGCTTCTCGCCTCCGCCGACGGTGTCGTGACTGAAATATTTCCGGAGACGGGCGAACTCGTAGGTTCCGGCGCTCCTATCATGAATGTCTCGAAGATTGACGACATCTGGTTCACGTTTAATGTGCGCGAAGACCTTTTGCCCGGTCTCACAGTGGGTCAGGAGGTGTCGGTCTACGTACCTGCCTACGACAAGGATGTGACGGTGAAAATCACAAGGATAAAGGAAGTAGGCAGCTTTGCCACATGGAAAGCGACAAAAGCGCTTGACAAATTTGACCTGAAGACTTTTGAACTGCAGGCATACCCCGTCGAACCGTCGGAACTTCTCGGATTACGCGGCGGAATGTCGGCTATAATGAAACGATAAGATGACAAGTGATATGACTGTGTTACAACGCGTAATGGCTATTTCCCGCCGGGAGCTGAAAGGCTATTCCCGTCGTCCGCTCTTCCTGTTCTGTATGGTGGTGGCCCCGGTGGCTTGTGCGATATTTTTTGCCACTCTTATGGACAAAGGATTGCCCACGCAGCTCCCTGCGGGCATAGTCGACGAAGATAATACCAACATATCACGCACGATTATACGCACTATCGACGCCATGGAGGAAGCCGATTTCGTTGCCTCATACCCCACCTTTTCCGCGGCAAGAGACGCCATGCAGCGCGGAGAGATATTCTCCTTTTTCTATATTCCCAAGGGAACGACTGAAAAAGCGCTTTCCCACCGGCAGCCGAAAATATCGTTTTACACCAACGAGGCATATTTCGTGCCCGGCTCATTGCTGATGAAAGACATGCGCACCGCATCGGAACTGTCGGGACTTGCACTGACGCGCGAGACACTGTATGCAAAGGGGGCTACCGAAGATAAGGCGATGAGTATCATACAGCCCATAACCATAGAGACCCACCCGCTTAACAACCCGACGCTGGACTATGCGGTGTATCTCAACAACATCCTGGTGCCGGGCATACTTATCCTGCTGATAATGCTGTCAACCTCCTATACCATAGGCATGGAGTGGAAATTTGACTCACAGAAGAAACTGTATGAGATGTCGGGAAACTCCTCATCGATAGCACTTGCAGGCAAGCTGTTGCCACAGACGGTGCTTTTCACGCTCATGTTCGTGTTTTATGACGTGTATTTTTACCGCATACTCGGATATCCGTGCAATGTCCCGCTATGGCATATGATGTTGCTGGGATTTGTGACGGTCCTCGCCTCGCAGGCGTTCGGAGTGTTTTTCTTCGGCGTATTCCTCGGTCAGATGCGCACCGCCATGTGTCTCTGCTCCCTGTGGGGCATCCTGTCGTTTTCTGTCGCCGGCTTCACTTATCCCGTCATGGCTATGAGTCCGTTTTTTCAGCATTTCGCATGGTTGTTTCCGCTACGGCATTACTATCTGATATATGTGAATCAGGCGTTGAACGGTTATCCGATAGCCTATGTATGGACATCTGTAACCGCTCTTTTCTGCTTCCTCCTGCTGCCGCTTGCCGTATTGCCGCGTTACCGCACGGCATTCCTGAAATATAAATATCAAGAATAACCGACATGAAATCAATATTGAACATATTCCAGATATGGTATCGCGAAATCGGCAATATATTCCGCGACAAGGGTATCATGATATTTATACTTTTCGTGCCCCTCGCCTATCCGTTGCTCTACTCCTATGTGTACACCGATGAAGTGGTACGCGACGTGCCGGTAGCCGTGGTCGACGAGAGCAATTCGCCGCTGAGCCGCGATATCCTGCGCAAGATGGATGCCTCGCCCGACTTGAAAATCGAGGCATATTGTCCCGACATGAAAGAGGCGGAAGAGCTGATTCGCCGCCAGAAAGTCTACGGGATAGTAAGGATTCCGGCATCATTCACCAACGACCTCACCCATGGCAGGCAAGTCCCGATAGGATTGTACTGCGACATGGCAAGTATGCTCTACTACAAGGCACTGCTTGTCACCGTAACCAATGTGTCGCTGGAGGCAAACAAGGATATCAAGGTGGATTATTATGTCACAGGCACGACCGACCGTCAGGATGAAATCAACAAACTGCCCATCGACTACGACTATGTGGCGCTTTATAATCCACAGAGCGGTTTTGCCGCATTTCTGATTCCGCCCGTGTTGATGCTTATTATACAGCAGACACTTCTGCTCGGCATAGGCATGTCAATGGGTAATTCGCGCGAGCGTCATAACGGAAGCGTGATTCCCTTTCATCCATGGTATAAAAATCCTGTACATATCGTGATCGGCAAGGCTCTTCCCTATTTCATGCTATACATGGTGCTTGCCATATACATGTTCACCGTGGTCACCGACATGTTCACACTGCCTAAGTTAGGTCATTACGAGACTTTCGTGGCGTTCGTCATCCCTTACATTCTCGCCTGCATATTTCTCGCTATGGTAATCTCGACATTCATCTACCGCCGCGAGGACTCGATCCTGCTGCTCGTGTTTCTCTCCGTTCCTATGCTGTTTCTTTCCGGACTGTCATGGCCGGCGCCGTCGATGCCACTGTTCTGGAAATACGTGTCGTATCTTTTCCCGTCGACTTTCGGCATGAACGGATATGTGCGCATAACCTCTATGGGCGCGTCACTGAGCGATATACGCACCGAATACATGGCATTGTGGATTCAGGCGGGAGTGTATTTCTTGCTCGCATGCTGGTTTTATCGGCGGCAGATAGTGAGGTTGGCAAAACGACTGAAACCGCGTACACAAACTAAATAACCAATATTATCATGACAATTGACAACATCAGCCGTAATGCCCTACGCCTGTGGCAAATAATGAACGACGGCTCTATCTGGCATTATGACAGAATCATGGAGGAATCGCATCTCTCCGACCATGAGACAGCCTTGGCTCTCGGATGGCTTGCCCGGGAAGATTCCATAGAAATCATCCGTGACGAGAGTTCGGACACAGACACCTGGCGCATACGCCAATTTTGGGAAAGAGGATATTAACTGTCATATGCGGCATATCGGTGGCATCGTCTAAATCGACTAAGACATCAGCAGAAGGGTCGACCGCTGAAGATACAGGTTTGAATCCTGTTGCCATCACCTTCCGGAGTGCTTCAACTTACACAAGAGACATTGACGAGATTTATAAAAACACGGGGATTGTTATCGGCGTTCACACTGTTTGTGACGGCGGCAGGATGCGGGATGCTTGACAGTCATCCCTATGATGTAAACATATCGGGACCAAAGCATCTGACAGAGAAAAATGTCGCCTTGATAGAAGCAGTGACTCTCAACCGGGAGACCATAAAATTTGCGATGATATCCGACACACAGAAAGGTTGTGACGAGACTGCCGATGTTGTCCGGGCGATTAATGCGCGTGGCGATATCGACTTTGTAGTACATGGCGGCGACTTGACTGAATTCGGCTCTACAAGGGAATTTAAGTGGCAACGTGACATCCTTGAACAATTCACTATGCCCTACGTGTGTGTAATCGGCAATCACGACTGTCTTGCCACAGGTGTGGATGCCTACCGTTCGATGTTCGGGGACTTGAATTTTTCTTTCACGGCGGGAAATGTAATGTTTCTGTGTCTTAATACAAATGCGCTCGAATTTGACCATTCCGTTGCAGTCCCCGACGTTCAGTTTATAAAGGAAAGGCTGAAGTCACTGAGTCCGGCTGTCAGAAAAACGGTGGTGTTGATGCATGCCGGTCCCTTCAGCGAGCAGTTCAACAATAATATCGCTGAGGAATTGCATCGGCTGCTGTGCCGCTTTCCCGGCGTACAATTTTTCCTTTATGGCCATGGGCACCATGTGACCGTCGACGACTTTTTTGATGACGGCATAATTTATTATCAGTGTGCCGGCATAAAAAAACGCTCCTATCTTGTATTTACCATAACAGACAACGGATATGAATATGAAGTGGTCAGGTTTTAAGGTGATCCTGTTAATACTTTTCTTCAATTTCCGGTCTTTATCGGCGGTAAATCTTGCACCGCATCATGTCTCACTGCAATCGGGAGGCGGAATGGGCGTCGTATCGGTCGGAACAGGGTGGTGTTATGGGGCTAAAGACCGTTGGGAAACTGATATAATCGCCGGACTTGTGCCTAAATATGACTCCAATTCCGCGAAACTTGTTGTGGCACTTAAAGAGAATTTTGCCCCTTGGGCAATCGCCATAAACAAGCACATCAGCTTCACCCCGTTGACGGCAAGCCTCTATTTTACCACTATCGTGAGCAAGCATTTCTGGGCATCGCAGCCCGACAGATATCCGTCGGGATATTACGGACTGTCGACAAAGATACGTGCCAATATTTCCTTCGGAGAGCGGATTGAGTGGTGCTTCCCTTCATCTGCACATATCAGGTCGGCAGGTGTGTTTTATGAAATCGGCACCTGTGACATTTATGCGCTGAGCGCGTTTGGCAACAGCTCCCTGGCGGTAGCCGACTGGCTTCAACTTTGTATCGGGATGCTCATCACCTTTTGACTCCCCTCACCGCCTCCGGTTGTAACAATCAGCCGCCATCTTATGACATTATTATCTATATACTCGGCAATCCTGTTGCCATCATTGATTCCGCGTATTATGTGATAATGGAAACGCTTTTGCCATGCAAACTCAATATTATTCTTACGCGCATACCTTGTCACAGCCTGTTTATATCCCCCAACAACCACTCCCAACGCGGTCCTGATTGTAGGGATGCTCCCCGGAGCATCCGCCGATTCAAATATGTGAATAATTGCATGAATATGATTTGGCATAACGACGAATATCGGAACCCGGACATACTTATAATGAACAGGCAGTTCTTCCAGACATTTTTTCGCATAAATGTCTATTTCGCTAAATACCATGTCATTATTTCGTATTTCTCCAAAGAAATGTTCTTTTCCATAAGTGCAAATTGTTACAAAATAATCACCACCGGAATAATCATGAAACACCGCCCGTATATTTTTATGTTCCGGTAAACGACCTGAACAAACTGCATCTGGATTATCGGCAGGATGGGCGGATGCTTTCTCGGTAGGATGGGGCGGATGCTCCGCGGAGCATCCCTACAACTGTGGACATGTTATAAGATTATATTATTTGACCTGGCGGATGAAGTTTACGATGAGGTCGAGGACTTCGTGGGCGATGGTCTCGCGTATCTCGCCATATTCGGCGGTCTCGCCGGTGACGGCGTGTTGCATGAGGTGGTTGAGTCCCGGCATCAGCCGCGTGTCGGCATTCGGGACGAGTGAGTGTATCACATCCAGATTATCCGCCTCGACCTGAGTATCCTTGTCGCCGTTTATGGCAAGTACCGGACAGGTGATTTTGACAAGATATTCGCGCGGATTCAAGCTTACCAGCCCGTCAATCCAAGGCGTACGAATCTTTTGCGTCATCTTTAGCGAAGGCATAATCTGCGGAGGTGCCTCCACTCCGGAAGCTGCGACAAGCGAGTCGATGTCAATCGGCGTGTAGACACCGTCACGATGCTGCCGTGCCATGGTATCAAATACCATGTCGACTATCTTCAGGGCATTTTCTTTATCCGTGCCGGCGATTCCGGCAAGGTCAAGTGCGTGAGCGTTCTGCCTCATCAATGCCTCTTTGCCCGGTATAGCCAGCCCGGCAAGGGAGATTATGAAATCGGGAGCGCCGTCAGCAGCCATCATAAACGCGATTGTACCGCCCTCCGAATGGCCGAGCACACCGGCTTTGCCGTTTGGCACGACCGTGCGGAGAAATGCAAGTGCGCTCGCGGCATCGTTTTTAAGCGTGTCGGTGGTCGCCGTCAAGAAATTGCCGCCGGAATCTCCGGTGCCACGGTCATCATAGCGAAGCGATGCGATGCCGTTGCGGGCAAGACAGTCGGCGATGACCGCAAACGGCCGGTGGTCAAACAGTTCCTCGTCACGGTTCTGCGGACCGCTTCCCGTCACCATCACCACAGCCGGGACGCGGGTGATGTCGGCGACCGGCGGAAGCGTCAGTGTCGCGCCCATGACCGCGCCGTCCGGTGCGGTGAACATCGTATCGACAACCGTATATGGGTACGGCGGCTTCGGAGTCTGCGGTCTCCGCTCCTCAACGGGAGCTTCCGGCTGCAGGTTGAGCGGAAACGAATAACCGCGTTGCATGAATGTGCCACGGATTTCGCCGGGCATAATCTTTCCGGTGTAGGAAGCCCCTATCGCGACACATGAAAGCGACAGTGAATCGGCACTGCACAGGGCGACTGTAACCGGTATCCCCTTCGCGCCCTGATTGGGAGAATCCATCGTACATTCCGTCACCCCGTCGGCACGTTCAGTGAAGTTAAACACAAGCGGCAACTTCGTTTGACCCAAGGCAAGCTCGCCGCGCCATGCTCCCGTCATGCCGAAAACCGTTACGGGCAGCATAGCCGCCATCGCCATACACAGACATTTGATATATCGCTTCATAATCAGGAGAGGTAGGGGGCTATGTCGTCGAGGGTGAGCTGGAGGAGGCGCATGCGGTCGCGGAAGTCGGGGAGCGTCTCGCGGAAAAACTCGGCGCGGCGAGCCTCAAGGATGAGCGCGGGTGCGTCGGGCGACACATAGTAGCCCAGTCCACGCTTCGAGTAGATTATGCCCTGCGCCTGAAGCTCCTCAAATGCTTTCAGCACCGTGCGGTTATTTACTGCAAGTTCGACCGACAGCTCCTTTATGGACGGCACACGACCGTCGACATGCCACACGTCAGACACAATCCGTGCGTAGCATAAGTCGACGATCTGCTTATATATGGGTTTATTCTCGTTAAAGTCCATAGGATAGGGTTATATCTGTCGGTTCTTGATTACCTGGCAAGCTTTTACGATTACAAAGATAGTACAAATTACGAAAAAAATCGTCAGGGGTATCGACCAATCATCAATTTGGGTGACCACCATGCCGGGCAATTCATCGGATTGCCGCTCTACACCGTTGAAGCCATCCTCAAATCCTTGGCGGAAGGCGGTCAAGCCTCCGATGATGCCTCCGATGAAGGATTCCACCATCACTACAACAATAGTCCACACGACTGACAGGATTATACGGTTGTGCTTGATTGCCATAACGCAGTAAAGACACACTGCCATCGGGAGAAGCGTCGTGACCACTGATAGCCAGATGAATCCTTGGGTCATAAACATGTCAACGAGAGGGGTAAGCCCACTTATAAACGGATTAACCACCATCCACTGCTTTGTGCAGAGATAGCAGACTCCCATCGGCACTGCGATAAGCAGCGGTACCGCAATAAACGTGTAAAGCAGGATGAACGTGGCTTTCTGCCGCCAGTCAACGGGGAGGGCGGTGTCAATCTCCATGCCGCTGCGTGAGGCGAAAATCAGTGCGCCAAATACCAGCATGAGATTGAGGATGTTGGACACCATCGCGCCGATTATTATCACTCCTTCCCACCTCAAGGTGACGAATATGAGCAGGTAAAGGACCACTGCTATCACTGGATAAAATATAAGCTGCTTTTTCAGCCTGGGCATATAATAATTTAACAGTTGCATCGCTATCGGGTTTTAGAGTTTTACGTTATGGTGAAGGGCATTGAAAAGCAACTCATAATCTATGTCGGCGCTCTCTTCGGCATCGTCGACACGCTGTATGGCATGGAACTGGTTGAAGCGGCGCTCCATGTAAAGCGGATTGACCGGCGGCACTGACGTGACAGTGAACGACACGCGACCAAGCAAGCTGTCGGCGGTGTCGGCAAGAAGCAGCTTGCCGCGTGACAAAACAAGTACCCCGTCATACAGGTTACGCAGATCCGACACGATATGGGTCGACACTATCACGGTCTGCTCCTCGTTGACACACTCGGCTATCATTGTCTGAAGCTGCTGGCGCGACGGGATGTCAAGTCCGTTAGCCGGCTCGTCGAAAAGCAGCACTTCGGTACGCAGTGAAAGAGCGTAGGCGAGTTGTGCCTTGTGGCGGTTGCCGAGCGACAGTTTGCTCAGCCGCTCCCTGCCGGTCATGCCAAACCGCTCAAGGTTGCGCTGCAACATTTCGGCGTCAAATGTAGGGTAAAACACAGCATGGCATTTCACCATCTCCTCGATGGAGATGAAAGGAAATTTCATGTTGTCGCCGAGAAAAAATATGCGGCGCATGGTTTCAGGCTGACGCGCCGACACCGGGCTTCCGTCAAGCTCGCACTCCCCTTTCGAGGGATAAAGCAGCCCGGCGATTATGTGCAGTAGAGTGGTCTTGCCGGCACCGTTTTCTCCGAGAAGGAGATAGATGCCTCCGCCTATGGAAGCGGAAGCGTTGCTCAACGCCTCCGCTCCCTTGCGGTAAACATAGGTTAAATTATTCAGAATTATCATTATTGAAAGTATAGAGTTCTACAATGTTATTTTACAGCTGTCACTTCATAGCCTGCCTTGCGGAGCTGCTCCACGAGCCCCTGCTCGCCGATAAGATGACCCATACCTACTACCACCATCACATTTTCGGCGGGAAGTTGGGCGCGGAGCACTTTCATCCAGTTGTCGTTGCGGTCGTAGAGCATACGCTTTGCAAGCTCGGGTGACATGCCCACTTCCGGGTCGTCAAACATCTCCTGCATCTTGGCGAGGTCGCCGGCGAGATATGCCTGGGCGAGTGTCTTGGCGTATTCAATCGATTTCTCGTCGTTGCGTACACTCTTCATCAATCCTTCCGCCTGCTCGCTGATAGGCGCGCCCATCAGCATCCCCATCTGCTGTTCAAGGGTTTCAAGACCTTTCACTGTCTTGCCTGCGGCTATTGCCTTGTCTTGGATAAGCTTGTCAAGCTGCTCCTGACCGTTAAATTCAGGGAAAGCGGTCATGCTCTGAAACACTCCGAGCTGGGTGTCGAGCACCACCGGCTTCATCATGTCGACTGCAGCAGCCGTGAGCATACCGCCGGTATATTTCGCCAAAATGGAATTTACCGAGTCAACCTGCGCGGGCGTAAGCACCTTGGAAAGAGTGCTGTCGGCGGGAGCCATCGAGTATTTCATTACAATCTGCTGTGTCGCGGGCGAAGTCATTTCCGACATTTCCATTTCACCGTAGACGGTCGACACACCGTTGAGCGCTTCGGCAAATCCTGCGGTTGAGTCTAAGATTGACGCGGGTGCGATATGGTGGGTACCGAAAAGATAGGAATCACCTTTGGCATCGCCGCCCGACACTTTCCATAACAGTTGAGCCTGTGAGGAGAACACTGTTGCTACAGCAACGAGAGAGAAAATAAACTTTTTCATTTATCAATAATTTAATAGTTAATAATCGGTTTTGCATTGTGGCAGTGTAGTCGTGTACATCACTATCACGCCACAAAAGTACAACACGTTTTTTAATCTACAAAATTTTTTATAAGTTTTTTTATCACTTTTTTCATGGGGGCATTATGTTTATTAATTAGAAATTGCTAATTTTGGTGACATACATAATCAAAACACTATTATATTATGGACAACATCTTAGACACATCTTACTTATTTCTCGCCGATGGGTTTGAAGAAATAGAGGCACTATCGACAGTAGACGTAATGCGTCGCGCCGGAATGAAAGTATATACCGTGGCAGTAGGGGGCAAGGACAAGACCGTAAAGGGAGCCAACGGCATCCAGGTCATAGCCGACAAGGATATTAATGAAATCGACGGCTACGATGCAGAATGGATTATCGTGCCCGGAGGAATGCCCGGCGCATCAAATCTTGCTACAAACGGCAAAGTAACCGACATCATCAACAAACAGTGGATAAAAGGTGGCAAGATTGCCGCCATCTGCGCCGCTCCCGCCGTCGTGCTCGGACCTATCGGCGTACTCCGTGGACATGAAGCCACATGTTATCCGTCGTTTAAAGACGACTTGTTGAAAGCCGGAGGCAAGTACGTTGACAACCGTGTGGTAATCAGCGGCAACCTCATTACGGCAAACGGTCCGTCATCGGCACTCGTATTTGCTTTTGCAATCGTGTCGGAGACCCTGGGCGACGACGTCGCCTCCTCCGTCGCCTCCGGCATGCTCGTATAATCCAGCCAGCCACCAATCACCAAGGGCGCTCCACCAAGCGCCCTTTTTATTTTGCGCAGCTGAAAATATTTTATTAGTTTTACAGTCAATGAATTTATGCTATGACTGAACGGACAATTCATCACATCCCGATATTGCACTATTAGTTAAGATTGCAAAACTACTTGATGTTGAATT
>CECF01044559.1_pt1 | contig 22290 bp, 18 predicted proteins | sample 554751 | NCBI WGS metagenome assembly CECF01 (sample SAMEA3182099, study PRJEB8094) | gut metagenome | biome: human; feature: gut; material: Stool; isolation source: human stools | place: Canada | collected 2012-06-12 | reverse complement strand
ATGCACATGGCCATGGACAAAATACTTAGGTCTGTACTCCTCCATAAGCGTTCTGAAACACTTAAAACCTGTATGTGGGAGATCCTCGGAATCATTTATCCTGTATGCAGGCGAATGGGCAACAAGTATGTCAAAGCCCTTGTTCCTCATGATCTTAAACCTGAGTTTCCGTACTCTTCTGGCCATCGCACGCTCGGAATACTGATGATCCGCACCACCAAACTTGTATTCCATCGAACCGCCAAGTCCCAGAATTCTGACACCCTTATACACATAAAGCTTGTCGTCTATGCACTCGCAGCCCCCCGGCGGTGTATCCTTGTAGCACACGTCGTGATTGCCATGGACATAGAGAACGGGCGCATGACTGAATGTCGCAAGGAACGACAAATACTGTGGCGATAAATCGCCACAGGATATTATCAGGTCTATTCCCTCGACCTTACTCTTATCAAAATAATCCCACAAATACTTGGATTCTTCATCCGCCAACAACAAAATCTTCACGTATCTATTCCCCTGTACTACAGTATACCTTCTCCGTAGGAGATTTATCTTATTTCACTTCCGGAACCGACTTGAGCTCCAGACTCTCCGGTGTGTCTATACCCTGAAGTGCAACTACCGTCTTTGCCTCATCGACAAGATCGTCCTCTGTAGGGAGCATGCCCACTACATTCTCAGCAAGCCAATCCATCTTGAGTATATCTTCATGGAGCATCGCTCCGTCATCTTCATTTCTCACTATTCCGTTCTGGGATGTAAGCTTTCCGCTGAACGGTGTGATAGCGCCCTCTCTTATGAGGTTTGTCATAACCGATATGAGCTTCTGTGTTCCGGCCGGAAGGTGCTTTGAGCATATGACGTCAACTATTCCCGCTGACATACCCCACCAGTAGCTTATCGCATTGCTGGTCTCGTTCTTCTCCTCCTGCTTCCAGTTGCCCTCCAGTATGGATCTAAGGATCCTCTCATAGAATGCACCCCAGTTGTAGAAAGGCATGGCAAGGTTGACGACCTCTCCATTCTGATCATAGTGATAAAGTCCGAAGTTTCGTGACGCATCATCCGGCATGATCATGTCTCTATCGGATATATATGTTATTCCATTTCTCTCGAAGAACTTCTGTGGATCAGCATTCTTAACCTTTGTCCACTGCAGATATATCTTTGCCCTAGGGTTGACCATCCTTGCTCCGATGGCAAATGCATTGATGTTCGCTGTTGTTCCGAATATCGGATAATCAGCTACATATCCTATCTGTCCGTCAGCACACAGGCTTCCCGCTATCATACCTGTGAGGAACTTCACCTCGTACATTCTTGCATAATAGGTACGCACATGGCTGTTCGCAAGGCTGAGGGAACAGTTAAGTATCTTTATCTCCGGGTGGAGCACTGCAGTCTTAAGAGCCTCAGGAAGCATCTCAGGCCCTGTCGTAAATATCACATCATACTTCTCATCCACAAGTCTTCCAAGGCACTCTGTCAGCTTGGCAGGTGTATCCACATTACAGAAGGTTCTGCTGTCGATAGAATCTCCGAGTTTATTCTCCATGTCCATTCTACCCAGTTCATGGCTGTATGTCCAGACCGAGTTGGCTGGCGACTTATCATACACAAATGCCACCTTCAGGTTCGAAGGGCCTGATGGCTTTATAACCCTGTCGAGTATAGACTTCTTAGGCTCCACAGGATCGAGCTTTGGAAGAACCGTCTTATCCTTCTTCTCATTTGTGAGGACTATCTCATTCCATACCTTGTCAACACTGTCCTTCACCTGGGATGTAGTCATGTTCTTAAGAGCTTCATAGCCATACACATTGAGGAATACAAGCATGGCATCGTCCACTGTTATAGTGAGCTCCTCATTGCCCTTCTTAGCAAGATAAGCCTTCTCAAATGCGAGATGTGCCGAGTTGAAATCCAGTCTCTCATCCTCTGTGAAAACCGCATCCTTAGTGATCCCTATGAACTCCCTGAGCTTATCATATCCACCGAGCTGTGAGAAATATACATAGTTGATCCCCGTCTGCTTGTGGAAATCTATAAATTCAAAATATATCTTATTCTCAAGTGAGTCTGTCCTTCTAGGTATCTTTCTTGTAACCATGGCAGGAACTGAGTCCGCACCAAAGTATTTGAGCACACTCACTCTCTTATTTCCTTCTACTACATAGAATTTGTTCATATACTCATATACCTTTATCGGGTCATGTATACCTTCCTCTATGTGGGACTCACACAATGCGGCCCATTTCATTCCAAATTCAGTATGATAATCCAATATAGGCATAAAATTACTAGCAAACGCCGTCGTCCTTGCAGCGGTAGCAGTTCCAACCACGCGGTCAAGCGATATAGTCTGGAGACCAAGATTCACTTCACCTACAGTGTCAGATGGTGATATTATCTCATCCAAAACCGGAAGATATGGATATTCATTTTTTGCTACGGCTGCCTGATATCTCTTCTCACCAAGCTTCTGAGCCCTTAAATATTCGTTTGCTGACATACTATCACTCTCCTTATTCAAGACCATATAGTAATACTATAAAATTCAATAATCAAGAATTTGTTTCCTTCCGATCCGCCAAAATTATCTGCCTTTCAACTGCATGTTTTGTGAATTATGTATAAATCGCATTGTATGTTATGCATAATTACCACTTGATTTTTTCCGTAACATGCTGTATTATATTATTAAATTCAGAAGATTTCACATATTTTCGAACTTAATGTCGGTGTGTGTGAATATCAATATACTTAAGGAGTCTGGCTAAAACACTTCCACCAGGCTCCTTTTTATTGTAGCATCTATTCTGTTCTTTTACAGCATTCCCCATCAAAATTCATTGATTTCGACTGCATCATTGTTCATCTTCCCTGTATGCGTCAAATGTAACCTTTATGTCAGTTCCCTTACCTGGTTCACTGTCCATATCAAGCTGTGCATTGTTGCGGGCAACTATATGCTTTACTATGGCAAGTCCGAGACCTGTACCACCTGTGGACTTGGATCTGCTCTTGTCCACCCTGTAAAACCTCTCAAATATTCTCTCCTGATGCTCCTTCGGGATTCCTATTCCCGTATCCTTCACCCTGAGTATAACCTTGCCGTCTACTGTCTTTACAGATACATCCACACTTCCATTCTTATTGTTATATCTGATGGCGTTGTCTGTGAGGTTGTACACAAGCTCCTCCATCATCATCTTGTTCGCATATATATATCCGTGACTGCCATCATAGCTGAGTGTCACACTGTTCTTCTCTGCGTTTATCGCCAGCATATCCGTGGCTGTTCTGGCTATGACCGCCAGATTGATTTTCTCCATCAGTGGCGCATCCTCGGATACATCCAGCTCTGACAGTCTGATTATATCATTGATGAGGGTGAGAAGTCTGTTGGAGTTCTTGTGGATCTCAGTTGCAAAATGATGCACATCCGCCTCGGTAGCCATACCGGTCTCGATGAGCTCCGAATACCCCGATATAGATGTGAGTGGCGTCTTGAGCTCATGTGATACATTTGCCGTGAACTCCTGTCTCATCTGTGAGCTCTTCACTATATCCGCATGCTGCTTCTGTATCATATCTATGAATGGGCGCATCTCCTTGTACGCAACTATGTGGGTATCGTCATCCAGACTGTTCGCCATCTGCTCTATTGGTTTCAATATGTTTCTGGTCAGATAGTGTGTCACTATGATGGTGACACAGACAAGAATCGCCATCACCACCAGCATGACCGGCACAGCCGCAAGGAACATACTGATTACATTGTTGGTCTCCCTCGCTATTCTCAGTACCCTTCCAGACTTGAGCAGTATCGCATAGTAATATGTGCTCTTATTGAGGGTTGCCGACTTTCTTATAACATGTCCGTCACCATTTTCAAATGCCTCTGCTATCTCTGGTCTGTCAAGATGGTTCTGCATGGAAATCTCATCGGCCTGATTGTCATACAGAACACTGCCGTCAGGCGCTATAAGCGTCAATCTGAGGTCATTGGTATCCACGCTTGCATACACACCGGGGTCATCCGCGTCGAAATCTCCGGTATTCTTAAGCACCTCAGCATACCCCTTCAGATCCCTTATGATCTCCGCCTTGTACACCTCATAGAATATAAACGTCGACAGGACCATGGTCACCGCTATGGCCACCAGTGAAAAGATGATAAACTCCAGATTGATAACCTTTTTCAGCCTTTTATCGTCTCTCTTACCCATATGCTACTCCATCTTATATCCTACATTTCTGACTGTCTTTATCATATTACCTGCTTCGCCAAGCTTCTGTCTAAGTGTCTTGATATGCATATCAAGGGTCCTGGATTCGCCCTCGTAATCCGTTCCCCACACATCTGACATGATCGTGTCTCTGTGAAGGACTATTCCTGCATTCACCATGAGAAGCTTTAAGAGTTCAAACTCCTTGAAGGTAAGCTCACACAGCTCGCCGCCCACATGCACCTCGCGTCTCTCTGAATCAAGGGTTATATCCCCGAGTACCAGCTGCTTGTCATCCTGCAGCGCTCTGCTTCTTCTGAGCAGCGCCTTAACTCTGGATATGAGCTCCATCACACCAAATGGCTTGGTGAGGTAATCATCCGCCCCTATATCCAATCCCTTGACCTTGTCAAGCTCTGTAGTCTTGGCTGTCACAAGGATGATCGGAACTCTGACAGTATCAGGTCTGCTCCTGAGCTTCTTCACAATCTCAAGACCATCCATGTCCGGGAGCATGATATCCAGGAGCACCAGATCAGGGACCTTCTCCACAGTTCTTGAAAAGAATGATTTCGCATTCTCAAACTCCTCCACCGCATATCCGCTATTCTTCAAAGCAAACATCTCGATCTCTCTTATATTCTTATCGTCTTCTACAATATAAATATGTACTGCCATTTTGTCTCCTTTCCATATGCAACACCACTTTCATTTATATGCATATTGCATTTTATTTTTATCATTATCTTTTATATTAATGCACGCCAGATATCACTTCAGCTTGTACATCTCTCTGTAATATGTGTACATGCTCTGGAAATCTATGTTTGAATCTTTCTTCATGTTGTCCAGATATTCATGTGTATCAAAGTTGTCTGATTTCAACTGGAGCATTGCCACCGCCACGTTGGAACAGTGATCTGCAACTCTCTCATAGTTGTTTATAAGATTCTCCAGTGATATTCCGAGCTCAATGGTACATTTGCCCTTCTGAAGTCTCTTGATATGCTGTTTCTTAACCGCACTGTTGAGTTCATTGATGGCTTCCTCCAGCGGCTCCACATGGGATGCCTCCTGAAGGTCTTCTTTGTCGTAAGCCTCCACAGTCATGCTGACTATGTTCTGAACTGCATCCTTGTATACACCAAGCTCTGACTTTGCCTTTTCTGAGAAGGACGCGCCCGCCTCATTCATCTTCCTGCATATATCCGCTATGGTTATGGCGTGATCCGACATTCTCTCAAGATCGCCTATAACATGGAGTCCGATCGACACCTTCTGGCTGTCCTCATGGGAGAGCTCCTTGCTGCTGAGCTTTACCATGTAAGAACCGACCTCATCCTCATAGGTATCTATGATACCCTCAAGATTCTCGACCTTATCCCTGACCGCTTCATCATAATTATCAACCAGTGACAGTGCCATATCAACACTGTTCTTTGAAAGCTGAGCCATGTATTTTACGACCTCTATACAGTGTCCAACAGCAAATGCTGGTTTCTCAAGAAATCTGGCATCCAGACGCTTGAGCATCTCCAGCTCTGCAGGAGTATTTCTCTCCACCTCATCCTTATCTCTGACAGTGAGCGTTGCAAGCTTCTCAAGTCCGCCTGAGAACGGAAGCAGAAGAAGTGTCGCTGCAACGTTGAACACACTGTGTACAACAGCTATACCAGCTGCATTCGCTGAATCATTCAGGAACTGGAAGTGTACAAATGAATTGACCGTGTAGAACACCACCATGAACACGACTGTTCCTATGATGTTGAAGTACAAATGCACAAACGCAGCTCTCTTGGCATTCTTCTTGGTTCCTATACATGATATCAGTGCCGTTACGCAGGTTCCTATGTTCTGACCCATGATGATTGGGATCGCCGTCCCAAATGACACAGCCCCGGTTGCACACAGCGCCTGGAGTATACCTACAGATGCCGAAGAACTCTGTATAATAGCTGTTATCAACATTCCCACAAGCATTCCAAGGAATGGATTGGAGAACATGGTGAGTATATTCGTAAATTCCGGTACATCCTTAAGCGGAGCAACCGCACCGCTCATCATCTCCATACCAAACATGAGCACTGTAAATCCAAGAAGGATTCCACCTATATCGTGCTTCTTCTCAGACTTGGTGAACATGAGGAATATTATTCCTATTACTGCGAGTATAGGTGAAAAGGATGAGGGTTTCAACATATTAATAAATATATTGTCACTCTGTATTCCTGTAAGGCTGAGTATCCATGATGTTACTGTTGTTCCTATATTTGCACCCATGATGATACCCACTGCCTGTCTCAGCTTCATGATGCCTGAGTTTACAAGTCCAACCACCATAACTGTGGTCGCAGATGATGACTGGATCACTCCTGTCACCGCGGCGCCCAGCAGAACACCCTTTATAGGTGTGGATGTGAGCTTTTCCAGTATCTTCTCCAGCTTACCGCCAGCCGTCTTGGCAAGGCCATCTCCCATCACGTTCATTCCATACAGGAACATTGCAAGTCCGCCCAGAAGGGATAACACATTGAAAATATCCATATCTTTTGTCTCCTTATTACATTTCCAATTACTTCTGTATAAGGACTTGTATACACAATATCCCTTTTACAGCGTCTGTTTTATCAGAGTCTATTGTAAAAGGGATATGTAAAATGTGAGATATGTGTATGTAAAATCTGTGTAAATTTAAAATCTATGTAAAATCCTGCAAAATATTTGGCACAGTTTTGTGGTATCACATAGACCTTTTTTCTGTTTTCATCTGTTTATTTGCTTCCCAGAGGCTCATTTATGAGCAGATACACCGCACTTCCAAGCATTCCTACCAGGAACATGCCATAGCCGCCACATATGAACATCAGCTTTGCTAATGATACATCTCCCAGCACAGGGATCATGTGGAGCAGCAATGCTGCAGCACATCCCGCAAGTCCGCACACCACCATGCTGACTGTTATGAAAAGTTTCATATTGCCTATACCTGTTATGTGTGACAGTTCATTTATCTTCGTACATACCCACTTCATAGAAATCACCTCTTTTCGTCCATGACTTGATCATTAAATCGACAAGTTACTTGCATCAAAACATAATGCTTTTATATATATCTAGCATATTCAGAATCATCCGCCTGTGTTACTTGTATAGTCCTCATCTTCAGTCTACATGTTCTCCCGTTATGGAGAAGAGAACCCATTCTGATATATTAGTTGCGTGATCGCCAATCCTCTCAAGATATTTTGCAACCATAAGAAGGTCACATGCCTGCTCTCCATCGTCAGGATTATCGTGTATCATAGCGATCAGTTCATTCTTGATCGTATCGAAAAGGTCATCAACTATATCGTCGTGTGCAATTACACTTTTTGCCTTCTTCTCGTCAGCATTCACATATGCCTCTATGCTTGACACCAGCATGACGATCGTCTCCTTTGCCATCTGCTGGACGTGCTCAAGCTTCTTGATATACGGGGTCCCTGCCATGCAGAGTGTGAGCTCAGATATGTCCGAAGCGTGATCTCCTATCCTCTCCATATCTGTGATCATCTTAAGTGCAGCTGATATATTTCTCATATCACCCGCAACCGGCTGCTGGGTAAGGAACAGCTTGAGGCACAAATTCTCAATCTCTCTCTCTTGGTGGTCTATGGCGTCATCCGCCTCGATTGCTTTCTTTGCAAGCTCTGTGTCCTGAGCCACGAGAGCCTTGATCGCTGTCTCGATCGCCTGCTCGATCATAGTTCCCATCTCTATCATCTCTGCGTGAAGCTTTCTAAGCTGCATCTCATATTTGTCTCTCATCGTGTCCCTCCTAACCAAATCTACCGGTGATGTAATCCTCTGTACGCTTGTCAGCCGGCTTGCTGAACATCTTTTCTGTCTCTGCGTACTCAACGACCTCTCCGAGAAGGAAGAACGCTGTGTTGTCCGCAACTCTGGTTGCCTGCTGCATGTTATGCGTAACCATGATAATGGTGTAATTGTCCTTCAGTTCAAGTACCAGATCCTCTATCTTGGATGTCGATATAGGATCAAGGGCCGATGTAGGCTCATCCATGAGAAGCACCTCTGGCTCCACTGCCAGTGCCCTCGCTATGCAAAGTCTCTGCTGCTGACCGCCTGAAAGTCCAAGGGCTGACTTCTTCAGTCTGTCCTTAAGCTCATCCCATATGGCTGCCTGTCTGAGGGATTTCTCAACTATCTCATCAAGCTTTGCACGGTTTCTTATACCGTGTGTTCTTGGACCATATGCTATGTTGTCATACACGCTCATCGGAAAAGGATTCGGCTGCTGGAATACCATTCCAACTCTTTTTCTCAAAAGGTTGATGTCCATGCCACTGTATATATCCTCGCCATCAAGTCTCACATCACCTGTTATCTTGCATCCCTCTACCAGATCATTCATTCTGTTGAGCGACTTGAGGAATGTTGACTTACCACAACCTGATGGTCCGATAAATGCCGTAACCTCATTTGACGGAATATCCATATCAACACCCTTAAGGGCATGGAACTTTCCATAATAAAGGTTCAGATCCTTAACGCTAAACTTAACGTTTTTATTCATCTATTTTTCTCCATTCTTAACATCAAGCACGAAACAAAGCGTTGCACCATTTTTTTCGTGCTCAGAATTATCTTCTTTTTTAATTGCAGAAGCTTAATCGCTTCTGCCGGATATTGTGGACACCTGCCAAGACTCTGATTCCAAAGCCCTGACACATGTTAATTGGCCTTATCTGCGGCAACCTTTCCTGCAATCTTATCTGACGCAAAGTTGATAAGCACTACAAGTACAAGAAGCACTACCGCTGTTGCATAACCCTGATCCGTGTGAAGTCCTTCTTTTGACAGAAGATACATATGAACCGCCAGAGTTCTTGTTGAATCGGTAAGCTTTGTCGCCATCTTTGCAACCGATCCTGCTGTGTATATGAGTGCTGCCGTTTCGCCCACGATACGTCCTGTCGCAAGTATGATTCCTGACAGTATTCCAGGAACGGCACTTGGAAGCACTACTTTGAATACTGTTCTGAGCTTTCCGGCTCCCAGTCCAAAACTTCCTTCTCTATAAGACTTAGGCACTGCCATAAGTGCCTCCTCTGTGGTTCTCATTATGACCGGAAGAACCATTATCGCCAGGGTTAACGCACCTGATATGAGTGATAATCTAAGTCCACACGCATTTGTGAAAAACAGCATTCCAAATAGTCCGTATACGATCGAAGGTATTCCTGTAAGTGTCTCCGCTGTGATCCTCACTACCCCCACCAGCTTATTGCCAGTCTTTGCATATTCGACAAGATATATCGCTGCAAATATTCCTATCGGACCTGCTATCAGGAGGGACAGCAGCGTCATGTAAACCGTATTTATAAGTGCCGGTACCAGCGAACAGTTGTCCGATGTATATTCCCAGCTGAATATGTCCGCATTAAGATTTGGGATTCCCTTTACCAGTACATACACCAACAGAAATCCTATGGAGAGCACAGTTATGAGTGTCGCCAGATGTACAAAGATAAACATTATGAATGATCCCGGTTTCTTTCTGTACTCAGCCCATTTCTCAGACCATGTGCTCTTGTTTATAGCCTCTATGCTGTCCACATCAACTATGGATGAAGGATCGTCCTCAGGTGCCGTCTTTTTTGTGCTGATTATTGTATTTTTTGTTCTGTCATCGCCACATGCGACAACTATCTTTGTTCCTTCTACTCTCTCTGTCATCTATGCCACCGTCTTTCTCTTTATGATGGAGAACAGGAGGTTGATAATGAGTATGAATACGAACAGTACAACGCCCGTCGCTATCAGAGCCTGTCTGTGCAGGTCCGTCGCATATCCCATCTCCATTACTATATTTGTGGTGAGTGTTCTGACACCTCTCAGTATTCCGTCAGGCATATGGACCTGATTTCCAGCGACCATGATGACCGCCATAGTCTCTCCAACTGCACGGCCAACACCAAGGATAATCGCTGCCATAACTCCTGACTTTGCTGCAGGGACAACAGTCTTGAACACGCTTCGCTCATGTGTTGCTCCAAGTGCCAGGGCTCCCTGATAATACTTGTCAGGCACCGCTCTGATGGAAGTCTCGGATACACTGATAATCGTTGGAAGGATCATCATACCGAGAAGTACCGAAGCTGTGAGCATCGTGTTACCATTTACTCCAAATATGCTTCTCACCATCGGTACAAGCACACACATTCCAAAGAATCCATATACTACCGAAGGTATTCCAGCCATCAGATTGATAAATGGCTTTATAACTTTATATAATCTGTCGGGACAAAACTTTGCCAGATATATCGCTGTAAGAAGTCCTATCGGAACTCCTATTATCAGTGCTCCGGCTGTTACATATATGCTTCCTAATATGAAAGGAAGAATGCCGTAGTATCCATTTGTAGGCTTCCAGATCTCACCAAGGGTGAAATCCCCGAAGCCTATCTCTTTAATGGCCGGTATTCCATTCACAAACAGGAACACACATATGAGTGCTACCGCCGCGATGGATACCAGTGCCGCTATCAGGAATACTACATGCATAATTGTTTCTTTAAGTTTATGCATAAGCTGATTACTTTACGTCCTCCCACTTTGCTGCTGAACCTGTGAATATGTCCTTGACCTGATCTACTGTGTAGTCCTCAGCAGGGTTGTTGTTATTTACTATAACTGCGATTCCGTCCATAGCTATTACAGTTGCCTTGAGACCAAGTGCTGTCTCTGTGTCCTTAAGCTCACGTGATGCCATACCTATATCGCATGTTCCATCTGATGTTGATGTAATACCTGTTGTTGAATCGCTCTCCTGAAGCTCAATGTCAGCATTTGTATTGATCGCCTTGTATGCCTCGATAAGTTTTTCCATAACAGGTGTTACTGACGATGAACCTGCAACAACGATCTTGCCCTTTGGATTTGTTGAAGTAAATGCTCCGCTGTTCGCAACCTCGATGTACTTATTTGCTGAGATGATCTTCTGTCCATCCTCGCTCATGATGTAGTTGATGAAATCCTGTGCAACATCGCTGATGCCATCCTTTGTAACGATGTTGAATGGTCTTGAGAGGGTGTATGAACCATTGTTGATGTTCTCCTCACTTGCCTCAACTCCACCGATCTTGAGTGCCTTTACTGTATCGTTGAGTGCTCCGAGAGATATGTAACCGATTGCATAATCATCTCCTGCTACTGTTGTGAGTACGACCTCTGTGCTGTTGCATGTGATGGCATTTGTTGTTGTGTTGTCGACCTTATTGCCATCTGCATCCTTCTCCTCAACTCCTGTGAGCTCTACAAATGCTCCTCTTGTTCCTGAGCCTTCCTCTCTTGATACTACTGATATATCCTGTGTTGCATCGAATCCGCCGTCTGCGCTCTTTGATGAATTATTTCCACAGCCTGCAAGACTTCCTATCATAAGTGCTGCTCCAAGTGTTACTGCCAATACTTTCTTTAATTTAACCATTTTCTTTTTCTCCTTACTTTGTCCATATTCTTTCTTGGAACATCAGCCATGCAAAATCGCCTATCGGCGATGGCTGATGCTGCATAACAATTTTCTACGAAAATTGTTACATGTGCCGGTTATCTCTTGAACCGGTCTTTGCAAATATTGTATTATTGGGACATATCATTCTTCACTTATGTCCCGGAAAAGAACTCGCGCGCCTTTCGTTCTTTTCTTTGCACTATGATAAATGGCATAAGTAAAATACATAACCAGTGCAATGTAAATAGAATGTAAAGTCGGCGTTAATCAATGCATGCTGAATGTACAGCAAACAATCTGTCATGACTTATAAATTACAACCAGAAAGTGGGATAAAAATACATGATAAATACCAGTTTAGAAGTGATAGGATATGTAAGATGTGACTACAAAGAAAAGTTCGGCATTCCAAGGCAGAGCGGTCTGACAAGCTGCGCCGCCTCTTTTATAGAGATGCTTCCACCGTACAATCAGGCAGAGGCTTTCAGAGGACTTGACGAATTCTCCCACATATGGCTGCTGTGGGACTTCTCCAAAGCTCATAAGAACGTTTTTACCGCAACAGTAAAACCCCCAAAGCTGGGCGGTAACCAGCGGATGGGGGTTTTTGCCACCAGATCACCATTCAGGCCGAACAACATCGGTCTGTCGTCGGTGAAGCTTCTGGACATTATATATAATGAAGAAAACGGCTGTGTACACGGGCTTGTGGTGTCAGGTGCCGATATACTGGACGGAACACCGGTGTACGACATCAAGCCTTATCTACCATACACCGACAGCCATCCGGAGGCGACTGGGGGATGGACGGACTCGCTTGACGTTCCAGAACTGTCAGTACGTTTATCTGACGATATCGCCGTCAAACTTGAAACAATATTTTCAAGTACACAGATCGAGGCCCTGAAAGAGATACTTGCGCAGGATCCAAGACCTGGCTATCAGGATGAACCCGGCAGACGCTATGGAATGCTGTACGGCGGATACGATATAAGGTTTACCATATCTGGTGACACTCTTACCATATGCGAAGTGGCTGAGCCCGGACCACAATGATACAAAAAGGCATTTTACCGGCATAAAGCTGAAAAATTATGATATTTTCTCATCATCCTGGCAGTGACACTTCTCTCCTCAAAGCTGATATTTCCCAGTAGTTTCACCGGCATGACCCCCATCAAGGAATTGGTCACAAAGCATTCCTGATATGATGACAGTTCATCAGGGAATATCACCGTCTGCGTGACCGCCTCTGATTCACAGATATACTCCCTTACTGTTCCAGGCAGAAGACCTGAGTCTATCGCGGGTGTGTATATCCTGCCATCTCTCACAAAAAATATATTGCTCACCGTACCCTCGCATATCTGTCCCTTCGTATTCAGGAAGATCCGTTCATCCATTCCAGCTTTGCCAGCCCGCCTTTTTTCAAGAATGCAGTCTCCGTAATTCATGGTTTTATGATATACGAACGGCGATGTCTCATTTCTTCTAATATTACTTATGTCCATTGCAAACCCCCGTTCGTATATATCCGTGGTGTATGGATTATCTCTCATTGAAAAAAACACATTTTTCTGAGTCATCATGATCTTTAACGCACATCTCCTCATATGACCTGATTGATCTCTGTAATCATGATCACTCATCCACTTTCTCAGATATTCCAGCACGGCTATCCTGTCTATGCCCCGTTCTGCTGGCATGCCAAGATCCAGGAATCTTGCAGCATCTTCCAGGCGTCTCAGATGCCTGTCAAGAAATATCAGCCTGCCGTCAACCACACTTATAGTTTCAAATGCTCCAAGACCAAATTGAAAGCAATCATCCATTTTTACATTCATTTTACATTTCTCCCATTTCCATCATTTTCAAATGCTACTGCAATGCACTGAGTATTGCTTTTGCCTTATCCCGTGTCTCTTCATACTCTGCACCAGGATCTGAATCGGCAGTAATACCGCCTCCAACGCCTAGATAATACCTGCCATTTCTGTACAATACAGTTCTTATCACTATATTAAAATCACATTTTCCATCCAATGTAATATAACCAATAGAGCCGGTGTAAATATTTCTCTTCCCGCATTCAAGTTCATCTGTAATCTCCATAGCCCTGCGTTTCGGCGCCCCCGTAACAGAACCACCCGGAAATGCCGCACTAAGAAGAGACATCACATCTTCCCCATCCTGCAGCATACCTTCAACATTTGCCACCTGATGGAAAACAGTCGCATACTCTTCTATCGAAAACAGTTCAGTCACTTTTACGCTTCCCGGTCTGCACACATGGTTCAGGTCATTCCTCTCAAGATCTACAATCATCAGGAGTTCACTCTTTTCCTTCTGTGATTTCTCAAGCTCACTCCTGAGTGCCTCATCCTCCCTGTCAGTCTCTCCCCGTCTCCTCGTCCCCTTTATCGGCCGGGTGTACACATGTCGATCCTTTATCTGCATAAACCGTTCAGGAGAGGCGCTCACTATCTGATAATCTCCCAGATCAAGATATCCACCAAATGGTGACGGATTGCTAACTCTTAGGTCATGGAACACGTCCAGAGGCTTTTTATCGCTGTCGACAACTATATGCCTTGTCATATTTGCAACATATACATCCCCCTCGGTTATATAATCCTTCAGCCTTCTTACAGAGTCCTCATACTCTTCCCTGCTGCATTCTTCGTACACATTCAAGTTATACTTCTTCCTCTTTTGTACATCTTCACTCGTCCTGTCAATTATATTTCCATTTTCCCGATCGTCCCTGCCGCAATACTTCTCTATATCATTCTCCATTACATCAATATTTGACTGTGCATCACCTGTTATCCCATTTGCCACAAGATATGTCTCTTTTTTTAGGCAATCTTCAACAACAAAACAGTCATAGAATGTCATGACTGCCTCCGGAACAGACACAAGATCTTCATTGAGGGAGCCAATCCCCATCCTTTCCATTCCATAATCGTAGGATACATACCCTATCGCGCCTGATACGATCGGCAAATTCTCCGCGGCCTTATCCATATGCTGTACAAGATACAGTCTCATATATTCTTCAAATGTTATATTCTTTTCAGAATCTCCATTAACCTCAAATATATCTCCATTCTTAACAAGCCTGAGATACGGGCATCTCCCGATGATCGAATAGTGTCCCAGATTATTCACAAGGGATGAGTCCAGAAATGCTATTCCTGTCTCATTCTCATATATTCCAAAGACATCAGCTGCACACACATATCTGTCTAGCTTTTTTACCACTCGCCTCATACTTCTCATATACGACTCCTTATCTGCAATTAAACTTCTCCGCCGCTATACAAAAATTATACAATATATCATGACCATACTCCGTAAGTACCGCTTCCGGATGAAACTGCACCCCGTACAACGGCAGCCTTCTGTGTGATATTCCCATAACTGCACCATCCTCGGATATCGCATCCACCCGGTAATCATCTGGCAGGCTGCTGCCATTTATTACCAACGAGTGGTACCTTGTGACGTGAAAGCTTTCCGGCAGCCGCGCAAACAAACCTGTTCCACAGGTATGTATCTCTGTCACCTTTCCATGCATTGGCATCTTTCCTTTTTCAACAATGGCGCCCGCACAATACCCAAGTATCTGATGCCCAAGGCAGACTCCAAGTATCGGAATCTTCCCCTTATACATGTTCACAACATCCACACACATTTTTGCCTCCCATGGCCGCCCAGGTCCCGGTGAAAGTATTATGCCCTCCGGCTCCAGATCTTCCACATCATGCAGAGATATCCGATCGCACCTTTTTACGGTCACACATCTTCCCATTTCCTCGAAATACGCCTTCAGGTTATACACAAATGAATCAAAATTGTCTATCATCAGATACATGCACTTCTCCTTATCCGCAATCACTATAAAACACAAAAAGGATAACAGCCGGCATGCCAAAGCATGCACAGTCGTTATCCTTTTCGGTCCGTAATCTGCACGTTATATTTTTTCTATGATTTTTACAGATTCTATCATATCTGGCTGCAGAAAGCAAATGTCCCATACCTCTTCACTCTGAATCGTTATGATCAATCAACAAAATGCACTCCCGGCGCATACAGATAGTAGCCCTGCCCATATGCCACACCTATTCGTGCCACAGTCTCAAGCTCCGCTTTCGTCTCTATGCCCTCAGCTACAAGCTTAATCCCATTTTCTTCACAAAAGTCAGCGAAATATTTCACAAAACTCCTCTGGTACTCATTTGAATCTATATTCTTTATAAGTGCAATATCAAGCTTGATGTACTCTGGATGCAGCAGGCACACTCTGTTCATTCCTGCAAACGCAGCGCCAAAATCATCTATAGCTATATGAAATTCTTCATCCCGATAATGATTGACGGTCTCAGTGAATGTTGTCTCCTTCTTTATCCTGGTCCTCTCAGTCACCTCAAACACCACATCGTCAGGTGTCAGACCATACTTTTTCATCATATATCTTGTGGTTCCACTGCGAAACTTCGGATCAAGTATGACATTTGGATCAACATTTAAAAACAGCTTTTTCCCAGCCGGCATATACACCGCCTGCTTCAGGGCATTGCGGCGGCATGCCGCCTCGAGTTCCCAGACCTTTCTGCACCTGCATGCCAGCTCGAACAGCTCACCTATTTCCATGCTGGAACCACCCAGTACTCTGGACAATGCTTCATAAGCAAATATATGTCCACTTCTAAGATCTACTATAGGCTGAAACACCGGGTATATCCGTTTATTTTTTATTATGTCATCAAGCTCTCTGATCTTTATCTTCTTATTCTTCATCAGCATCCCTCACCATGTAATACATCTACTGACGCGCCCTCTCATAGGCATCTGCATACTGCATTTCCTGTGAGTTTATCTCTTCTACATCGCGGTTCTGTTTCAGGTATGTACCGTCAGGCTGCTGTATGCGTGCCTGCATGTTGTCCTTCATCATAAGTCCAAACATGTCTCTGATACGCTGCTTGATCTTATCATCGTATATAGGTGCAGCGACCTCCACACGGCGGAGTGTGTTACGTGTCATAAAATCCGCCGAAGCTATATATATATTGTCTCTGTCAGGTGTTCCGAAGATATATATTCTTGAGTGTTCAAGGAAACGTCCAACAATACTTCTTATATGTATATTCTCCGTCTCACCGGGGATTCCCGCCAGCAGACAGCATATTCCTCTGACTATAAGTTCAACTATCACTCCAGCCTTCGATGCCTCCACCAGCTTGTCGATGATCTTTTTGTCAGTGAGGGAATTAATCTTAACACCGACATATGCAGGCTGACCGTCCTTTGCTATGGCAATCTCATCATCTATCATCTTGAGAACCGGAGCCTGCAGGCATTCAGGAGCCACAAGCAGATGGTCAGCATGGCTGACTGTATTGCCGATGAGGATTGACTGGAACACCTTCATGGCATCCTTGCCAATAGCCTCATTTGCAGTCATAAGTGACAGATCTGTGTAGAGTCTCGATGTCTTCTCGTTGTAATTTCCCGTTCCTATCTGTGTTATGTACTGGATCCTGCCCCCATCCTTTCTGGTTATAAGGCAAAGCTTCGAGTGCACCTTGAGACCGTCCACACCATACACAACATGACAGCCCGCGTCCTCAAGGGTACGGCTCCACTCTATATTATTTTCCTCATCAAATCTTGCCTTGAGCTCCACAAGTACCTCAACCTGCTTACCGTTCTCAGCAGCTTCAACAAGAGCCTCCACCACCTTGGAGTTCTTTGCCAGACGGTAAAGTGTCATCCTTATTGCATTTACCTTAGGATCTCTTGCTGCCTCCTGAAGAAGATTCAGGAATGGTCTGATGCTCTCATACGGATATGATAAGAGTACATCCTTCTCGAGTATCTGAGGTATGAGCGGCTTCATAGCATCAAGCTCCGGCGACTGCTGTGACACTCTCTTCTCAAAGAACAGCTCCTGTCTGTCCCTGAGCCTATCCTGTATCTGGAATACAAATGACAGATCCAGCGGAGATTTTGAATAAAATACGTGATTCTCGTCAAGCTCACAGTAATCACACACCTCCCCAACCATCTTCTGTGATATATCTCTTGTAAATTCTATTCTGACCGGAGCGAGCTTCTTTCTGAGCTTTACGACCTGCTCCATCTGATCCCTGTAGTTGAGATCCTCATCGTATACCTTGCTCACATCTATGTCGGCATTTCTGGTGATCCTCATGAGTGTCTTCTCCTGAACCTTGTAGCCCCTAAAAAGCCCCGGTGCATAGTGAAGGATAAGCTCCTCCAAAAGTATATAGGTTCCCGTCACGCCCGGAAGTGCCACAAGCCTTGGAAGCATGCCACTCTCGCAAGGTATGATACCGAGCTTCTTCTTGCCCTTTCTTTCAAGTATGGCAAGGGCATATATCTCTCTGTTCTTGAGGAATGGGAATGGCTGTTTTCTTCCAACGATCATCACTGAGAGCAGCGGAAGTATCTCCTGCGCAAAATAACTGTCAAGATACTTTGCATCAGCCTTTGACAGATCTGCATACCTTACAAGTCTAAAGCCCTCCGGCTCAACATCCTTCATGAGATTCTCATATATGTTGTCTTTGATCGCATTGAGCTTTGTGACATTCTCAAGGATCGCATCAATCTGCTCCTGTGGGCTGAGCTTTGTCTTGTTCTCCCTCTGATCTCCGGTCAGAAGCTTCTGATCCTCCAGAGAACCAACTCTCACCATGAAGAATTCATCAAGATTCGACTGATATATCGCCAGAAATGACAATTTCTCGCAAAGCGGTGAATTCTCATTCTGTGCCTCCTCCAGCACACGCTCATTAAACTTGAGCCATGAAATCTCTCTGTTGACGTATACGCCCTTTATTGTACTTATATTTGTATCCTGTGCCATTTCTTCATATTCTCCTTTTCTGTTCTTTATCTTTCTTATCAATCTGATCAGCCAGTTTACCAATTGCCTGTCCTCTTTCTATGTTCCCTATTGTGGTAATTATTTTAAATCTCCCCACTCTGTATACTTCTTGTCATATATCTTCTTCAGCATATCCACTGATATATCATCTATGGGATTCTCACTGCTTACGATCACCGCGATCGCATCACGTCCAAATACATATGACGTGAGCAGTTCGCTCTCATACGGCTGAAGGCTTCTGGATGACATTCCCAGGTCACATCTGCCCTGAAGTGCATCATTAAGTCCCTGGGTGGAATCCGACTCTGTGACCACGATCTGTGCTGCCGGATTGATCTTCATGTATTCCTCTGCCAGCTTAGATACGATCGGAGCTGCCGATGTGGAACCATGTATCTCCACCGTACCACCGGACTTGTCTGACAGAAATGTCTCGCTCTTTTTTACCGGAACACAGTAGTCCGCAACGACTTCCTGCCCTGCCGACTTCACATAAGCCATGAAGTCCTTTGCCACGGCTGACAGTTCCCCACTGTATACCAATATATAATCCCTGCACAAAGGATATTTATCCTTTTCTACGGATGCCGCATCCGGAGCTGCCCCATCGACATCCAGCACCTTTACGCCGCTGTTATTTTCCGCACTGTAGGCTATATAACCTATCGCATTTTTGTCAGAGGCTACTTGCGATATGACCTTGTCTGTGGAATCTGCAACAGTGTTTGTTCCCGTCGCATCGGTGCCTACAAGATTGTCAAATTCCGTCTTAGTACCAGAACCTTCCTCTCTGGAAACCACGTTTATCGTACCCATGGATGACATATCTGGAACATCCGCCTTGGCACCACATCCTGTGAGCAGCAGAGAACCCAGTGCAGTCATCACAAGAAATCTGCCCACCATTTTCCAGTATCCGGTCCTTTTGCAGCTCCTGTCTATATGCCTGTCAATATACATTCTTTCACATTTGTGTTTTGTCATGCCTGAGCACCTGCCTTCTCAAGAGCCCCTCTGTCACTATCCATATTCTCAATCTCCAGCTTGTCAAATGTAAAATCATCGATCGCCTCTTCCGCAATAGATATACAGTTGTCCGCCATTCGGTCCATACTGTAAAGGAGTGCCGAATAATCCGCTGTCAGGCTTCTCACACAGGTGTTTTTCTTGACTCTCGCAAGATGAGCCTTGCCTGCCTGTCTCTGGAGCTTTCTTATCTTTTTCTTGTCTGCGGCTACCTTATCAGGAGTTTCACTGTCCCCGGTAATTATTGCATTCATCGACTCACCGAAAAGCTTCTCTGTCATATCCATACAGGCTGTCAGGTCTGTTATCGCAGCATCCGACAGCAGTTGTCCATTGTCCAGAATCTTTTTATACAGGACATCCACCTCATCGCACCTGTCTGCTATACGCTCTATATTGTTGCTGACTACCATGAGTCCTGCCGCCTGCTCTGCCTGTTTCTCAGTAAGGTTACCACTTGATATAAGCTTTGTGATAAAATCAACTATTATATTCTGAAGCTCCTTGACCTTATCATGCTCATCCACATACTTATCACGGATATCTGTAATATTTCTCTTCTCTATAGCATTTTTCATAGCCTCTATCATCTTGCCCGCATGAACCGACAGCCTTGATATCTCCTTCGCGGCCATGTATATAGCTGCCGCAGGCTGTGACATAGCTTTATCATCGAGGTACTTGGCTACAAATCCCTCTGAATTTTTCTTGTCCTCACCCCGGATGATGAACTTCACTATCTTCACCATAACAGGTATAAGCGGCAGCCAGATAATTGTACATGCCACATTGAACGTAGTATGTGCATTTGCTATCTGCCTTGATATGATATCAAGTTCGTCGCCCTTTGGTGATATCCACTGCACAAATGCAGCCAGCGGCCTTATAAGGAACATGAAAAGTATGGTTCCTGTGATATTGAATGTACTGTGCGCGATGGCTGTTCTCTTGGCATTCTTGGACTGTCCGATGGATGCCAGAAGTGCTGTGATCGTTGTTCCGATGTTATCGCCGAACAGGATTGGTATCGCCCCTGCCAGACCTATGACACTGTGTATTCCGTCAGGTCCCGGCTGTGACGCAAAGTTCTGAAGTACCGCAATGGTCGCCGAACTGCTCTGTACAACCAGGGTCATAACTGCGCCAAGTACAACTCCGAGAACCGGGATCTCTGACACCTTGCCCATCAGATCCACAAATATCGCGCTGCTGGCAAGCGGCTTCATAACACCGCCCATGACCTCGATACCTTCAAATAGAAGTCCAAATGAGAATATGACCATACCAACATTTCTGATCTTTTCCTTCTTGAATACAAAGTTCATAATGAAACCTATGAATATGATCGGATATATATAATTACTGATCTTGAACGCCATAAGCTGTGCCGTCATGGTCGTTCCTATATTTGCTCCAAATATTACTGATATAGCCTGTGGCAGACTCATGAGCCCTGCACTTACAAATCCAATAACCATGACCGTGGTCGCTGAACTGCTCTGAAGAACTGCGGTGACAAGTGCTCCCGCCAAAGCTCCCATCAAAGGATTTCTGGTAAGGAATCCCAATATCCTCTTCATCTTTTCTCCCGCTGCCTTCTGGAGTGCATCGCTCATGCTGTTCATTCCATATAGGAACATGGCAAGTCCTCCCAGCAATCCAAATACGATCTTAACTCTTTCGTCCAATTTGTTTATTTCCTCCTTATGTAAATCTCATCTTAGACAAGCATATCCACATAAGGAAAGCGGTGCTATCCACATGCAGTAAACGAAATGTAAAATCTATGTAAAAAGCAAGAAAAGCCGGCAGACACACTTCTTGTGCATCTGCCAGCTTAAATTTCATCATTATAAACTTGCCATTATAGTAGCATTTTGTATCGTATTTTTCAATATGCGGGCACGTAAAATTTATGTAAACGAACCGCTACGCCGACTCCACCTCATATGTAAATCCGGCATCCGTGATCGCCTTTATCGTATCCTCCATGCCCTGTCCGTTCTCTGTGAGATAACCCGATGCAAAGATAGAATTGACAACAGTGAGAAGTCTCTTCTCCTCACCCTTGAAATATCTCTCCCTGCCCGCGGCACATCTTATATCCGCCTGTGGCACCATGAGCCTCGCAAGGCACAACACCTTCAGGCAGTACTCCGTTGTGAGTACTGACGTATCAATGTCCCCCAGTGGCGTGCCTTCTATCGGAAGAAGAAAGTTAATAGGAATCGCCTCGGGATTGATCTCCCTGAGTTCCAAGAGCATGTCCACCACATCCTCCCTGCTCTCACCCATTCCTATGATGCCTCCGCTGCATATCTCAAATCCCACGCTCTGCAGCATCTTTATATTTGCAACTCTCTGGTCAAATGTGTGGGTTGAACATATATTGCTGTAAAAGCCACGGCTGCTGTTCAGGTTGTGATTGATCCTGTCAAGTCCCGCATCCCGCAGTATATGCGCCTGTTTCTCCGTCAGAAATCCGATGGAGCAGCACAGGTGTGTTCCGCTTTCCTTCATCCTGCGGATGCGCACCGCAAGCTCTTCAATCTCCTTATCCGTGAACTTCATTCCGCTGAGTCCTATAC
>CECF01013659.1_pt1 | contig 23106 bp, 15 predicted proteins | sample 554751 | NCBI WGS metagenome assembly CECF01 (sample SAMEA3182099, study PRJEB8094) | gut metagenome | biome: human; feature: gut; material: Stool; isolation source: human stools | place: Canada | collected 2012-06-12 | reverse complement strand
GAATAGGAGTTCGCGGTATTTCGGAAGAGGCCATATCTCGTTGTCGACCATAAGCTCAAGGGCATCGATGTGGGAGCGGATATCCTCCATGAGGGGAGCCACGGTGTCATGGTAGGCTATGGCCTTGTCTCGCTCCGAGGGCATGCGGTTGGCACGGTGGCGACAGCTCACCATGCGTTCCACAAGCTCCTTGATCCTGGTGGCGTGGGCAGCGATTTCCTCGATGCTGGCCATGTCTGCGCCACCGATGCGTCGGGCGGTGTCGGAGTCAAACAGCTGCTTGATCTTAAACACATTGTCGAGCAGCAGACGCTGATATCTGACGGAGGCGGGTATGATGTGGTTGATGGCGAGGTCGCCGAGCACCCGGCTCTCAATCTGGAGCTTCTTGGAATACATCTCCCACTTCACCTCGTTGCGGGCCTCCAGCTCCTTGCGGGTGAGCACGCCGGTCTTTGTGAACATGTCGATGCTCGACTTCGAAAGATATGCATCATACATAAGCGGCGCCGATGTCTCGGTGTCGAGTCCGCGGCGTGCGGCCTCCTGCTTCCACTCCTCGCTGTAGCCGTTGCCGTCAAACTGGATGGCACGGCTCTCCTTGAGCAGACGGCGCACCTCGGAGAGCATGGCCTTCTCCATGGTGTCGCCGGCATCCATACGCCTCTGGACACGGTCGGCGAAATCATCGAGCTGCTCGGCCACCGCTGCATTGAGGGCGATAAGAGCAGAGGCACAGTTGGCGGAGCTCCCCACCGCGCGATACTCGAAACGATTGCCTGTGAAAGCGAAAGGGCTTGTGCGGTTGCGGTCGGTGTTGTCAATGCGGAGCTCAGGTATCTGGGCCAGATCAAGGCGCATCTCCCCTTTCCCCTCCAGCTTTATCTCGCCATCGATCGACTTGCTCTCTATATCATCGAAAATCTGGCTGAGCTGGCTCCCGAGGAACATCGAGATGATGGCCGGAGGCGCCTCGTTGGCTCCGAGACGGTGGGCGTTGGTTGCGGTGATTATCGAGGCCTTGAGAAGAGCGTTGTGGCGATGCACGGCAGCCATCACATTGGCCACGAAAACAATAAACTGGAGATTGGCTTTCGGGGTCTTGCCAGGGGCGAAGAGAAGCACTCCGCGGTCGGTACCGAGGCTCCAGTTGTTGTGCTTGCCGCTGCCGTTGATGCCTGCGAAGGGCTTTTCATGGAGCAGCACCCTGAAGTTGTGGCGGCGTGCCACCTCGTTCATCACCGACATCAGCAGCAGGTTGTGGTCGTTGGCGAGATTGGCTTCCTCAAACACCGGAGCAAGTTCAAACTGGTTGGGAGCCACCTCGTTGTGGCGAGTCTTGGCCGGGATACCGAGCTTGTGGCATTCAAGCTCGAGGTCGAGCATGAACTGCTCCACGCGGCTCGGGATGGCGCCGAAATAATGGTCTTCGAGCTGCTGGTTCTTGGCGCTCTCGTGGCCCATGAGGGTCCGGCCTGTCATCGCGAGGTCGGGGCGGGAAGCATACAATGCCTCGTCGACGAGGAAATATTCCTGCTCCCAGCCCAGATAGCACGTCACGTGGCGCACCTCCGGATCGAAATAGCGTGCGATGCGGGTAGCGGCCTTGTCCACGCTGTTGAGCGCACGTAGAAGCGGCGTCTTGTAGTCGAGGCTCTCTCCCGTATAGGAGATGAAGATGGTGGGGATACAGAGGGTGTTGTCGAGGATGAAGGCGGGCGACGAGATGTCCCATGCTGAATATCCGCGTGCCTCGAAAGTGTTGCGGATTCCTCCGTTGGGGAAGCTCGATGCGTCAGGCTCCTGTTGCACAAGGAGTTTGCCGGAGAAAGTCTCGATCACTCCCCCCTTGCCGTCATGCTCGATGAAGGCGTCATGCTTCTCCGCCGTGCCCCCGGTCATAGGCTGAAACCAGTGGGTATAGTGGCGTGCACCGCTGTCGATGGCCCAGCGCTTCATACCTTCGGCTACCTTGTCGGCCACCTCCAGGCTGAGGGGCTCCTTGTTGTCGATTGCCTTCACAAGGGCGTCAAACACCTGCGCGGGAAGGTATTCAAACATCTTCTGACGGTTGAATACCTTGCAGCCGTAATATTTCTCCACCCTTTCCTCCGGAAGCTGCACCTTGACCGCCTTGCGCGACGATGCCTCCTCCACACTCTTGAATCTTAAATCTGACATAATTCGGACAGTAATTGAATAACAGTTATTAAGATCTGATCTTTATATTCTTTTATAATGTAAAGCTCAATGCTTTCCGAGGGCATCCACCAGGCGCGTCATCGCCGTCTTTGTATTCTCGAAAGTATTGAAGCCGGTGAGCCGCAGGAATCCGCGTCCGTTGCTGCCGAATCCCTCGCCAGGAGTGGTCGAGATATGGCAGAGGTCGAGCACTTTGTCGAAAAGACTCCATGAGTCTTCCTCTCCTTCGAGTGATGTCCACACGTATGGAGAGTCGATGCCTCCAGATACGCGGAATCCGGCCTTAAGCAGACTTTCCCTTATCATGCCCGCGTTGCGTAGATAGTAGTCGGTGGAACGTCTCACCTCGCGCTCCCCTTCCTCCGTATATAATACAGCGGCGCCTTTCTGACTCAGATAGGATGCTCCGTTAAACATGGTGGTCTGCCGGCGTAGCCAGAGGTCTCGCAGCCTCACCTTGCTGCCGTCGGCATAGCGTCCCGTAAGGTCGGAAGGCACCACCGTGTAGCCACAGCGCAGACCGGTGAAGCCGGCTGTCTTCGAATAGCTCCTCACCTCTATGGCCACTTCCCGGGCCCCTTCGGCTTCATATACGCTTCTCACCATGCCGGGAGTACGCACGTATGCCTCGTAAGCCGAATCGTAGATGATCAGCGAGCCGTGGCTTCTCGCATAGTCCACCCATTGCTGGAGACGCTGAAGGGAAATGGATGTGCCCGTAGGATTGTTGGGATAACACATCATAATGACGTCTGGCGCATCGCCTTCGGGCAAAGGCGCCATGAAGCCATCAAGGGGATCAGCGTTCAGATATATCAACCGCGACCAGCGTCCGTCGCGGTAGTCGCCGCCGCGCCCCTGCAGAACATTGTCATCGACATACACCGGATAGGCAGGATCGGGAACCGCCACGCAACAATCCCGTGAAAGGATTTCGCCGAGACCCGCGAGGTCGCACTTGGCGCCGTCACTGACAAAAATTTCATCGGCGGCTATGGAGATGCCATGCCGCCGATAGTCGCCCTGCGCTATAGCCTCGCGCAGGAAGCCATATCCCTGCTCGGGACCATAGCCATGAAATCCCTCCGGAGTGGCCATCCCGGCCGCCGCGTCGCACAGGGTCGCGGCCACAAGACGCGACAACGGCTGCGACACGTCGCCGATATCCATGCGTATGATGTCGGCGTCGGGATGGGCGCTTCTGTAGGCGGCTACCCGATGGCCTACTTCCGAGAAGAGATATGACTCCGGCAACTGCCGGAAGCCCTCATTGACTTTGACCATTTTCTTATTTACCTATATAATCCTTCTTTACCTTAAATTAAATATATTCTTGCTGTCGTGATTTCAACCTGAACCCTTCACACCACACCCTCTGTCATCGCGTCGTAGGGATAGTAGAAGCCGTCGGCCACAACTACAGCCGGCCCTGTAAGCAAAACATGCCCGCTCTTCTCATCCCAGTCTATCTTCAGACGTCCGCCCTTTACCTCAACCTCTACCGATCTCCCGGTGAGATTCTGAATGACAGCGGCCACGACCACGGCGCAGGCACCGGTGCCGCAAGCCATGGTTTCTCCTGTGCCGCGTTCCCACACGCGCATCTTGATATGTGTACGGTCGATGACTTGCGCGAATTCAATATTCGCCTTCTCCGGCCAAACTGAAGCCGTCTCAAGCCGAGGGCCTATCTCGAGCACCATCCGGTCGCTGAGGTCGGTGGTGAACACCACACCATGGGGATTACCCATCCCTACTGCGGCGATCTCCACAGTCGTGCCGTCAAGATCAATCCTTTTACCCGCCACCGGGCCATCGCCCTCGGCATCGATGGGAATCTCGTCGGGACGGATATGAGGCTCGCCCATATCGACCGTGACCGGCGTCTTCTGGAAATCCTCTGTGTTGTAATCCGGATTGACAAACGACACACGCCGCACGCCTGAGCCTGTCTCGAGCGTAATCGATGTGGCATGGCTGATATAGCGTGTATGAAGGAATTTAAGGATGCAGCGAGCCGCGTTGCCACACATACCCGCTTCAGAGCCATCGGCATTGAACATGCGCATCCTGTAGTCGGCTACCTCCGAATCCATCAGCACCACAAGGCCGTCGCCACCGACACCGAAATGACGGTCGCTGATCTGGCGGGCGAGTAATGGGAGATTTGCCGGGAGGGCATGTCGGCCGTCGATATAGATATAGTCATTGCCGGCTCCATGCATCTTTGTAAAGATGATTTTATTATCGAAACAGCCCATAGACGGAATTCATTTTACTTAAAGCTGCAAAATTAGATAAAAATTTTCATATAACAAGCCTTCTGCCGAATTTTATTCTTCAAAAAGCAACAAATGCAAAACAAATACCCCTCGGTCATTGTTCAGACCATCACCCGGAGCTATCGGCCCCTACATGAGGTCGGCAATTATCTCGTCGGATACCATAACGCCATGTGGCGTCAGCGATATTCTTTTCCCTCCCATATCGTCGTCCACTGTCAGAAGCCCCCTTCGCTCCCATCGAGACGCGCCAGCCAGCAGCATGTCGGCCCTGGCTTCTCCGAATCTATGTCTGAACTCGTCGACCGGGAAGCCATCGGCAAGACGCAGCCTTGTCATCACATACTCCTCGCGGAGCTCATCGTCATCGAGATATTCCTCGTCGTAAAACGCAGACCCGGCGCCATTGCCGGCGAAATGCCGGAGATAGGCCGCTATGTCGGCCGGATTCCATCTCCTTGTGCGCAAGCCGTCGTAGCTATGGGCCGCAGGGCCCAGGCCAAGATAGCGTCGTCCTAACCAGTATCCGGTGTTGTGGACAGACTCATATCCAGGCATAGCATAATTCGATGTCTCGTATCTCCGATATCCTGCCATCGCAAGTGTATCTTTCATGACGAGAAACATCTCCACAACGTCTACGTCGTCACACTCCGCCATCCTGTGCTCGTCGCGAAGACGTGTCAGTGCCGTGCGCTCCTCATACATCAGCGAATAGGCTGATATGTGCTTCGGACGCAGAGCCGCCATTGCCTCCACATCGCCCAGCAGCCGCTGAATCGACTGACCTGGAAGTCCGAACATGAGGTCGACCGAGATATTGTCGAAATACCGGGAAGCCATCGAAACTCCATCAATGGCACACTCCGCGTCATGAAGACGGCCCAGAGTCGTAAGCAAGGTATTGTCGAGAGTCTGTACGCCGACACTCAGACGGTCGACACCGCATTCTCGCCAGCATTCGAGATTGGCTTCCGTGAGATCCTCGGGATTGGCCTCGATGGTAAACTCCACCGGCACCGACCCCATGGCCGCCATAAGGCCGGCGGAAAGCCGGCGGAAATGCCCGCCGGGCATAAGCGACGGAGTGCCGCCTCCTATATATATGGTATAGGGCGATTGGGAAGACAGCTCTACGCGACGCCGGCCCATCTCGCCCAGAAGCGCGGCTACTAACGCGTCCCACCGGGCCTGACGGACGCCGGCCGCGTAGAAATCACAGTAAATACACTTGCGCCTGCAATAAGGCACATGCACGTAAAGGCCTTCGATATTTGCCATATTATCGGTTTTATGTGCAAAGTTAGCCAATTATACTAATCTCTCGAGGGTATTTTTTAATTAAAAGGATGTATCGGGAATGGATATGAGGAGAAAAAGAGTTAATTTTGCATTAGGATTGGAGCGATAAATACACAAAGCTCCGGTCAGAAGATTCTACTACATGAGACTTTCAGAACTGCAACCCGGCGAGACCGGCGTGATAACAAAGATACTGGGCCACGGAGCATTCCGCAAGAGAGTGATGGAGATGGGCTTCGTGAAGGGAAGGGAGGTCAAGACGATACTCAACGCTCCCCTTCAGGACCCTGTGAAATACAGTCTGCTCGACTACGAGGTGTCGCTGAGACGGGCGGAAGCCAATCTGATCGAGATATCGCCGCTCGACGAATGGCGTCGCCACGACGAGATAGAGGAACAGGCTCCCCGGGAGGATTCCGACTCCTCAAGCATAAGGAAAGACAAGATAATCAACATCGCACTGATAGGCAACCCCAACTGCGGAAAGACGTCGCTCTTCAACATGGTGTCGGGCGCCCATGAGCGTGTGGGCAACTATGCCGGTGTCACTGTGGGGGCAAAGGAGGGTGTGCTCCATTATAAGGGCTATCGCCTCAACATCGTAGACCTTCCCGGCACATATTCCCTCTCGGCCTATTCCCCCGAGGAACTCTACGTGATGCGTTACCTCCGGGAGGAGATGCCCGACGTGATCATCAACACCGTCGTGGCATCGAACCTTGAGCGAAACCTCTACCTCACCACAGAGCTCATCGACATGAACCGCAGCATGGTGATATGCCTCAACATGTATGACGAGCTCGAGAAAAGCCATGCCACACTCGACCACGAGCACCTCGGCAAGATGCTCGGAGTGCCGATGGTGCCGACGATAGCCTCCACGGGATGGGGGGTCAACAAGCTTCTCGACACCGTGATACAGGTCTACGAGATGAAGAATCCGGACACACGCCACATCCATGTGCAGCTGCGTCCCGACATCGAGCAGGCGATCACGGCCATCAACGGCGCCATGAAGGCCGACCCCAAGCTCACGCCGAGATTCTCTCCCCGCTATCTCGCCATCAAGCTCCTTGAGGGCGACCCCGAGATGGAGCGCATGCTCAGCGATTTCGACAACTACCACGAGTGGATAGCTCTTCGCGACAAATGGTCGGAGAAGATAGAGAAAGACACCGGCGAGGACGTGGTGTCGGTGATTTCATCTGAGAAATACGGATTCATCCAGGGCGCGCTCGCCGAGACATACAATCCCGGCAGGCACAACGAGGAGAAGACCACCAAGATCATCGACGCCTTCGTCACCAACAAGCTCTTCGGCTTCCCGATATTCCTTCTCATCATGTGGCTGATGTTCTGGGCCACGTTCCAGATAGGCTCCTACCCTATGGAGTGGATTGAGTCGCTGGTGAGCTGGATATCGACCATCATAGGGCGCTGGATGCCTGAAGGGCCTTTCAAGGACCTTCTGCTCGATGGAGTGATAGGTGGCGTAGGCGGCGTGATAGTCTTTCTTCCCAACATTCTCATCCTCTATGCCTTCATCTCCTTTATGGAAGATTCAGGCTATATGGCCCGCGTGGCCTTCATCATGGACAAGCTCATGCACAAGATGGGCCTCCACGGCAAGTCGTTTATCCCGCTCGTGATGGGCTTCGGCTGCAACGTGCCGGCCATCATGTCTACCCGCATCATCGAGAGCACCTCGAGCCGCATCATCACCGTGCTCATCAATCCATTCATGAGCTGCTCGGCGAGGATACCGATCTACGTGCTGCTCGTGGGCGCCTTCTTCCCGGAGCATGGAGCGTGGATTTTCGTAGGGCTCTATCTTCTCGGCATCCTGGCGGCGGTGCTCACCTCGCGTCTGCTGCGTAAATTCTGGTTTAAGGAAGACGAGACACCATTCGTGATGGAGCTTCCTCCCTACCGCATACCGACGGCCAAGGCCACCGTACGCAACATGTGGACCAAGGCCGAGCAATACCTCAAGAAGATGGGCGGTCTGATTCTCGTGGCCTCGATCATCATCTGGGCCCTCTCCTACTTTCCCCGCTACGATGCGGCCCAGGTGCCTGAGACATTCCGCACAGAAGCGGTGGCCGACATGCCTGCGGCTACAGTGGCCGAAGGCCAGGAGGCCATCGACAATCTCGTGCTCAACGAATATCAGCAGCAGCATTCCATTCTCGGCTACATAGGCAGGGCCCTCGATCCCGTGATGGAGCCGATGCGCTTCGGCTGGCAGGTGAGCTGCTCGCTGCTTGCAGGATGCGCCGCCAAGGAGGTGGTGGTGTCTACACTCGGGGTGCTTTATGTGGGCGACGATGACGCGGCGCTGCTGTCGGAGAGACTCAAGGCCCCGTCGAAAATCACGGGCGAGGCGCCGTTCACCCATGCCTCTGCCCTTGCATTCCTTGTCTTCGTGTTGCTCTATTTCCCGTGCATAGCCTCGATCACGGCCATCATCAGGGAGACCGGAAGCTGGAAATACGGAGCATTCTCAATCGTCTACAACACGGCGCTCGCATGGATCGCCTCCTTTATAACGTTCCATATAGCAAGCCTCTTCTATTGACGGAAACGCATGAAAAAAGGAAGCGTGATGACGCGGCGTCATCACGCTTCCTTTTTTCATGCGTTTCCCTTATGCGTTTTTCTGAAGGTCTATTTCCTTGTGTTCGGCAGGCTCCGCCGGTTCACCGTAGGTTACTACCGGACGCTCGTCGCCTTTCAGGTAGTCGACCTTGATATTGCCGCCTGACTTCCCTTCGGCGTTCAGGGTCAGCAGGAGCTCGGCGAGCTCGTCTTCGAGATATTTCTGAATCGCCCTCTTCAGGGGACGGGCTCCAAAATTCCTGTCGTAACCCTTGGAGGCGATAAACTCCTTGGCCTCATCGGAAAGAGTCATGGAGTAGCCGAGCTTCTCAACCCTGGAATAGAAGTCGCGCAGCTCGATGTCGATGATCCTGAAGATGTCTTCGCGCTCAAGCTGGTCAAACATCACGATATCGTCGATACGGTTGAGGAACTCAGGAGAGAAGGCCCTGTTGAGAGCCTTGGAGATCACTCCGTGAGCCTGCTCCTTGCTGACGTCGCCCGTATTGAATCCGACACCGCCGCCGAAATCCTTGAGCTGACGCGAGCCGACATTGCTCGTCATGATCAGAATGGTGTTCTTGAAGTCGATATTGCGGCCGAGAGAATCTGTCAGCCGTCCTTCGTCCATCACCTGAAGCAGGATGTTGAAGACGTCGGGATGTGCCTTCTCTATCTCATCGAGAAGCACCACCGAATAAGGATGACGGCGCACCTTTTCAGTAAGCTGTCCACCCTCCTCGTAGCCCACATATCCCGGAGGAGCTCCTACGAGACGCGACACAGTGAACTTCTCCATATACTCGCTCATGTCCATTCTTATCAAGGCGTCGCGGGAATCAAAGAGATATTCCGCGAGCTTCTTGGCAAGCAGGGTCTTGCCGACACCCGTCGGGCCAAGGAACATGAACACGCCGATCGGCTTGTCGGGATCCTTGAGGCCTATGCGGTTGCGCTGAATGGCCTTCACCACCTTGCGGATGGCCTCCTCCTGACCGATGACGGAGCCCTTGAGCTCGTCGCCCATCCTGAGGAGACGCGAGCCCTCGGCCTGCGCGATGCGCTGGGTAGGCACGCCGCTCATCATAGCCACCACCTGCGCCACCTTCTCCTCGTCGACTGTCTGCCTCACGGAGTCGAGGCTCTTTTCCCACGATTCCTTTGCCTCGGCGAGCTCCTTCTTACGCTGGCTCTCGCGGTCGCGCAGGGAGGCGGCAAGCTCGAAGTCCTGATTGGTGGCGGCCTCTATCTTCTGTTCGCGGATCCGGTCGACCTCACGCTCCATCTTCTCGATCTCCTCCGGCACGACTATGTTGGTGATATGCACTCGTGAGCCGGCCTCGTCAAGGGCGTCGAGCGCCTTGTCGGGGAAGTTGCGGTCGTTGATATATCTTTCGGTAAGCGTCACGCAGGCCTTGACGGCCTCCGGAGTGTAGGTCACGTTGTGATGCTCCTCGTATTTATCTTTTACCTTCTCGAGGATCTCGAGGGTCTCCTCGGCCGTTGTGGGTTCCACCATTACCTTCTGGAAACGACGCTCGAGGGCGCCGTCCTTCTCTATGTTCTGGCGATACTCATCGAGCGTTGTGGCTCCGATACACTGTATCTCGCCCCTGGCAAGGGCCGGCTTCAAGATGTTGGCGGCATCCATCGACCCCGGCGCCGAACCGGCGCCCACTATGGTGTGGAGCTCGTCGATGAAGAGGATGATGTCGGGATTGTTCTTGAGCTCGTCGAGCACTGCCTTGATGCGCTCCTCAAACTGTCCTCGGTATTTTGTTCCCGCCACGATGCCTGTCATGTCGAGACCCACCACGCGCTTGTCGAATAGGATGCGCGACACCTTCTTCTGCACTATGCGAAGGGCAAGACCCTCGACGATGGCCGACTTACCGACACCAGGCTCTCCGATGAGCACCGGATTATTCTTCTTGCGGCGCGAGAGCACCTGGGCCAGACGCTCGATCTCCTTTTCCCTGCCCACGATTGGGTCGAGACGTCCCTCGATGGCGGCTTTGGTCATGTCGTAGCCGAATTTGTCGAGGGCCGGAGTGTCCGACTTGCCCTGTTTCTTCTGCCTCGGGGCCTGCTCCTGACGGGAAGGACCGGAGGTTGGGCCGAACTCGGAGGGCTCGTCATCGTCGTCGAAACTGCGCTCCACGTTCCGGGCGCCGCTTGCGTCGATCGACTGCACACTGATGTCAAAATCAAGATATTTCTCCTTGATGCGGCGCAGCACGTCGCTGTCCATCGCGCGGCTGTCGTGCATGAGGGCGAGCAGGATATGCTCGCTGCCGATGGCCCTGGCGTGCATCTTACGGGCCTCGGAAGTGGCGAGCTGCAGATGGCGCACCGCCGGGAGCGATAGCTGATACTCCTGCTCGAAGAGTGTTGTCGTCTCTGTTGGAGGCTGTTCTGTGCGCAGGAAGTCCTCCAGTTCCTGCATTATCTCCTCGATAGGAACATTCAGCTGACGCAGAATCTTGAAGGCATATCCGTCGTGGCTGCGCAGAGCCCCGAGCACGAAATGCTCACATCTGATCACAGGCGAGTCAAACTGCTTCGCTTCATTGGACGCAAGCTGCAGAATCGGTCTGAATTGTTTTGAAAAATCGTTGGTCATCTATATAATGAATGTTTTTACCTGACTAATAACAACCGTTTTCAGCAAAGGTTGCATAAGACGCATGCAATTATCATGCCAATTATTCAACGGAGTGTCATGTGTGAATATTTCACCGTGAGGCGCCAGAGGGGGGGGGAAGGAGTGAAAAACGAAATTATTGAGGCGGCGGCATTGCCCATTGAATTAAATTTATTAATTTTGCTGATTAGAAATGCCGGAAGGTTATTTTTATAAACACACTGACACAACACATGCAAGGAGACGACAAAATTATTCCGATCAACATCGAATCGGAAATGAAAAGCGCCTACATCGACTATTCCATGTCGGTGATAGTGTCCAGAGCCCTGCCAGACGTGCGCGACGGCTTCAAGCCGGTGCACAGAAGGGTGCTGTTCGGGATGAACGAATTGGGCAATAATTTCGCGGGCAACACTAAGAAATCAGCCCGTATTGTCGGCGAGGTGATGGGTAAGTATCACCCCCACGGCGACTCCTCTATATATTTCACTATGGTAAGAATGGCCCAGGACTGGTCGCTGAGGTATCCGCTTGTCTTCGGACAGGGAAATTTCGGATCGATCGACGGCGACTCGCCCGCAGCCATGCGTTATACGGAAGTAAAGCTCGCCCGCATGGGCGAGGAGATGCTTCGCGACATCAATGCCGACACGGTGGATTTCGTGCCTAATTTCGACAACACGCTCACCGAGCCGTCGGTGCTTCCGACCCGTATCCCCAACCTGCTTGTCAACGGCGCCTCCGGCATCGCCGTGGGTATGGCCACGAATATGCCGCCCCACAACCTCACGGAGTCGCTCAACGGCGCTCTCGCGCTGATCGACAACCCCGACATCGAGGTTGAGCAGCTGATGGAGTATGTGAAGGCTCCCGACTTCCCGACGGGGGGCGAGATATGCGGACTGAACGGTGTAAGAGACGCCTACCTCACAGGCCGCGGCCGGATCATAATCCGCGCCAAGGCCGACATCGAGAGCGACGGCAACCGCGAGCAGATCGTGATATCCGAGATTCCTTACGGAGTGATTAAGAACGACCTCGTGAAGAGTATCGGCGACCTCGTGGAGGAAAAGAAGATCGAGGGCATCGCCGACATCACCGACACCAGCGCCCGAGGCCAGATGCATATCGCCATCGAGATCAAGCGCGACGCCAATGCCCGCGTCGTGCTCAACAAGCTCTTCAAGATGACGCAGCTTCAGACTTCCTTCAGCGTCAACAACGTGGCCCTCGTCAACGGACGCCCCAAGACGCTCAATCTCAAGGAGATCCTCCAGGCGTTCATCGATCACAGGCATGAGGTCGTGATCCGCCGTACGAGATTCGAGCTAAGGAAAGCCGAGGAGCGGGCCCACATCCTCAAGGGCCTCATGATCGCCACCGACAACATCGACGAGGTGATAGCCATCATCCGCGCCTCGCAGACCACCGAGGAGGCCCGCCAGAGGCTCACCGACAGGTTCGGCCTCGATGACCCTCAGACACGAGCTATCGTGGAGATGAGGCTCCGGCAGCTCACCGGCCTCGAGATGGAGAAACTGCGCGCCGAATACGATGAGCTGATGAAACTCATCGCACACCTCAACGACATCCTCAACAACGACGATGTGTGTCGCGGGGTGATGAAGGACGAGCTCATCGAGATTCGCGACAAATACGGCGACGAGCGCCGCACGCGAATCAATATGCTCACCAACGACTTCAACGCCGAAGACTTCTTCGCCGACGACGCGATGATCATCACGATCTCGCATCTCGGATATATCAAGCGTACCCCCCTCGCCGAATTCCGCACGCAGCACCGCGGCGGCCTCGGAGCACGCGGCAGCGTGACACGCGATCAGGATTTCATAGAATACATATATCCGGCCACCAACCACAACTACATGCTCTTTTTCACCCAGAAGGGACGCTGCTACTGGCTCAAGGTCTATGAGATTCCGGAGGCCGGCAAGAACTCGAGGGGCAGAGCCATCCAGAACCTCCTCAACATCGACAGCGACGACTGCGTCAACGCCTTCATCAGGGTCGCCAAGCTCAACGACAAGGACTACATCAATACCCACAACCTGATATTCGCCACCAAGAAGGGCGTGATCAAGAAAACCTCGCTCGAGGCTTACTCGCGTCCGAGGACCAACGGCGTCAACGCCATCATAATCCGCGAGGACGACCAGCTGATCCAGGTAAGGCTCACCGACGGCAACGCCGAAGTGATCCTGGCCAACCGCAAGGGCAACGCCATCCGCTTCCACGAAAGCAAGGTCAGGGAGATGGGACGCGTCTCCACCGGCGTCAGGGGCATGTCGCTCGATGATGACGACGAAGTGGTAGGCATGATCACCATGACCGGCTCGCCCGACGAGACAGTGATGGTGGTGTCGCAGAACGGGTATGGCAAGCGATCGGCGCTCGACGACTACCGCATCACCAACCGAGGCGGCAAGGGCGTGAGGACAATGATGATCACCGAGAAGACCGGCGAGCTCGTGGCTATCAAGAACGTCAACGACTCCAACGACCTGATGATCATCAACCAGAGCGGCATCACGCTGCGTCTCGCCGTGGAGAGCATAAGGGTGATGGGACGCGCCACACAGGGCGTCAAGCTCATCGACCTCACTAAGAGGGGCGACCGCATCGCGTCAGTATGCAAGGTAGACCACGACGAGGAGAAGGACGAGGAGACAGAGGAGACGATAGCCTCCGAGACCGTAGCCATTGAATCGGATGGCGCCGAGACCACAGTCACCGAGACGACGGGGACTATTGCCGAAGACAACGTTGACGGGCAGCCCGACGAAGACCTGGCTGAAGAATAAATGAATTTTCACTCTAAATTGCAAGATATATGAAAAATCTGCTGACATTCGCTTTGTGCGCAGCCGTGGCCGGCTCAATGTATGGCCAGGCCGATGCCGTGAAGAGCGCCTCCAAGCTCTCCGGCAAACTCGACAAGCTTTCTGAAGCCAGAACCCTCATCAAGGGGGCTATGGATAACGAACAGACCAAGAATCAGGCCGAAACATATTTCACGGCCGGTAAGATCGAGTTTGACGCCTTCGACAAGGGATTCCAGGCCAAGGCCATCAATCCCAACGACCCCTCCGCCGATCCCGTCGCCATGGCCGACCAGCTCATGAACGGCTACAACTATTTCCTCAAGGCCCTTCCTCTCGACAGCCTTCCCAACGAGAAAGGTCAGGTGAAGCCCAAATACTCGTCGAAAATCCTCAGCGCCATCCAGGGACATGCCTCCGACTTCTTCACGGCCGGCGCATCATACTTCAACGACAAGAAATACTATCCCGAGGCCTATGAGGCATTCATGGTCTACGGCAATCTTCCGGAATCCGGCCTGATGGGCAAGTCGGCAGCACTGCTTGATTCCGCACAGATCGCCACATCCTTCTTCAACGCCGGCCTCAGCGCATACTCGGGCAATGAGGTGGAGAAGAGCGGCAACGCTTTCCACAAGGCCATCGAGTACGGCTATCCCGAGAAGGAGGCCTACATCTATGAGATCGCTTCCTGGCAGGCCCTTGCCCAGCGCGACTCCACAAAGGAGAACTATGCCCAGGACCGCATCATGGACGTGGCTTCGCTCGGATATCAGAAATTCGGCACCAAGGAGCCCCTCTTCCTCAACAACATGATCAACTCGCTCGTGAGCCGCGGACAGTATGACAGGGCCCTTCAGGAAGTCAACCGTCTCGTAACCGAGAATCCCGACAACGGCGATATCCTCGGCCTCCGCGCCTTCATCAACGACCGCATGGACAAGGATGACGCAGCCGTGGAAGACTACCGCAAGGCAGCCACCCTTCCCGAAGTAGGCTTCGAGACACTCCGAAACGCCAGCAAGAAGATCCTGCTCGTGGGCACGAGCAAATACAACGAGCTCGACGGAGCTGAGCCCGAGAAGCGTCAGGCCATCAAGGAAAACTACTACATCGCCGCCAAGAACATCGCCGAGAAGGCCGACCAGATGAATCCCGGCGATCCCGACCTGCAGAACGTGATCGAGAGCATCCAGTACGCACTCGACACATATTTCAACCATTGATCTCATTCCTGACAGGAACCACGCCATCAGAGAGGGCTGCCGGGCATCGACCCGGCGGCCCTTCTCAGTTTTTATGCATGTAGTGCAGAACAAATGCATGAGCAGGCACCGGCACGGGTCTTTTTTGTAAAAAATCGCATGAAACTGTAAAAAATTCCGAAAGAAAGGCTCAGGTGATATGTTATTAAACAATTTTTCATTAACTTTGCACATGCTTTCTAAAGGAGACTGAAAAAGTCTCCCCTATCGCATATAACCGTTAGATAAAAATGGGTCTCTTTTCATTTACACAGGAAATAGCAATGGACTTGGGCACCGCCAATTCCATCATCATACACAATGACAAGATAGTGGTCGACGAGCCCAGCGTCGTCGCCATTGAGAATAAAACCGACAAGCTGCTGGCGGTAGGCACGCCGGCCCACCAGATGGAGGGCAAGGAGCCCCCGGGCATCCGCACCGTGCGTCCGCTGCGCGACGGAGTTATCGCCGACTTCAACGCCGCGGAGATGATGATCCGCGGCATGGTGAAGATGGTGAGCTCGAAGCGCCACTGGTTCTCTCCCTCCCTCCGCATGGTGGTCTGCATCCCGTCTGGCTCCACGGAGGTGGAGATACGCGCCGTGCGCGACTCCAGCGAGCACGCCGGCGGCCGTGACGTCTACATGATATATGAGCCTATGGCAGCAGCCCTCGGCATCGGCCTCGACGTAGAGGCTCCGGAAGGCAACATGATTGTGGACATAGGCGGCGGCACCACGGAAATCGCCGTGATATCGCTCGGCGGAATCGTGAGCAACAAGAGCATACGAATCGCCGGCAACGACCTGACCACAGACATACAGGAGCACATGGGCCGCGTCCACAACCTCAAGGTGGGCACTACCATGGCCGAGCAGATCAAGATCAACGTCGGCTCAGCGCTTCCCGTGCTGGAGGATCCACCGGAGCCCTATATCGTCACCGGCCCCAACCGTATGACGGCTCTCCCGATGGAGGTGCCTGTCACCTACGAGGAGATTTCACACTGCATAGAGAAGTCGATTTCCAAGATGGAGGCCGCTGTGCTCGCGGCCCTCGAGCAGACGCCGCCCGAGCTCTACGCCGACATCGTGAGAAACGGCATCTATCTGGCCGGAGGCGGCGCCCTGCTGCGAGGCCTGGCCAAACGCTTCACCGACAAGATCCGCATAGAATTCAAGGTGGCGGAAGATCCGCTACACGCCGTGGCCAACGGCACTGGCGTGGCGCTCAAGAACATCAACCGGTTCTCCTTCCTTATCCGATAACGCGCCGGGAGGGCGCATATCCCCCTCATGGAGACGTGCGCCCCCGGCCGGATATGCCTGAATGCGCAATCTACTCAATTTCATCATAAAATACGGCACATGGTTTGTATTCACATTCTATGTGCTGTTGAGTTGTGTGCTCCTTGTGAGCAGCAATGCCTACCAGCAGTCGGTCTATCTCACATCGGCCAATGTCGTGAGCAGCTCCGTCTATGGCGCTGCCTCCAACGTCACCGGATATTTCGACCTGCGATCCATCAACGAGAGCCTTCAGAAAAGAAACGCCTCGCTTGAGAGCGAGGTGCTCAACCTCAAGAGCCAGCTGGCGCAGTGTATGGTGATGCTCGACAACGACAGCGCGGGCCTGCGGAGCGAGAAACGGTTTGATTTCGTGTCGGCGTCGGTGATCAACAACAGCATCCGCCATCCACGCAACTACCTGACTATCGACAGGGGCCGAAAAGACGGCATAGAGCCCGGCATGGGAGTCGTGGATCAGAACGGCATTGTGGGAATCGTGAACGTAGCCGGCGATAATACAGCCCGAGTCATCTCCATTCTCAACGAAACCCAGCATTTCTCGGTGAAGCTGAAGGGCACCCTCTTCATCGGCTCGCTTGCCTGGCGCGGGGGCGACCCCACTATCGCCTATATGGAGGAGGTGCCCCGGCATGCGCAGTATCACGCCGGCGATACGGTAGTGACCAGCGGCTACTCCACGGCCTTCCCCGAGGGGATGCAGGTGGGTGTGGTGCTCAACAGGGTGAAAAGCACCGACGACAACTTCTTTATCCTCAAGATTCGGCTCCTTTCCAACTTCAAGGGGCTCTCGACGGTGAGAATCATAAAAGACATCTACAGGCAGGAGGTAGACTCCCTGCAGACATTTGACAACATAACGGAGAAATAGGCCATGACCGGGAAAGAGGTGTTCAACTATATTGCATTATCGATAGTGCTCCTGCTCGCGCAGGTGCTTATCTGCAATCATATTGTGCTCTTCAATCTGGCCATGCCTATAGTGTTTATCTACGTCATAATCAGGCTTCCGGTCAATCTGGGAATGTCAATGCTCTACACTGTGGCCTTCACCTCAGGGGTGCTCGTCGACCTCTTCTCCGACACCATGGGCGTCAACGCGCTGGCATGCACGCTGCTGGCGGCCCTCAAGCGACCGGTCTTCTACGCCTACGTGCCGCGCGACGACAAGACGAAGACCATGACTCCCACCATCTCGCAGCTCGGACTGGCGCCATACTGCAAATACATGCTCACCATGGTGACCATCTACTGCCTGATGGCGTTCTCCATAGAATTTTTCAACTTCGCTGATATAAAAGACGTCCTGCTCATGTCGGCCGGCAGCTCGGCGTTCTCGTTTCTGATCCTTCTGAGCATCGACAGCCTCAGCATACCCGCGAAGAAGACAATGTAATGAAAGATTATTCATACGCTAAAAGAAAATATGTGATCGCAGGTTTCATCACCACCATCGTGATGATATACCTGATACGGCTATTCTCCCTCCAGGTCGGCGACGACAAATATAAGGAGAACGCCGACAGCAACGCCTTCCTGCGCCGCGTGATATATCCGGCGCGCGGTCTCGTGTATGACCGCGAGGGACGTCTGGTGGTCTTCAACCAGCCGGCCTACGACGTTATGCTGATTCCGAAGGATGTGGGCCAGTTTGACACTCTGGCGCTCTGCAAGGTGCTCGGCCTCGACAAGGCGGAACTCGAGGAGAAATGGAAGGAGATGAAGAATCCACGCAAGAATCCGGGATACTCCGCCTATACTCCGCAGAAACTGATTTCCCACCTCTCGCAGGAAGACTACGGACGGCTTCAGGAAAAACTGTATATGTTTCCCGGCTTCTTCGTGCAGAAGCGCACGGTGCGCCAGTATGCCTACAATGCGGCGTCAAACGTGCTCGGAAACATACGCGAGGTGTCGGCCGCCGATGTGGAGGGCGACCGTTACTACCGCTCCGGCGACTACACCGGCGACCTCGGCATCGAGAAGAGCTACGAAAAGGCGCTGCGCGGCGAGAAAGGAGTGGAGATCCTGATGAAGGACGCCTACGGACGCATCAAAGGCTCCTACGAGGAAGGGATCCACGATGTGGCGCCGGTGTCGGGCAAAAACCTGACACTCTCGATCGACATGGAGCTGCAGCAATATGGCGAACAGCTGATGCGCAACAAGATCGGCGCCATCGTCGCCATCGAGCCGGCCACCGGCGAAGTGCTCTGCCTGGTGACTTCGCCCGGCTATGACCCGTCGCTGCTCGTGGGCAGGGAACGCGGCAAGAACTACGCGGCCCTTGTCAGAGACCCCTACAAGCCGCTGTACGACCGCGCCATCCAGGGTGCCTACCCCCCCGGCTCAACCTTCAAGCCCACGCAGGGTCTCATCTTCCTTCAGGAAGGTGTGGTCTCCCTCTCCACGATGTATCCCTGCTACCACGGCTACATCAACGGTCTGCGCGTGGGCTGCCACGGCCACGGCTCCCCCATAGCCCTCAAGCCGGCCCTGCAGACATCATGCAACGCCTATTTCTGCTGGGGATTCAAAAACATGATCGACAAGCGAGGCACCAGGGCCGGCGACCAGTTTGAGAAATGGAAGGACTATCTTGTGGAGATGGGCTACGGCTACAAACTCGGCATCGACCTTCCGGGCGAGAGCCGGGGCTTCATACCGAACACCGAATTCTACAATAAATCGTATCGCGGCGCCAACTGGAGCGCCAACTCGGTGATTTCCGTCTCGATAGGCCAGGGCGAAGTGCTCGCCACCCCGCTGCAGATCGCCAACCTCTGCGCCACGATAGCCAACCGCGGCCATTATTTCACTCCCCATGTGGTGAAGGAAATCTCCGACAGCACCATCGACGCGAAATACAGGGAGCGCCACACTCCGCACATCAGGCGCGCCCACTACGAGGCCATCGCCGAGGGCATGAGGATGGCCGTGACGGGAGGCACATGCCGCACGGCCAACCTGCCCGGCATCGAGGTATGCGGCAAGACCGGCACCGCACAGAACCCGCACGGCAAAGACCACTCGGCCTTCATGGGGTTCGCCCCTTACCACAATCCTAAGATAGCCGTCTGCGTCTATGTGGAGAACGCCGGATTCGGCGCCACCTACGGCGTGCCGATCGGGAGCCTCATCATGGAGAAATACCTCACCGGCTCAATCTCCGACGCCCGTAAGGGAATCGAGGAAAGAATGTTGAACTCTAACACCATACTGACAAGTGGAGTTACAAAACACTGAGAAAGACATATCGGTATTCCGCGCAGTCGACTGGATCACCATAGTGCTCTATGTGATCCTCGTCTCGGCAGGCGCCGTGAGCATATACGCCGCGAGCTACGATTTCGACCACGCCAACATCTTCGACTTCAATGAGTTTTCCGGAAAACAGTTTCTCTGGATCGGCCTCTCGCTCGTGATAGGCTGCGTGATCCTGCTTCTCGACTACCGTATATGGGAAACCTATGCCTACCTGATCTACGGCATCGTGATCCTGGTGCTGATAGCCACCATCTTCCTTGCGCCCGACATAAAGGGGTCGCGTAGCTGGCTGGTATTCGGTCCGGTGAGTCTGCAGCCGGCGGAGTTCGGAAAGTTCGCGACGGCACTGGCTCTCGCCAAGCTCTTCAATTCCTATAACTTCTCGCTCAACGCCAAGATCAGCAACTATTTCAGGGCGCTGATCATCATCTTCCTTCCCATCAGCCTCATCCTGATGCAGAGGGAGACCGGCAGCGCTCTCGTGTATATCTCGCTTATATTCGTGCTCTACCGTGAGGGCATGAGCGGCCTGGTCTTGTTCTCTGTGGTGTGCGCCGTCACATATTTCGTGGTGGCCGTCAAATTCGTGGAGCCTCTGATTCTCGGCATTCCTGCCGGGGAGTTCAGCGTGTTTGTGATGGTATGCGTCATATTCATCATGATGCTTCTATTCTACTGCAAAGACATCTTTGTGGCCCGCAACGTCATCATCGGATATCTCGGCGCCGGCATCCTCGTGACGGTGCTCGACCTCTGCGGCATACACATCAACGGCACTGTCTTCTTCCTCGTGATCATTCTCGGAGGGCTCATATATGTGGCTCTCATGATGTTTCACCATCATCTGCAGAAATACCTCGTCACTATCGCCTTCGCCCTGGTGTCGGTAGGCTTCCTGTTCTCGGTCAACTATGTCTTCGGCAACGTGCTGGAGCCTCACCAGCAGGGGCGCATCAAGGTGGCGCTGGGCATAGAGGAAGACCTGCGTGGCGCGGGCTATAACGTCAATCAGTCGAAGATCGCCATCGGCTCGGGCGGCCTCATAGGAAAGGGATTCCTCAACGGCACCCAGACGAAGCTGAAATACGTGCCAGAACAACACACCGACTTCATCTTCTGCACAATAGGAGAAGAGGAAGGCTTTGCGGGCTCGGCAGCGGTGCTGGTGGTGTTTCTCGCCCTTATCCTGCGTCTGATAGAGATTGCCGAGCGACAGCGCACGCCGTTCGGACGCGTCTACGCCTACTGCGTGCTTTCCTATCTGATCTTCCATGTCTGCATCAACATAGGCATGGTGATAGGGCTGTGTCCCGTGATCGGCATCCCTCTCCCCTTCTTCAGCTACGGCGGCTCCGCGCTCTGGAGCTTCACCATCCTGCTCTTCATCCTGCTGCGCATCGACGCCGCACGCAAAGAGCGGCGCGACTGAGCGGGATATCCCTGTATCGCTTCCGGATCGCCACTTTTGTCGGGACCGATGTAATAATTTGCCGCCCAGATTTGTTATAATAGTATATCAACACTAAATCAATTATCATGGCCAACAAAAGAGATTTCAAGAAATATGTCGACGCCCTCGCGGCTTCGGTGTGTGAGAACATGATGGAAGCATACTACAACATCGATGGCGTAGACAAGGATGCCGTGGAGAAGGCCATCGCCAAGGTGCTCGGTGCCTCCGCAGCCGCCAAGAGCAATGCCAACGTCTTCTTCGACAAAGGCGTGAAGGCGTTTGCCGACCGCCGTCAGTATGCGGTGGAGAAAGAGAAATTCTTCAAGACCCTCTTTGCAAAGATATCAAAAGACTTTTCCGGCGAAATCAACGAAGCCCTCAGGATCTTCAACGCAGCTGTGCCCGCATCTGTGAAGGAAGACAACAGGAAAGCGCTTGACTAAGGGATGAATATCTGGGGACTGGCTCTCAGACTTGCCGGCTGGAGCGTTGACATCACAGCGCCCCGCCGCGACAAGTGCGTGATATGTGTGGCTCCCCATACCTCGAATCTCGACTTTCTCGCCGGGCTCGCCGCCTACCGCTCACTGGGAAGGAAAGCCAATTTCCTCATGAAGGACTTCTGGTTTTTCTTCCCCTTGAAATATCTCCTCCGGGCACTCGGAGGCATACCTGTGGTCAGGTCGAAAGTACGCAGGGAGTCGCTGACGAAGACGGTGGCGGAGATGTTTCGCACGCGCCCCTACATCAATCTCGCCATCACGCCGGAGGGCACGAGGAGCCTGCGCTCCGAATGGCACACGGGATTTCTCCATATAGCATACGATGCCGGAGTGCCCGTGCAGCTCGGCGTCATCGACTACCGGAGAAAGGTGGTGGAGATCAGATATGAATACCGGCCCACAGGCGACATCGAGGCCGACATGAGACACGTAAAGGAGTTTTATTCCCATTACAGTGACGCGGCCCGGTATGCCGATAAATTCACAGTATAGTACATTAACCCGAATTATGGACAAAGACCTGAGAGTGGCTCTTTTCCCCATGCGCATAGCATGGGAAGACAAAAAAGCCAACTTCGACACGCTTCAGGGCGCGCTCGAGTCGATGCATCCCGACACTGACCTGATCATACTTCCGGAAACCTTCTCCACCGGCTTTCCATCGGGAGAAGACAAGGAGCATGTCAGGGCAATGGCGGAGCGCAACAGCGGCCCGACGGTGGAGATGCTCAAGCGGCTGGCGGCCCACTACAACGTTGCAATCGCCGGCAGCTTCATCGCCGACTCCGGCGGCTCTCTCTACAACAGGGCGTTCTTCATCGAGCCTTCGGGCGAGGAGACGTTCGCCGACAAGCGTCATCTATTCACCATGGCCGGAGAACACAAGGTGTTCTCTCGAGGCCACGACCGGCTAAAGGTGAGATACCGTGGCTGGAACATAGCCCTCATCGTCTGCTACGACCTGCGCTTCCCCGTGTGGTGTCGGAATGTCGGCAACGACTACGACCTTCTCGTGGCTGTGGCCAACTGGCCTGTGCCACGCGTCTCGGCCTGGAACAGCCTGCTTGTAGCCAGAGCCATCGAGAATGAATGCTATGTGTGTGGCGTAGACTGCAAGGGCACCGACCTGAAGGGCTTCGTCTACGACGGCGCCTCCGCGGCCATCGACTTCAAAGGAAAGGATATCGGTGTGGCGGCTCCCGACGGCAATATCATTTATGCCCTGCTGCAGCGGGATAAGCTCGATGCCTTCCGAAGCAAGTTTCCGGCGTGGGCCGATGCCGACACATTCTCGTTGGAGCGGTAGGCACCCGACGACATGACACAACCTTAATACTCATTAAATTGTTGATAAGCTATATTTATTCTTAAACCCATCAGATTATGAAAATCAAGTTTATTATCGCGGTCGCACTTGCCGGAAGCGTTGCGCTCACCGGATGTGTAAGCTCCAAGAAA
>CECF01002783.1_pt1 | contig 23707 bp, 20 predicted proteins | sample 554751 | NCBI WGS metagenome assembly CECF01 (sample SAMEA3182099, study PRJEB8094) | gut metagenome | biome: human; feature: gut; material: Stool; isolation source: human stools | place: Canada | collected 2012-06-12 | reverse complement strand
AGGTACTGGACTGCGGCTGCGGCGGCGGTGCGAACATCAAGAGACTGCTGAAAAAATGCCCGCAGGGGATCGTCAAGGGCATCGACTATTCGCCCGTCAGCGTGGAGAAGTCGAAAAAGGTCAACGAGGCCGCCATCGCGGAGGGTCGCTGCGCCGTTCTGCAAGGCAGCGTGGCGGATATGATGTTTGCTGATAATTGGTTCGATGCGGTCACGGCCTTTGAGACCGTCTATTTCTGGCCTGGTCTGCCTCGGTGCTTCCGGGAGGTTTACCGGGTGCTGAAGCCCGGCGGGACATTACTCATCTGCAACGAGAGCAACGGCGACTCGGACAGGGACGGAAAGTGGACGGAGATCATCGGCGGCATGACCATCTACAAGGACGCCGAGCTGAAGACGTATCTGGAGCAGGCGGGTTTTCACGAGGTGCAAATACACAAAAGGAAAAGCTGGCTCTGCATCACGGCGCGGAAATGAGGGAAAAGCGGACAGATGAAGGACAAGAAGCTCCTATTTGACCGCAAATGCCATGTGCTGTATTCAAAGCCTTGCAAGAAAGAAATCCTGGCGAAAATCGCCCTGCACTATCTGGAAGCAGAGCGGGAGACAGTATGGGAAAAGGTGCAGCGGCAGTATGCGGAGTTTCTCTCCGACTGGCGTACCGACTTGGGTGGCAAGCGGAACTTCCACAACGGCGTAGGCGGCACCTACGACTGCATTGCAATCATGTGCTACTATGTAGCCTGCAAAGCTGTCACATCCTTCCACGAGATCGAGGAGATGGAGGAAAACCTGATCCTGCCGATCTTCCGCAGGCTGCGGTTTGTGAACTGCAACAAGCCGTTCTGGAGGAAACTGATGTACAGAGCGTTTGTGCGGGCGAAAACTGGCTGCGACAAATGGCACGATTACGAGATGTCGATTGCGCCTTATGAAACCGACAAGCCTATTTATTATGAATTTACATCGTGTCCGGCAGCGGAGTTTGCTATCAAGCACGGTCTTACGGATATTATGCCCGCCCTGTGCAATGTGGACTATGCGTCCATGGAGCTGCTCCATGCAAGACTGGTAAGGACGACTACCTGCGTGGACGGCTGCAAATGCGACTATGCCATCTGCGGCGATAGAGACCCATACCTAAAGGCACATCCCGAATACCGGGACGAGGCGGGCTATCGAAGAAATAAATAATACTGCAATACAAAGGCGGTGAGACAAGGCGACGTAGCTCATTTCTTCCCATGTGTCGCCCTCAATGGGCAATCCATAGGCGCGGCATAGCATGACCGACCATTGGCGGACGGTCACGGGTGCGTCCGGAGAGAAGGTGTCCGTGTCGGTGCCGTTGGTAATGCCATGCTCTACCAGATAGGCGATGCTTTCAGCATAGGGTGCGTCCGGGGCAACATCGGAAAAAGAACTGTCCGCCGCAAACGCTAGAACGGTCATCAGCAGGGGCAGTAGGAATGTCGTGCAAAGTACAGATAGTTTTTCCGCATAAAGTTCTCCCTTCAAAGTGATAGCCGGTGCTGCTGCACCGGCTATCGGATAAATAAATGGCTTCTTTGCGGGGGGGCAAACTGTAAGGAAATTTAGGTTGCTTTCAAGATCCAAGACGTTTACGAAAGATCACCACTTGCTCATGATCTTGCCGTACATCTGGAGCTTTTCATGATCGTAGCGCTGCACCATCAGCATGACGTGCTCGCCCACCATGAAGTCCGCATCCTCGTGCTGATAGGAGTAGTTACACATACAGGTCACGCCATCAGGGAGGTTGCAGAACACGCCGCCGCCATATTTACCGGAGATTATCGCAAAGCGGCGGGAGCCTACAGGGTGACGCTCCTCCGCACCAAAGAAGGGGTTGACTTCCGTTTCTTTCGCGGAAACAATCAGTTCACCGGTACGGGGGTGATACTCTTTTACAATGCAGTCGATCTCTGAGCCCGGGTGGAACTCCGTGCGAAGATCCGGGATGGCCGCGTAGCGGATCTCTCTCTGCGTCATATCAAGGTCGTAGCCATAACAGTCCACAAGGCAGCGGCGTGGGCCGACTGCCAGCATCCTGCAGGTAATGCGGGAGCCGGCAGCATGAAGATCCTCACGGGAAGCAAAAAAGCGGCGCTGGCTGCGGCTTGCCTGACGGCGGGACGCCTGTGCGCGGTTAGCGGCACGCTCCACCTTGGTAACGATCACATCGATGCTGGCCCCCACCATATTTCGCAGCACGAAGTCAGGTCGCTCCTCTCCCAGCTCCCACATTTCGGACTCGCGGATCAGAATGGGGATGCGATACGGCACCACAACGGCACAGAGCTCCCGTCTGTTTTCAAGCATTCTTGCCTCACTGCGCGGAAGGTATCTTGCGTAGAGATCCACGCCGATGATCGTTCCGGTAATGGCGCTGCGGCCGCGGAAAGAGGCATAGATGGAGTTCCATTCTTTCCGTTCCTCTTCGCTCAGCCCCCGATCCAGTTCATTGAAGTCCAGCTCGTAGAAGAGCGTGCGCTCGCTCTTTTCATCCGACGCATCAAGCGTTTCGGCGTTATCTGCTGCCAGGTATTCATCCTCCGCAGGTTCTGCAGCGGCTTCTTCCGTGACCGGCTCTTCAAAGCCCCAATCCGCTCCATCGGCCTCAGAACCATGCGGCGCAGATGCGGGCAGATTTGAATGCAAATCCTCTGCTGCCTCAAGAAATTCCGACGTCTCTTCGTGCAGTTCCGACTCTTCCGCTCGCTCCTCCACGGTATCACTTTCTTCTTGGAATGTAGTTTTCTCTTCTGTGGAAAGCCCAAGTGGTTTCGCCTCGGCTGCCTCCATTGCAGGAAGCGTTTCCGACTGCTCTGCCGTTTCCTCCGCAGGCAAATCCCCCTCCGGCAACTCTGCGGGAAAGTCTCCGCTATCTGCGCCTGTCTCATCAGGCGGCGCGGTATCCGCAGGGACGCTCCCCAGGGCAGTTTCTTCACCGACAGCATTTACGATCTTTTCTTCCGGGGCAACTTTTTTCCTTGCCATATAATGTTCCTCCTAAGTGTTATATTTTTTCCGGCTCATTGGAGCCAAAAAAGCGATGGGTGCCGTTCTCCTGACGGGCGGCAAAAAAGTGGTGCCGGGGCAGATCGATTTCTCCAAAGGAACCGATCTCAGAAATCCAGATGATCCGCTCGCCCTTCATACGGGGAACGGTTGCAATGTGAGTAGCGGCATCCAGCCATGCCACGCTGAAAAGGTATCCGGCTCCCTTTCCGTTTCCGGTAAAGCGCAGGAGAAATGGTTCATGCAGTCCGTCTTTCGAGTAAAATCCGGGCTGCGCCTTTGTAAGCTCCAGCATAACGTCCAGTGCTTCCAAAAGCCGAGGGTCTATCCTGCGGTCTCCGTAAGAAACCACATCACCCCGCAGCCAGACATAATTGGTGCCTGTGCGCATCTGGCGAAGCATGATCTCCATGCGCCTTTCGTCAATTTTGATTCCCTGTGTACGGTAATGGGCCTGCACCAGAGCATGAAGCTGGCGGACACGCAGGTACTTAAACTCCTTGAGTATTTCGAGGATATACTTTTGCTGGTTGGATAGCAGCATTGTTTTCCCTCCCTTCAAACGGCCGCGCAGATGGTATTGAGATATGGGTCGATCATAAGATCGCTCTCACTTTCGGCAATGCAGTTGAACAGCACCGCCATGGTGTAGGCCGTGCTGTTTTTTACATTCCGCTCCTGATTGGCGCGGAGCTTACTCTCTGCCTCCCGCAGGATCATGCCGTCCAGCCGCCTAAGCTTTGCCCGCACGCGGCATTGCGGAAGCGTGGCATTGCCAATACGGAAGCTGTCGGCATAAAAAAGCCGCTCAATGGCGTTTTCAAACACCAGAGCGGTTTCCGGCGCAAAGCATTCAAGCTCGCAGCCGTCCAAAATATCCAAAAGTTCTTCTTCCGCGTCCCCGTCAGTCTGTCCGTCCTGCGCCGAGGTGCTGATAGACTGACTGACTTCCCTATGACTTTGATCAATCTTTCTTTTTTCTTTCTTACTTGGCGTCAATTTCTGCGGTTCTGGGAACGCGGATTCTGCAGTTCTTGAAGCGCGATCTTCACGATTCTTGGACAGCAGATTCTGCGGTTCTTGGCATGCTGCTGAGGGTTTCCCGTCAGCAAGACCCTCCAGATCCGAGGTTCTTGAACCGCGTACTTCCGATTCATCCTCCGTGATAAACGGCGCACAGGAATAGTCCGGATCTTCGATCGGTGTGACACGGGCAAGATAGATCTGATTGGCATCACCTCGCCCGCAGCGTTTTTCCCATACCAGCTTGAGCTCCACCAACTTCTTAAAAGCTGCCGTGACCCGCTGCTCACAGATGCGCAGCTCTTTGGCAAGCGCTTTGCGAGGAAAGATCACAAACACCTCGCCGCGGTCATTGACCCAACCGTTTTTGCGGGAAAGCTGGAAACGGTTTAAGAGAAAGGTGTAGGTCACCTTGGCATCCAGGCTCATCTCGCAGTAACGTGGATCAGAAAATAACCAGCGCGGCATCTGCATATGATAAATACTCTGCACATCTGTCTGGCACATCAGTTGGAAAGTTGGACGCTCCTTCATTTTCGCTGCCCTCATAACGGGCACCTCCTCGTTCTTTTTCGATATAGGCAATGGGTCGTTTCTATTGATGCCATAAAGCGAGAGTACGGTCAGACAGCACGCTGACAATGGAATATCTTCTTTAAAAGAGGCCGATTGCTCGACCTCTTTTTCATATTCCGCGCCCGGGTGGAATGCGCGTGGGATCGTCCATCTCTTCCAGTTCCGGATCATCGCCTTCCAGAATAGCTTCGCAGGTCATCTCCACAAGACCGATTTCCTCCGGCGTCATGTTGTCATTTCCGCAGGAGCTTCCGCTGGCTGCGGCTTCTTCGGTGGGAGAAGTCTGGGGCTGCATATCCGGCCGTTTCCCCGATGCAGGCGACGGCTGTGGTGCGGACGGAGCGGCCGATGTGTTCCTTGCAGCGGCCGATGTGCGATTTCCTGCCGTGCGATGCTTCGCACCCTCTTCTTCTCTCTTTTTCCATTCCGGCACATAGTCAAAGACGCTGCATTTTTTCAGCTTTTTGTATTCCGGCAGTTCCTCCAGCATGATCTTATAGAGCTGGGCGGGCTTATAGTGGTTGAACATCACAATGCAGAGAAACTTATTGAGCCGCAGGAATTCATCGGGCTGGAGAAGATCCCGCTGGGTGTTGCTTCGTGTCTGGGAATAGGGGCGGGTGGTGCTGTAGATGGGAGAGAACAGCGGGGCCAGTGGAAACTGATTGTTGGTGACGGAGATCGTAACCTTGCCGCACTTTTTTGCGAAGTATTCCGCACTCGTCATATCGTTGCATCCCATGTAGAGAGTCATGTCAAAGGAGCCGAGCTGATTTTCCCATTCTTTCCCCGGATACTTTTCCTGCCATTGAGAGAGGGACTGCACCGCCACCTGCACGGACATATTGAAGCCGCGGATGGAATTGAAAACATCAGAGATGCCCTCCATGTAGCCGATGTTGAGATATTCTTCCAAGCAGAAGTTTGTCAGTACGGGAAGCCGCCCGCCATGGAGACGGGCGTAATTGGAGAGCTGCGGGAAGGTCAGGGAGAAAAAGAGGGAGCTTAAAAATCGATAGGCGCTATCTTGGGCGGAAATGATGACAAAGTACGCACAGGGCTTTTGCCCGGGAAGAAGCAGGTCTACATCGTGGTTGCGGGTGATCTTGTCCACCAGCGGATTCTGAAAGACCGCGAGCCGGTTGCCAAGGCCGATGATGATGTTGCCCCAGAGGTTTTCTCTTGCTTTCAGAAAGAGGCCGTGGGGGCCTTTGGCGGGATGCTCCGGCGGCAGCTCCGCAAGGATGCGGTTGATCTCGTTGACGCTTTTATAGGCGAGGATCTTATAGACGTCTCCGAGGCTGCGCTGCTCCAACGGAAGAAGATTGCCGCGGGCATCCTTCAGATTGCAGACATAGTGGATAAGTGCCATCAGGAGGTTCAATTCCGCACGGCTCCAGAAGTCATCCGCCTCCTTGGGGCCGGAGGTATTTTGAATGATGGTGTTGGCCACGGTGGTTACAAGGTCAGGATTTGCTTCCAGTCCCGCAAGGCAGTTCCAACCGTCAGAGTGCGCCATATCGAGGAAATTGACCGCCTTGACATAGAAGCCATGCTCCCGAAAATACGGCGCAAGGTTTTCAAAGAGTTCGCCTTTGGGGTCGGTCACGACAACGGATTCATTGTGTCCGCCGCTGCTTCGCTGCGCGCAGCCCATGAGGAAGGGAATGATAAAGCCTCTGGACTTATAGGAGCCGGGTGCGCCGATGCAGAGGATGTTATTGTTTTCCCCAGGCTTCATGCGGTGCGCCACGTAGGTGGCGTATTTTTCCGGATCATCCGGCCGCGCCTTAATGCGTCCAAGGAGCATTCCGGTAACTTCTTCGGCGCTGCCCAGCTCCAGATGCTCAGCAAGCTCCTTTTTTGTCGCAAATCCGGAGGTGCCGTGAGTGCCGTCCGGCAGGATATCAAAGCCGCGGGCGTCCCGGGTAAATTTGTAGCCTGAAAACCAGCTGTAGCCTTTTTTCGTAATGAGGCAGACCATAAGGGCAATGAAGGCGGAAACGCCAAGGCCAAAGGGCGTAAAAACAGCGAAGAGATTTTTGAAGGGGTTGAATACCCAAATGCTCTCGATCACTTCACCGGTGGTGTTGAATACGGATTCCTTTCCCAGCTTGAGGGAATTGAGGAACATTCCGTAGAGATACCAGCCGATGCCGCCCAGCACCGCATACAGCGGCACGCGGGCCTTATTTCGTTCATACCAGCAGCCCCATTTATTTGCGAGGCGATCCTCTATCTTTTCGATCAACTTGGATAAGCGGGGCATCCACCACGGCTCCTTTCTTCGTCAGATATTGTGTGCAAGGGGGAAGATAGAGCGACGGAGGATGGCCGAACAGCTCCGTCAGAACGCTCTCCGTCACCTTATAGATGACGGCGTAGCCGGTATCTTTATAGCGCCGCAGCAGCACCGCGTCACCCTGAGCGTCTAAGGCGGCCAGTGAAATCGGCAGGCATCCCCTCTTTTTTGCGCTTGCGATGGCGGCATCAATCCGCCGCAGGTTCATATCCGCTCCAATGACGAAGGGGCGGTTCTGGTAGATGGCGTCCCACGCGGGAGCATCCTCCGGCGGAGGGCGGTAGCTTGCGCTGTAGTTGGTCTTATAGAGGATGCGGTAGGTAAGCCGCGCACTGTAGGTGCCGGTACTCAGCACCGTTGCGTTGGCAATATCCGTTGGAATGCGGTCATGCCAGAAGAATGACTCCAGCGGCACATTGCTGGTGTTGGCAACGGTGAAGTCATAGCGCATCTGACTGCCAGCCATCACAGCACTATTGCCGCGCTTGGTGATCGTAACGCCCAGAGAGGAAGGTTTATCGTAGGCAGACAGCTTGATGATCTGACTGGGATATTCCAGCGTGACATCAAACATTTCCGAGGACACCTGCCAATACGCAGGCGCTGTGACCTCACGAATCTGATAACGGGTCAGCGGCAGCGCCTTGCTTGCCGCAACGCCGCGGGCATCGGTGGTGATATAGTCCACCACCTTGCCGCTGCGGGCATTGACGATCTCATAAACAGCGCCCTTGAGCGGGGTGCCTGCGGCGGTGCCGGTGACCTCGTTATACTCAGCGGCGTACTTATAAATCTGGATCTGGCCCGTGACAGCGGTATTTTCCCACTCGATCTCCACGGTCTTGCCCGGAGAGACATAGACGGTCTTATACTGCTTATCCAGCGTGTAGCCGGGGGCGGCTTCCAGTTCTCTCAGATAAAAGCGGCCGCTCAGTCCGCCGGGGATCTCGTCAATGTAGATGTAGCCCTCATCGTCCGAGGTGTACTCGCCGATGGGCTTCTTGTTCGCATCATAGAGGACAAACTTTACGCCATAGATCCCCTCTCCCGTGGCGCTGTCGATTTTGTGGATGACGATGCCGCTGAGCTTTTTGTTGGTCACCTGAAGCGTCACATGCTTGCCGTCCTTGATCTCAAAATAGTGGGGCGTATCATCCAGCCGGAACGATTTGTTCGATGTGACCTCTTTTACATAGTAGCTGCCATCCTCCAGAGCCACGAACACACGGCCATTTTTGTCCGTCGTAACGGTATCCACCAAGGCATCGTCCACCTTGCGGATCTCAAAGGTCGTATTGGGGATGCGCTCACTGTGGTTATCCTCGTTGACCTTGATGATCTCCACGCCACCAATAGGCGTGTTGTAGAAGTGGAGAGTCTGTGTGTCGTTGGGATTGACCACCACAGTCTGGGTGCGGGTATTTTCGTCGATGGTGTAGCCGGGAATTGTTTGGACCTCTGTGACCACCACGGTGCCGGAAATGCCAGAAATGGTGATTTTGCCCTCCTTGTCCGTCCGGTACAGGCCGGTGGAGGACAGCGTCCCACCCGCAGCATCTACATACGAGCCATCCGCATAGACGATCTTGAACTCGACGCCCTCCAGTGGCTCCTTTGTCACGGAATCCTGCTTTACGATGATGAGATTGCCCTTGGGCTGATTGCGGAACTCTACGGTGGTGACTTCGTTGGATTTGACCTTGACCGTCTGCGGAGTATCGTCAAGAATATACCCCGCCTTCGCACGGGTTTCCTTGATGACAAGTGTGGTGCCGGGGGCGATGTCCGTAATGGTGAACGTACCTGCGCTGTCCGTCACGAACTTACCGTTGGCGTTGCCGATGAGATTGCCGTCGGAATCCGTGACAAGGAACTCCACGTCAGAGATGGGAGCGTTCGTCACAGCATCGACCTTTTTCACCAAAACGCCGCCCTTGGGCTGGTTGCGAAACTCCAGGGTCATCACGGCATTGCGTTTGATCTTGATGTTCTGCGGGGTATCGTCCAGAATGTAGCCGTCTTTTGCCCGCACCTCACGGGCGATGACTGTCATTCCGGGAGTCAGACCGTCAATGCGGATGGTGCCCGCGCTATCGGTCACATACTTTCCGTTGGCGTTGCCGATCACGCTGCCATCCGAATCGGTGATGAAGAACTCCACATCGGAGATGGGTGCACCGGTCACGGCGTCCTTTTTGACAATGAGGAGGGAACCCATCTTATCATTGCCGAAGGTCACGGTGATCACGTCCTGATCCTTGCCGGAGAGATAGACCGTTTCCGTGGCGTCGGTGATCACATACCCGTCCGGCGCGGAGATCTCTTCGCAGACATAAGTGCCTGCCTTGAGGCCGGTTGCAACGATGGTGCCATTGCTGGATGTTTTGTACTCGCCAACCACAGTGCCGCCTGTACCGGAGGTGCCGCCAAGGTAGCGGATGCGGAACCACGCGCCCTCCAGCGGCTGACCGCTCTCGCTGTCCACCTTGCGGATGATGATGGCGGAAAGAGGCGTGTTCTCAAAGGTCAACACCTTGCTCTCGCCGCCGGAGATGAAGCATTCCTGCGTGGCAGGCTCCTTGATGGCGTACCCGGACGCCGGTTCCAATTCCGTTACTTTGTACCAGCCATCCTTGATCTCAGGAAGAATGATTTTTCCGCTTGCGTCAGAAAAGTAAGTGCCGAGATCGTTGAGCTCACCGGTGTCGGTGTGGTTGCTGCCATACCAGATCTGGAACTTGGCACCCTTGACGGGATCACCGGTGACGCTATCCAACTTGCGGATCTCCAGACTGGGCTTGATGGCGTTGAAGAAGGTAACGGTAGAGGTCTCGCCGGCTTTCAGCGCTACCTCCTGCGGAATTGGGCTGAGAATGACATGACTGGGAACATTGATCTCCGTGACCTTGTAGCTACCCACGGGGATGGAAGCAAGGAAAGTGCGGCCATGGTTATCGGTCGTGGCGCTGGTGGAAAAGCTGCCGTCGATCTGCTCGATGCGGTAGGTCACGCCCTCGATAGGCTCTCCGTTGGCGATGTTTTTCTTGATGATCTCAAGACCCGGCTTTTCATAGTCCATAAAGGTGACCTCGCTGGTCTTGCCGGGACGCAGCGCCACGGTCTGCTCGGTATTGGTTACGATGTACGGCTCGGGAACGGATTCCTCACGCACAACATAGACACCGGCAGGAATGGCCGAGAGTGTTGCGGAACCGTCCGTGCCAGTCGTGACGGAGGTTGAATAACTTCCGGTAACGGACTTAATGGAAAACACCGTGCCGGCAATCGGTTTGCCGCTCATGGCGTCCCGCTTGGTGATCTTCATATCTGGCTTTTCGTAGTTGATCGCCGCAACGGTGTATTCGCGGTCACCCTCAGTTACATCTACGTACACGCTCTTCGGCGTGGAATCAACACAGAAGCCGTCCGGTGCGGAGGTTTCGACAAAGCTCCAAAGGCCGGTGGCGGCATCCTCAACATAGATCTCGCCCTGCGCATTGGTAATGTCGCTGCCGACGATCTGCCCGTTGAAATAGATGCTGAAACGTGCACCGGCGAGACCGGTTGTGGTACCGCCAGCAGTCTTTTTCAGCACGATCTTGCCAACGCCTGCAGGCGGTGCAGGTTCTTCTCCGTCGCCTCCGGGCTTATCCTGAGTGACCAGTTTGCGGGGACCATAATAATTGAAGAATGACTGATTTTTGCGGTTACTGGAAATTGCGTATACCGCCCATTTTGCACTCTGGTCCTCCACAATGGATGCAGACTTACCCTGTGCAGTGTACTCTTCAATCTGGCGCTGGAACTCGGCGTCCTCCTGTGCTTTCTGCTCCAGAAGCCAGTCGATGAGGCTCAGATACAGATCATAGGTGTCGGCGTTGGCGTAACCACCCGCGTCACCGTCTCCGCCGGGCTCGCCTTTATAGCTTTGGTGATCCCACACATACGTCTGCACGGCCATAAAAAGCTGGCCAACATTGGATGCCTTGCAGTCGTTGAGGTAGGTCATCATCCATTTGACGTTCTCGACGGTCGCGGCGTCCATTTCACTGAGGCCGCTGTTCGTGACAGCCGACTGCAATACGGCATCTGCGTCTGCACCGGTGCCGGACGTCCATGTAAAGGAATTCAGGTACGAAGGCGTTGCGTAATGATAGCCGAGGCCGCTATCCATGCAGTACACGAGCTTACCGTCCACAAGCGGCGGGCGGTAGCTGTATGGGGTACCGTTGGCGAGCAGGCGCGTGCTCCAATATGCCTGGTTGGTGGTAATTTTGAGGCCGGAACCCGTGTTCGACGCGGCAGAAGCCGCAGTCGGCAGCAGGCTCAAGATCGTCACCAGCGTCAAAAGCAGTGACAACAAGCGATGTTTAATTGACTTCATGTCTTTCTCCTTTCCAAAAAGCGCAATAAAAAGAGCAGATCTTGACGACCTGCTCTTGCGTGAAAGTTGATGATTTATTTGTTTGTGGGGGTATCCACCCGAGTGACGGAGCATCCATCGTAGAGGAAAAGCTGGACACAGTACCAGCACGGGTCACCAGTGTCATTGACACCTCTTGCCAGCCCAACGCCAATCTCAGATAGCTTTGGGTTGACCATGTTCTTGTTGTGGGTTGTCGAAGCGCTCCAATCCGCCACGGCCCGTTCGGCAAGTGTTTGGTTGGACATTGTCCAATCTGCGATGCGATGGATATTTTCGGCCATGTAGGGACAATCCGTGACGGTATTGAATTTTCCGCCATTCGGTCTTGTGTGCGAATAGACGGTATGCGCAGCCATCTCATCGGCTCGTACCTGCGCCGCCTGCATGAGCTCGCCGTTGACGGTCAGGACTGATACACCGTTTTCGCGGCGCAAAGCGTTGGTGCGGTCAATGATGTCCTGCTTGGTTGCGGCGTCATCGAAGTATTCTGTTGTTTCCTGCGTGGCAGCTGCATCCGATATTCCATCGGCAGAGAGATTTGACTGGGCCGTTTCGGACAATTTCACATCGTAACCAAGCCTTGCCATCGTGCGGCAGATCAGTACTGCCATATTCCCGCGGGTGATCTCGGCGTCCGCGACAATCTCTTCCGCCGCAAGTCCCATTTGAACAGCAGTCCGGCAGGCAGACTGATAATCCCATACAGCATCAACATCATTCAAGCACCGCAGCATCACCGTGCAGGCCGCCGCAGAAGTAACAGGGTCATTGGAGCCGTAGCGTCCATTGCCATACCCTGCAACCAGATTATTTGCGACGCAGTAGCCCACATAGCTTTTTGCCCATTCCGGAACATCCGTAAAGCTGCAAAGGCTGCGGTAAAAGGCGCTGTCCGTTTCAAATTGCTCGGGATCTGTGACAATTCGGGTGAGCAGCGCCGCCATCTGCGCCCGTGTCAGCCCCTGCTCCAGCATCATGTCGCCAGACTCGTTGCCCAGCATAATGCCGGCTTCACTCAGATAGGCGGCAGCAGACTGCTGCGGACTTTTTTCGGCGGCAAAAGAAGTTACTGTTAAGGATAGTGCAGCAATTACAGCGAGGGAAATAACTCGGATCCGCTTCAAATGATCACGCCCCTTTCCGGTAAAAGACGGTGGTTACACTTGCGGTCATGCGTCGGGTAGCTTCGTCAAAGGTGCATTGATCAAACTCGCAAATGCCCATCCGTTCTGCCTGTTCCGCGACTTCCGCGGGAAGGTCAACAGTGATGTCCATTTTGACCCGTATTTCGTCATCTTTCCTATTTGGTCTGAAATTCTGTACCAAACTGATACTTCCTTTTGATTAAGATTCTCCGGAGTGATTTGAGGATAATACAGAAGATTCAGGCTGTCAAAGGTTTATTTTAAATCCTTACGCCGATAAAACGGAGACACAACATTTTTTGCACAATTCCATCCGTTTTCCATCATTTTATTGAGTTATTTGCACTGCTTGAACGCAAATTCTTTTTTCAGGCTGATTGGCGAGGCAGGTGGTAAGCGTGATACGGTTGTCTGCTGTCGCCTGCAGATAGCTCCAGTCGGAATTGGAGATGGTCTTTACCAAAACGACCTCATATGTGCGGGTGCCGTAGATCGTGGTATAGGTGATGGTGTCACCGATTTCCAGATCCTTGATGCTGCCGATGGTGTACTTGGCGCCCCGGTTATGGCCGCACACGCCGATATTGCCGTCCCACGCTGAGGTGGAGCTGTAATGCCCCAGTCCCTTTTTCATGCTTTCTTTTGTTTCTCCTTCCCAGACCTTCATGTTGATGTCCAGGGATGGAATTTTCAGGGTGCCGATGCTGCCGTCCTTTCGCTCCATATCTTCGGCACTTGTATAAGCAGGCTCCTGATAGGACGAAATGACGGGTGTGACCGCTGGGATACCTACGCCACTATCCACACCGTAGATACCGGAAGCCGAACCGCCTACAGTCTGCTGTAGGCCGGGGAGTCGGAGCTTTTCCATGACGCCGGTTTGTGTGGTGCTGAGAACGCCGTAGGGGAGTTCGGGGACCTGATAATCCACAAGATTTTTGCTGCCGTAATGATACGCGGTACCGTAGGTGTCCTCATAAGAGGTCGAAGGGTAATAGTCGGTGTCCGCGGCTGTGTCAAAGGTATAGTCCGCGGCAAAAGCACAAATAGAAAGGGATGCTGTTGCTGTCGCCGTCAATGCCATGCAGACCAGTTTCTGAAAGAGTTTCATGTTTTTACGCCTCCTGATCTTCTTCGTTTTCCTCTGTTTCATCCGCTTCACATTCTGCTTTCACTACGGCCTTTCGGCGGCATACAAGCAGCGTGCCGCCAACAGCGGCGCAAATCAGAACGATTCCACCTAAGATCCAAGGAAAGTGATCCGCAAAAAACGCTCCGACCTGAGCGGCAGCCGCGCCCTTGTGGTTCGCTTCTGTCCCGATATAGGTCAGAACATAAGTAACACTTTCAACACCCTCGTGGGTCACATCGCCAACATACTCCGCTGTTGTAACATAGCCTGTAGCCGCCTGATAGGACGCTTTCGCAGAGTAGGTAGCAACAGCCTGATATTGAGAGGGCATCAGCGCCTCACCCACAAGATCGGTGCCGGTGACCTGCCACTCCACATTAGCGAGGCTCAGGGTTCTGCCGTTCTTGATGGTTGTCGCGGGGACATAGGACATATCGTTGCGGTCAAGCTGTCCGATGGTTTTGGTTTCCGTCACCGTGTAGTTTTTCGTAGCATAGCCGGCGGCTACGGTATTGAGACTGGTGTGATCCAATGCGAGGGTACCCTGAAATCTGCCGTCATCATATTCGATGGTGGGCTTGAGCTGCTCAAGGATCAGAGCAAGGTCATCTTTTGTTGTTTCAACTGTGATGACCTCGGTATGAATCTGTGTTTCTTCCACGGGATTTTCACTTTTCACAATGTCAGCGAAGGTGTAGAGATATCCTTCCAGCTCAAAGGGCTCCTCAATCAGCGCTGCAGGATCCTGCTCAGGGGATACTGTAAAGGTTTTGATCGCTTGCTGACTGCCGTTGAGGTTTTGAACCACCGTGTCCGTAGGCACCTCCAGCGCAAGGGCATTGGAGGTAAGAACCAGCATCAGCAGCACACAGGATATTACTTTTTTCATGTTTGGGAGAGCCTCCTTCTCAAATAATTTTTGTGATGCGCATTCCTGCCATACGGTCAGGCGGTATGCCGGATACCTGCTTCATGACGCTTTCTCCTCCTTGATCTTGTATTCTACCGCGCGCTCCGGATGTTCCCGCAGCGCGTCAAGTATTCTGATAGACTGCTCCAGCGCCTGCATTGTATCCCGCTTCTGACGCTTCACAAAGCCATGCAAAAGCAGAACATCTCCATTGGGAAGCGTGCAGAAAATGATGCGTATGAGCACTTTACTCTTCACCCGCAGCTCCCAGAGATCCCGATAGCGCTCGATTGAAAATCGCTTGAAATGCGGTTCTTTCATTTCCGGCTTTTCAAGCTGGGTCAGGAAATACAGCCGCAGGAGGATTTTTTCCCGCAGCCGCGGATCAAGCCCATCAATAAAATCGGCGAGCGGAGCGGACTTGCTTGTTGGCTGATAGATTAGGATTCCCTTCATGGCTCCGTCACCTCCATTGCCTTGCTCAGCTTCTTCAGATGGCAGATAAAACGCTCTGCAAAGTCCCCGGCAAGCTCCGAATCACCGCTGATCCACCAAATTGGATTGGGAAGCGGCTGAGAGAGCGCGTCGTATTGCAGACAGATCAGCAGAAACTTTTGCCGTGGTTCGGCCTGCTCCGCAGCTTCATATAGTCTCCGAAGGATCTCTGTGATCTCACAAGAATTCTGGCAAGTGTCGCACAAGTCATCAAACAATAAGCCGGAATAGGCGCGGCTCAAGGCGTCCAATGTGGCTTCGTCCACACTTCCATCTATCCTCAGAAGGCCCATACGGTGCAAACGGGCCTTCGCCCCATCGTCAAACGGATTTTGCGGTCGTGTTTTGTGGAACTGTATATTCATTTCTTTCATCTTTGTACCTCACAATGGGATAGAAAAAGGCCCGGCACCTTGCGGTGTCGAGCCTTCTGGCATAAGTCTTATTATTCTTTGTCATCTGCTTCGGCTTGCGCCGGCAGCGCGGCGGCTTCTTCGATCATGCCCACAACCAAGGTGTTCATCTGCGCGGCGTTCTGCGCAGTAATAACCGGAGCGCCGGTGCGCTCCTCAAGAGCCTTTCGTGCTACACCGGCAACCTCACCGCCCTGTCGGGCAACCTCCATACTGCCGGAAAATCCTTCCGGCTTGGAGGCTTTGGAAATATCACGGGTGGACGCCTCGGCCAGCATAGTCAAGACCAATTCGGTATCGCTCATGTTGTCCCGCAGGTTTTCCTTTTTCAGCCCCTTGAGATTCTTGTACTGCCGCGTGGTCATGCCGGACCACGTGCGGGTGATCTCATCGGTCAGAATCGCAAATTCACGCCCCTTTTCCACACCGCGTTTCTGCCACTCATCGGTAAGCTCATTTCGAATGCGGATAGAGAGCAGCCTTTGATGTACCCAATCAGGGTCATAGCCCTTTTTCAGATAGGTTTCCAATGCGCGGTCGATGGCCTGCTCCGGATCAATGGTTTCCTCAATGCGTTCCCTGCCGACCTCTGCCAGCCAACGTTTCACCGGTTCCGCACGGGGGGATGGGATAGACTGAATAATGCGGAGAAGCTGCTCGGTTGTGGCAGCGTCGGTCTTATAGTTCTTTCCATCCGACGATTTCATTTTCAGTTGTACGATATTTTCGTACAACTGAGTTGCCCCCTCAGACTTCAACTTGCGCTTCAAGTCACTCCAATATCTGCGAGGGTTTTCACTTCCAGTCAGTACATGGATTACATCGACAACAGAGAAGTACCACTCCTCTTGTTCTTCATTCCAAGCCGTGCGAATGGGTTGATTTTCAAAAAGCTGAATTTTATTCTGTTCGCTCATAGCGTTGCTATCCTTTCTCTTTCTTTTTTCGATTATACATCAGCCAATTCGCTGCCGCAAGAACTCCAGAAACAGCTCTTCTAAATCTTCATCGCCGTTCAGTTTGTCCAGATAAGGTGCAAATTTCCTACGGTCAAAGGCGATTTTCTTAGGTGGTGCAGCGCGACGCATTTCCTCGTCTGCCCGTGCCTGCCGCCAAGCCTCATACAGGGCTTGGCACTCCGCAGACGGCGGCGGACAGATATGGACGATCTTCTGCATAGCAGCCTTATTGAGTGTGTATCCCTCAATGGTGCACATTTCTACAAATGCCCTTTGAGAGTCTGCACCATAATCGGCAATGAGTTCCGCACAGGCAATCGACAGCTTGCGTGGACTGTTCTCCAAAATATCAGCAAGCGGCGGAATCAGTGCTGCCAGCTTGATGGCCTTGCGGATCTCATACTCCGTCACACCGAAGAAATCTGCAACGATCTTTCGGGCGTTGTACCTTTGGCGATTCTCGCCAAAGGTCTCGCCGTCGCTATCTCCATCTAACTTTTGGCGAGAATCGCCAGAAGTTGAGTTGCCTGAAGATTCCTTCAACCTTTGGCGATTTTCGCCAAAGGTTGGATAGGCTACATTTCGTTGCCCATTTCTGTTGCTCTCTATAAGCAACGCTCGATACGCTTTGCCCCGTTCAATGATGGTGAGATCCTGCCGCCGCAGGAGATTGGTGGCAACCGCAATGGAAATTGCTCTCGCGTCATCGGCCTCCACAACCTCCGCAGGAATTGTTGATTGTCCGGTCAGTCGCCACGCTTCAGTACGATTGTGTCCGGCAAGAATCTCATACTGCTCACTATTTGGAACTGGGCGAACGATAATGCGCTCATAGATGCCCTGCTCGGCAAGCTGCTGAGAGAATGCGCGGAGTTTTTCGGGCGGGTAGGGACGAAATCCAATGTCTGCCGTGCGAAAAGGGCAAAGGCTTTTGATCGGCAATTCGCAAAAGCGGGGAGCTGCCACATCTGCCTTTGCTTGAAACATGGTTTCATAAGCCTCATTGCCTACTTCCAACTCTGATGCTTGCTGCGCTGCACTCATGCGCCGCTTTAACAGGTCATCCATGCTTTTCTTAACCAAGCCGCAGCACCTCCTGAGCAAGAGAGCGATAGGAGTCAGCAGCAGGATTCTTAGGTGCATAATCCAGAATGCTCATGCCTGCTGCCGGGCACTCCGCAACCTTGATCGTCTGCTCAATGGGGCGGTCAAATACATGAATGCTGTCACCGTAGATCTCTCCCACGCTGGAGCGAACGCTTTGGCAGAGCTGCGGGCGGGACTGATACATAGTCAGGAGAATGCCCGCAATCTTCAAATCGGGGTTGAATCGATTCTGTACATTGCGCACCATTTCTAAAACATCGGGAATCCCTTCACTTGCAAGGAAGTGCGCCTGCACCGGAATGATGCAGTAATCCGCAGCAGCCAGAGCATTAACGGTCAATAGTTCATGCTTCAGTCCACAGTCTATGATGATGTAATCATACAGTCCACACAGGGATGCCAACAGCTTGTCCAGCACCTTCTCGCAAGGGTCATCCGAGATGCCAGATGCGTTATACTGTGAAAGCTGCATAACCTGCAAGCGGGCAGCAGCGTCCGCTAACCGCTTGTTGGCAGGGATCAGGTCAAGGCCGCTGCTGGTATGTAGTACAGCACGATCGAGGTGGAGTTCCAGATCCTCCGGAGAGTCAATTTGGACAAGCAGTAGCTTTGCCAGCGTATTCTTCTGTTCCCCCGGCGTATAGCCGAGGGCTGCGGTGAGATTGCCCTGGGGGTCATTGTCGATCAGCAGGACCTTTTTATCTTCGGCTGCGAGGGCGGATGCGAGATTCAAGGCGGTAGTTGTCTTGCCAACGCCGCCCTTTTGGTTAGTGATTGCGATAGTATGCATACTCATTTTTGAACTCTCCTCAGCAGTTCTATGTGTTTTCTTCCTTTGCACGGCAAATTGTAGTAATCTTCTGAAGAAACAAAATCCATCAGTGGAATTTTAGGAAAATATGTTTTATTAAAACATTTCAGAGCAATCAATTTCCCAGAATGTTTCCAGTCTAATATCTGCTTTGGGCGATATCCCAAAATCGCGCATACCTGCTTTTCTGTCAGCAGATCCGGCAGAGAGGACATTTCCTGCTCCACAGCCAACCGAATAGCGCCGCCTAATTCGCTTGAATATGGCTGCGGTGGAGTATATGGGATACAGTTGTGGCGCTTGCCCTTGAGATAGTACAATGGATTCTGTTGACGATCAGCCAAATACCTTTCAACTTCTTCCTTTGCAATTTTGTATCCAAATCCTTTTCGTTTCGGCTTCTCTGCGGATACCCTGCCGGTTTCTATCAACCACAATGCAGTTTCCTTGCATATATGTGCAATTTGGTAAAATTCTTCTTTGCTGATATAGTCTTTTTGAATATCCGAAAGACTAAGCTGCCTGTTTTTCATACCCGCACCTTCAGCCTTCTCTCCGCGTAGTCCTCGCTTAATACATAGTCAATAATGGACTCTTTGAAGATCCAGTAGTGCGGTTTAATGAAGATGGCTTTTACAAGTCCTTCGTGAATTAACTTTCGAGCAAAGCTATCGCCTATTCCACCTAACATTTCACGAAATGTTAGTACAGACACTACATCGGGGTATTGCTTGAATTGTTGTATATATCTCTTCCTTGGTTTTTCCATGATCGAACCTCCGTCTAAATTACCATTGACAGATGGGTTCGATACCTATAGTATGATTCAGTTCTCTCCTAAAACTTCAAAATTCGTTTGAGTTCTCTCCTATGTCCACCATTCCTCACGAGAAAATGGGTTGTACCGGAGTTCTCTCTTAGTTCTCTCCAAACCGCTTTTTTGAGCTGTCAGGAGAGAACACCAAGACATTCCGTATTTGCTTAATAAAAACACGAAAAAGTCAAAAAAGCCAGTAATATCAACGCTTTCTGGGAACGGTGGAGTGCAGATTGCTGCGGAAAACAGAATCGATATAACCACTCAAAATCCGCCGCTGGCGACAGCGTACCGGTTCGAGTCCGGTCACCGGCACCAAGAGCAGAGGACCTGCACCGCAGATCCTCTGCTCTTTTCTTTGAACGGGCAAAAGAAAATCCGGATATTAAAATTGTGGTCGTTTGGCCGGGGCAGTACCGGAGTGAGGCTTTCCTCTGTGATCCCACTGTTGCACTTGAGGAGATCCGATAAGCAGCATTGTATTCCTCGGAAAATCTACAATGCTGTGCGAGCCAGTCTGTCATCGCCTTTCAGGCCGCAATCAAAGTAAGAAAAAGCACGCCTGCCAAGCAGACGTGCTTTTCATTTTGTGTCAGGGGTTTTGGCTTTTCAGCGTCTTCCGCCGAAGCCGCCTCCGCGGCCACCGCCAAATCCGCCGCTGCGACCTCCACCGAAGCCACCGCCGCGGCTGCCGCCGAAGCTGCCGCCTCCGCCGAAACCGCCCCCGCGGCTGCTGCCGCCAAATCCGCCGAAGTTTCCGCTGCCAAAGCTGCCGCCGCGGCCGCTGCTGCCGAATCCGCCGAAGGAATTACCGGAACCGCCCGAGGGCCGTCTCGGCTGCTGGGGCGGGCGGCGATTACCGCCGGAGGAGCCGCCGCTGCGCGGCGGTCTAGGGCCGCCCTGTGGAGGACGGGGGCCGCCCGAACGGGGCGGGCGCGGGCCGCGCGGGGGACGGCGTCCCCAGAAGATGGGGTGATACATCACCGTCGGCACGCCCATGCCGGGCATCATGTAGCGGCGGCGATAGCGGCGATAACGCATGCCATCAAGCATGATCCAGAGGACAAAGAATATGATGAGGATCATGATGAACATCACACCGTTGGCCGCCTCGTCCAGCGCCGCCTCGCTCTGCTGATACTGCTGGCTCAACTCCACATGGAGCGCGGCGCAAAGCGAGCGCACCGCCGCGTCATAATCGCTCTTCTGCACGTTATCCGCCATGCAGGAGGCAACAAAGCTCTGCGAAAGGCCGCTGAGCAGATCATAGAAATCGCCGCTGGCGACCAGATAATAGTCCTGCTGCTGTTTTGCGATGACAAGAATGGCGTCATTTGAGCCAAGCTGCATCGTGTCCGCATAGTCATACGCCGTATTCTCGAGATTATCCGACGACTGCACCGTCACGACGGCCATGATGCTGCCGAACATCTTGTCCCAGTTGGCGTTATAGAGGCTGACCGCCTTTTCGGTCTTGTCCGAAAGGACGTTCGCCTCGTCGCGCACGTACTGCTCGAACGCCGCCGTGGAAAGCGAGGGATCGAGCTTTTCTCCGCCCTCCGGCGTAGAGACGGCGGGCGTCTTGTGCAGTCCCCACGCACTGGATGCGACGATCGCCAGAATCAGCACGACGATGGCGACGCCGCGTTTTTGAAAGAATTTCATATGCTTCTCCTATCCGGAGCGTCTCAGCTTCTCAGCTCCATGAGCTTCTGCTTCAGCTCACCTTCGATGCGGCCGAGCTCGACCTCCGCTTCCTTGCGCTTCTGCGCGCCCTCGCGCTGGATGTTCACGACCTCGTCGAGCGTGGAGACGAGCTGCTCGTTCGTGTGCTGCAGCGTCTCGATATCGACGATGCTGCGCTCGGCTTCCTTTGCCGTGGCAATGGTGCCCATCTTGAGCATGTCGGCGTTCTTCTTGAGAAGCTCGTTCGTCGTCTGCGCCACGGCGCTCTGCGCGGCCGTAGCCTGACGGCTGTGCTCCATGCCGAGCGCGAGCACCATCTGGCTCTTCCAGAGGGGGATGGTGTTGACGAGCGAGGACTGGATCTTTTCGACCATCAGCGTGTCGTTGTTCTGGAGAAGTCTCGTCTGCGGGCCCATCTGGAGCGACACCATGCGCGTGAGCTCCAGGTCGTGCAGCTTCTTTTCAAAGCGGTCGCACTTCTGCGCGTAGTCGTTGTAGGCCTGCGCATCCTCGGCAAGGCCGCTCGCCTCCGCCTTCTTGCGCAGTTCCTCCAGCTCGCCGGAGCGGACTTCGGCCAGGCGCTTTTTGCCCGCGATGATATACATGGTCAGTTCTTTGTAGTACTTGAGGTTCAGCTCATACATCTGGTCGAGCATCGCGATATCCTTCATCAGCGTGACCTGATGCTTTTCAAGCTCGGATACGATGCGGTTCACGCTCGTCTCGGCCTTGCCGTACTGCGCGCGCATCAGCTCGAGCTTGTCCTTCTGCTTGCGGAACAGGCCGGCGAGGCCCTTCTTCTCTTCCTCCTGACCGAAGCCCTTGACCTCGACGACGAGGTTCGAGAGCGTCTCGCCGACGTCGCCAAGATCCTTGTTGCGCACGGAGGAGAGGGCATTTTCCGAGAACGTCGCCACGCTCTTCTGCGCCGCCACGCCGTAGTTCAGCACAAGGTTCGTATCCGTGATGTCGATCTTCTTGGCGAACTCATCGACCGCCTTCTTCTCCTGCTCGGTGAGCATGCTCTCATCGACCTTGACAGGCTCGACTTCCTTTTTCTCCGCCTCGGGCGCCGTGGGCGCTTCGGGCGTGAGCGTCAGCTCAGGGACGGCCTCCTGCGCCGCTTCGGTGGGGTTCAGGGTCAGCTCGGGCATCATGTTGTCGCTCATATCATTTCTCCTCCGTATTTTGGCTTTGAGTTTGTTCTTTTTCGTGCTTTTTGATGCGCTGGATGCGGCGCAGGCACAGCAGCGTGGCCAACGCCCAAATCAGCGCGGAATAGTAAAGCGTATCCCTGTGCAGATGCAGCGCGCCGATGATGCTTGCCACACACATGATGGCAAAGATTGCACAGAAGATCGGGTCGAGCCACACGCCTTTCAGCCGTTGCAAGATCCACGCATTGACTTTGGCGTTGAACGCCATCACTTTCTTTCGCATCGCTTACTCCTTTATAGTTCGAGCTTGATGTCGTCCTGCGAGGCGGTCGCCGTGCCGGACTCGGCATGCAGCTCGCCAGTATCCTCGCTCAGGCCCTCGCGCTTCATCATGTTCTCAAGCACCGTGATGTCGGTGGAAATATCCATCGCCTCGCTGCCGAAGAGCATATCGAGCTGCTTTTCAAAGGCGGCGACGATGGTACTCATCATGCTCTCCACACGCTGCATGGTCGCGTCGATGTTCTCGCCGCTCACGCCCTGCGCGCCCATGCGGTCATAGGCGTTCAGGAGCTTGAGTGTGGTGGGCAGGTAGTAGTCCATGAACTTGCGGATCTGCGGCAGCTTCGACGGGTCGGATTTGACCTGCGCGAAGATCTTCGCGCTCAGGTCCTCGAGCCGGTCGATGTCGGCGGAGATCTTCGCGTCCTTGATGGAATCATTCAGACGCTTCATCTCGGAGATGGCAAGATTGCCGTCCTTGATCATCTTGTCGAGCTCCGGATTCCCGGTGGTCTCCTCCTTTTTCGGCGGGTCAGGCACCGTGACTTCGACCGTGCCGCACACGGCGTTCATGATGAAAAATACCACCGCCGATACGATGGCAATAAAGATGAACTGCGGCACGCGGTAAAGCGGAAAGAGCAGCGCATAGATGACCCACGTTCCCGCCGCGGCGTAATAGGGTACGGTGGATCTGCGTTTGACAGTTGCCAAGACGATCCCCTCCTGTTTTCATAAATATTTTGACTGATATATGATATCACATCGCATCAGCGCGGTCAAGCAAAGCAAGCGCTTGAAACATTGCAATATCGCACTTTTTACAAAAGGAGGCGGCGTCCGGTCCAGGACGCCGCCTCCTTGCAAAATACTGCGTTTTTCTTATTCGTTTCGGATGGCTTCGAGCGCCGAGATCTTGACCGCCTTGTTCGCGGGCTGATAGCCGGACACCAGTCCGACCAGCACCGAGAACACCAGCGCAAAAATCACGAGCTCCGGCTTGATGACGGACGTGCGCACCACGCCTTCGCCGCCGATGAGCGCCTGCTTGATAAGCTCCCACGTGACGCCCCCGCCGCCGAACGCGCCGAACGAAAACAGATTGATGATGACGGATATGATGAAGCTGAAAATAAGCCCCAAAATGCCGCCGAGAAGGCCGATGCTGCCCGCCTCCATGAGGAACATCGCGCGGATATCGCGCACATAGCAGCCGAGCGCCTTCATAATGCCGATCTCCTTCGTGCGCTCGGAGATGGACATGATCATCGTGTTCGTGATGCCGATGGCCGCGACCAGAAGCGAGATCGCACCGAGGCCGCCGAGCATCAGTTCGATCTGGCGGGTCTGCTTGTTGAGCTCGTCGCGCATGCTCTGCATAGAATACGTACTGTAGCCCAAGTCCTTGATGGACTGCTCCACATC
>CECF01060604.1_pt1 | contig 24510 bp, 18 predicted proteins | sample 554751 | NCBI WGS metagenome assembly CECF01 (sample SAMEA3182099, study PRJEB8094) | gut metagenome | biome: human; feature: gut; material: Stool; isolation source: human stools | place: Canada | collected 2012-06-12 | reverse complement strand
AGATGTGTATAAGAGACAGGGCCAAGCAGGCCGATGGCGCGGTGGAGGTGAGGATGGGCAACACTATGCTCCTCGCCACTGTCTGCTCGGCCGCCGAGGCCAACGACGGCGTGGATTTCATGCCCCTCACAGTCGAGTATAAGGAGAAATACTCCTCCATAGGCCGTTATCCCGGCGGATTCCTCAAGAGGGAGGGTCGCGCCAGCGATTACGAGATCCTTACCTCGCGTCTCGTCGACCGTGTGCTCCGTCCCCTTTTCCCCGACAACTACCACGCTGAGACTTTCGTCAACGTCACCCTCTATTCGGCCGATGAGAACGAGGCTCCCGACGCCCTCGCCGGCATCGCCGCCTCCGCCGCCCTCATGGTGAGCGATGTCCCTTTCCAGGGCCCGATCTCCGAGGTGCGCGTGGCAAGGGTCGACGGCCAGTGGGTGATCAATCCCACTTTCGAGCAGATGGAGAGAGCCGATATCGAACTGATGGTGGGCGCCACCTACGACAACATCATGATGGTGGAGGGCGAGATGAACGAGGTCTCGGAGGCCGAGCTCCTCGAGGCCCTCAAGGTAGCCCACGAGGAGATCAAGAAGCAGTGTCTCGCCCAGGTCGAGCTCATGAAGGAGGCCGGAAAGGAGACCAAGCGCGAATATTGCCATGAGGTCAACGACGAGGATCTTCGCAAGGATGTAGCTGAGAAATGCTACGACAGGGCCTATGCCATCGCACGCGCCGGAAACGCCGACAAGCACTGGCGCGCCGACAGCTTCCAGGCCGTGGTCGACGAATATATCGAGCAGCTCCCTCCCATGACCGAAGAGCAGCTCGCCAACTACACCGAGGAGCAGCGCGTGGCCATGGTGAAGAGATACTACCATGATGTGGAGAAGGAGGCAATGCGCCGCTGCGTGCTCGACGAGGGTATCCGCCTCGACGGCCGCTCCACCACCGATATCCGCCCCATCTGGTGTGAGGTAGACTATCTGCCCGGCCCTCACGGAGCCGCGATCTTCACACGCGGCGAGACACAGGCGCTCGTCACCGCCACGCTCGGAACGACACTCGACGAGAAAATCGTCGACGACGTGCTCAACCAGAGCAAGGAGCGCTTCCTCCTCCATTATAACTTCCCCCCCTTCTCCACAGGCGAGGCCCGCCCCGTGAGAGGCGTTGGCCGCCGCGAGATCGGCCACGGCAATCTCGCCCACCGCGCCCTCAAGAGGATGTTCCCCGATGATTTCCCCTACACCTGCCGCATCGTCTCCGATATCCTCGAGAGCAACGGCTCCTCCTCCATGGCTACCGTCTGCGGCGGCACCCTCGCCCTGCTCGACGCCGGCGTCAGGATGAAGCGTCCGGTGGCCGGAGTGGCTATGGGCCTCATCTCCGACAAGGGCAACGTGAAATACGCCATCCTTTCCGATATCCTCGGCGACGAGGACCATCTCGGCGACATGGACTTCAAGGTGACAGGCACCGAGAAGGGCATCACCGCCACCCAGATGGACATCAAGTGCGACGGCCTCAGCTATGAGGTGCTCGAGAAGGCTCTCGAGCAGGCCCGCCTCGGCCGCCTCCACATCCTCGGCATCATCAACGAGACAATCCCCGCTCCGAGGGAGGACTACAAGCCTCACGTGCCGCGCCTCGTCACCATCGAGATTCCGAAGGAGATGATCGGCGCCGTCATCGGCCCGCAGGGCAAGGTGATCCAGGGCATCCAGGAGGAGACAGGCACCGTCATCTCGATCGACGAGGACGAGAAGCTCGGCATCGGCCGTGTGGAGATCGCCTCGAAGGAGAAGGCCGGCCTCGACGCCGCGCTCGCCAAGATCAAAGCCATCGTGGCCCAGCCCGAGGAGGGCGAGATCTACGAGGGCACCGTGCGCTCTATCCTTGACTTCGGCGCTTTCGTCGAGTTCATGCCCGGACGCGACGGACTTCTCCACATCAGCGAGATCTCCTGGGACCGCCTCGACTCCATGGAGCAGAGCGGCCTGAAGGAGGGCGACAAGGTGAAGGTGAAGCTCATCGAGATCGACAAGAAGACCGGCAAGTTCCGCCTCTCGATGCGTGTGCTCACTCCGCGCCCCGAGGGATACGTGGAGCGTGAGGGACGTCCGCGCCGCGAGGGGGGCGACCGTGGCCCGCGCCGCGAGGGCGACAGGGGTCCGCGTCGCGACGGTGACCGTGGCCCGCGCCGCGAGGGCGACAGAGGTCCGCGCCGCGAGGGCGGCGACCGTGGCCCGCGTCAGTTCAAGCCGCGCCACAACGAGGATTGATTTACCCATACCCGCATATATTAGGAGGGGCGACCGCCGACGGTCGCCCCTCCTAATATATGGTCCGGATTTCCTTCTTATTCTTATTTCACAATCACTTTGTAAGATTTATCGGCTGCGGTCACAATATAGATTCCCGGATTAAGACGTGCGGTGCCACTCCCCTTTATAGTGGCTACATTTGTGCCGTCAAGTGAATACACGTTGGCCGTCTCGTCTGAACCCGATACGGAAATGAATCCTTTGCCTGAGTTTATGTCAAGCACTTGCGAGCCGATTGTCTCAACCCCGGAGATAGGACCGAGATGGGAGAAAGATGCGTTTTCAATCTCGTTGCCTGTTTCGTTTATAAGCATGGCTATAACTGAGATATCGGCATCGTCTGAGAAGTCTTCAAGAGATATGGAGATTGAATCCTCATAATCTATCCCGACAGACACCCCGGAATGCTCTGCAGCTTTATAAAGGCCTCTGGCAACGTCGTTAAACATAAGGTCTACAGGATCCGGCATATCTTCAAATCCACCCATCGGGCCTTCCGCATTGCCGGCAAAAAAATTGGTTTGCGGATACGGCCCTACGTTATTTTCAGTTAAGGCAATCTCGATTCGGTATTTATTTTCAGTAGGTATTGCGAAACGGGATGTGGTAGTCACCGTCAATACTTTATCTGAATCATCAGAAATGTTAGCGGCGAGGTCAATTTCCGCGTAAGCCGGAATATCGCGAAGATATCGGTATACAATTTCCAGTATCTCCGCGTCGGGCTCGAGTATGCCGAAGCGATATGTGTCGCGATTGGCCACAGCCGATGGATAGGTGTTGAAGTATTCATTCGCAAAGTCCAGATAGGAAGGTGTCTCCATCTTGTCGCTGTAATGCACGGCGATTGGAATAAACGAGCCGTCAGTATATTTCTCACTCATATATTTCATGCCTACGATGCCTAACGGACAATAACCGCACCATGTGCCGGTTCCCTCCTCGACCACTACTTTCCGGCTATATCCCACACCTTCCGGCAGTGAGAGGATATGGGTGTCATGATCGGAGGAATCAGTAATGATTGCATCCGAATTGCCGTTGACTGCTGTAATGGCATATACCAATGGCACTTCGGGGCCGGTTATATCGCAAATGAGGTCTTTGACGGTGACCTCCGCTTCCTGTTGAGGCGGAATGGAAGGTGTGGTCTCCACTACTATGTCTTTTGTTTCTCCGCCCAACGAATACTGAAATGTGAAATTATTGATTTCGTTATAAGCTGTGTTGGTGACAGCTATTGTCATTTCAAAAGGTTTCCCCGTGTTGACATATCCGGGAAGATACACATGCTCCAGATTTATTTGATCAGTCGGCAGTTTGTCTGCCTTGATCAGAAGGCGCAGACAAAGATTGCCGTACCATCCGGTGTATGATTCCCACACGTATTCTCCGGTGTATTCATCTTCCCAGCCGAGCCAGAGCCCAAGGTCTTTATCGTTGGCCTGGTAGTCTACTGCAAAACAGCTGTCATCTATTGTGGGGGCTTTTCCTGAATAGCCCACATAGAACGGTTTGCCGGCTTCGATTTTGAGTGGAGTGTCAAGCATTATGTCGTTCCATTCATATGCCACAGTGCTTAATGTAGCCGGTTGTGAATAAAAAGGATCTCCTCCTTTTTCATTATGGAATCCGATGGTCAGCGATGTGAAATTGTTGATTGTGGGATCTTCGAAATTATCAGGAGATGCTATCTGCACTCCGATGACTTCTCCTCCATCGAACATTTCTGTAAATACTTCCGGGAATTCCACGAGGGCCGTATATTCTTGCCATTCCGTGCCGAATGCCATCTGAGGCTCCCCGCAATATCCGTAAGATATTGTCTGTGCATCGGCCTGCATCGCATGACTTTTTTTGCTTGCCGACCTGGAATTCACGAATGAATTACCGTTTCCTTTTACTGCCTTCGGATCAGCGAGAGTTCGTCTGTCTGGAACATATGCGTTACCATAGGCTGCTGATCCTATAAGAAACAGAAGGGATAAGATGGTAATTGTCCTTTTCATTAATGATATTTTTTAAAATGTAGATTTGGAAGTTTAGAGAACTCCCCTATTTTCGACATGGGAGTGTTTTTGTCAATCACAAAAGTACTCCTTTTTTCATTACCGTCCTAATTTTTATGTGATTTTATTTGATAGATGGTTAATGTCCGCTGGTCGCATGGTTATTTCTTCTCGCGTTTCGGACGGAAGTCCATGCGATAGGCTATCGAGAGGGTGACGTAGCGCGGCAGCGCCATGTAATGTGTCTCCACGCGCCCTAATGCGTTTATCTGATAATCGTAGTTCCTGGTCTGCGCCAGCATGTCGTAGCCGTCGAGGCGCAGCGTGAGCGCTCCCTTCAGCATGGTGTAGGAGGCGTAGGCGTTCCAGAGCACTCTCGTGTCGTTCATCTCCTTCTGCGAGTAGCCGCTTCTGGAGGTTATATTGAGGTTTGTGCCGATCTCGAACCCGAATCCGAAGCGGTACACCCCTCTGAAGCCGTAGGTGATGCCCCAGGCATTGTAATTGTCAAATTCCCGGTCGCCGTACGTGTGGTCGTATGTGGCAAAACAGTTCACCCCGAAATAATACCTCTCCTTGTCGAATTCCTTCGCGAATCCCGGATTGAGGTTGAACTGCAGCTGGGTGTTCTTTACCCGTTGCTTCTGCGGCTCCATGTCGACCCCTATCATGTTGGCATACTGCGACTGCCCGTAGCCGATGAAGGCATGGATGTTGAATGGCTTCTCTCCGTTGTGTCCCAGACGGATGTCGGTGTAGTATCGGAGGTTGAGGTGATAGTTGCCCGACACGTTGTAGCTTTTGTAGGTCCTGACGCCCGTCTGGCTGTCGTAGCGGTAGCCCCGGGTGATGTCGTTCTCGATCCAGCTATAGTTTGCGGTGAAGGTGTGGGTCGGTCTGCTGGGCGAGAAGTAGCCGTAGACAAGCCGGAAGTCGTTGCTCACAGAGTTGCGGAGGTCGGGATTCCCCTCGCGCAGGTTGAGGGGGTCGGTGGTGTCGGTGAAGTCGATCATGTCGATTAGCGTGGGCATGTCGGGGGTGCGTTCATAGGTCAGGCGCGCCCATTGCGAGCGGTCGCTGCTGCGCCACATCAGGTAGGTGTCCATGATCCGGAAAAGGACATTGTCCTTGTTGATCCGGGTGTCGATGGCGCCGCGCACATAGTGTAGCCGCCTGTCGACGAAGGAGAGCTGCGGCGACACCTTGAAGTCGATAGTGCCGTTTCCGATAGGGAAGTCCTGCGTATAGAAGGGTCGCAGGTCATGGCGCTGGGTCGTGAGGTGGCTGATGTAGCTGTTGGCGGGGTCGAATTCCGGCGTCATCCCGGCGAAGTCGCCGGGATTCACGGTGTCGTTGGTGGTAGACTGCAGCAGGTAGAGCTCCGAGCGGCGCCGCTCGCGGTCGAAGTTGTAGAAATACATCAGTCCGGTGGTGCCTCTCGGAATGTTGAAGTAATATTTGGCTCCGGCGTCGAAATGCAGGTCGCGGTTGGGCACCGGTATGTAGTGCTGCCTCAGCACCTGGTTGCTCTCCGGACGCGGGCCGTAGGCGATGTCGCTGGTGTTGTCGTTCTCGTCGCGGTAGTCGGAGTAGCGGCCGTTGACCCATATCGAGGTGAGGTCGGAGCTCTGGAGCACCTTGAAGAAGAACTCCGAGAAGAGGGAGGCGTCGATGCCGTGGCGCAGCGACCTGCTGCGGCTCAGACTGCGATTCACGAGGTTTCGGCGGCTGAAGCGGTCTGACAGGAATATGTTGTCGATCTCCTCCTTGGTGATGCCGGGTATGTTGGCATTGAAGGTCGCGGCCGACGACTCCGATTCCGATTTGTTGTGGTTGTAGGAGAATGCCGGCTTCACGTCGAGGTTCCAGGTCTCGTGCTTGAGCCTGAGGGAATGCTGCGTCGAGACTCGCAGGTTTCTGGCCGTCGGGCGCGAGAAGCTGTAGTCGTAGGTGTTGCCGTCGGTCAGGAAGTTGGTGCGGTAGACGTCGGTGTTGTTCTGGTTCTTGTCATATCTCACGTCGACGTTGCCGTTGATCTCGAAGGTGTGCAGCGCGTTGTCGGCGAAGTAGTCGAGCCCTCCACGCCTCACGGTGGTCAGCCCCGGCGCCGGCGACTCATACAGCCTATACATGTTGTCGCCTCCGGAGTTGGGTTTCTCCGAGTCGTTGAGGTTGTTGGCGTCGGCATAGACGGAGAGGCGCGAGTTGTTGGTGTAGTGCAGTCCGAAGAGTTTGGCGAGATAGCGGTCGTGTGTGCCACCCTGTGCCTTGAGGTTGAGGAGGTTGCCGGCCATGTAGTCTTTCCTGAGCTTCACGTCCATCACATACTGGGTGTCTTCGGCCACCTTGTGGCCCATCATCCTGCTCTTCTCCCCGAGCTTCTCGTAGACCTCCACGTCCTTCACCATGTAGGCGCCCATGTTCTGGAGCATCACCTCACGGTTGCCCTTGAAGAAATCCTTGCCGTTGAGAAGCAGCGACTCCACGTATCGACCGTTGACGTATATCGCGCCGCCGTCGCGTATCTCCACTCCGGGGAGCTGCTCGATGAGGGCGTCGAGCATCGATCCCTCGGGGAGCATGAAGGCGTCGGCGTTATAGACTATGGTGTCGCCCTTGTTGTAGAATTTCACTTTCGAGGCTTTCACCACCACCTCGCCGAGCTCCGTGGCCTTCGCCGCGGGGCGCAGGTAGATGCCTTTCACCTGATAGTTGTCCTGCCGGGAGCCGACGCCCGTGAGGTCGATGTCGAGACACTGCGGCTCGTAGTCGGGGGCGGAGGCCCGGATGATAAACTTCTCCTTCGCCTTGTCGATGCGGAACTCATAGACAGCCTCCTCATATTCCTCTATAGCGTTGTCTATCAGCCGGTAGCTGCGCCGGAGCGCGGTGTCGGCGGCGAGCACGACGCTGTCGCGGCTCAGCAGCTCCACCTTTGTTCCCGGGAGGTCCTTGGAGGTGATGGCGCTGAAGATTTTTCCGGTGATTAGGAAATTGCCTTTCGCCCCGGCGTCGGCGGCATAGCCCGCGATGCAGATAAGCATGGCGAGGAAGGCTGTGGCATTTCGTAGCATTAATGTCATGATTAAGGGTTTAGTCGATGCGGCCGTCGGCCTTTAGCCGGCTGACCGTTAGTTAGTTAGTTAGTTAGTTGGTTAGTTAGTTAGTGGCAATGGAATCCGGCCTGTAGCGGCATGCCGCCGGCATGTTTCCCCGCAGACACGTCTGCGATTCGCCATTCTTTCTGCAAAATTACTAATTTCCAGCAGAATTCAAAGCATTTTCCGGTGCAAAAGTTCATTCCGAATGAGGCTTCCCGACGCCTTAAACTCAGTTTTTTTGTTAAATCAGCGGTTATAACCGCAGAAATTTATACCTTTGCCAATCTTAATCGTTTTTGTATGGCGACTATGCCTGATATGACCAAGCGGAAATCCATCACTTCCGATTCCACATCAATCCGCCACCCATTGCTGGCCGGATTTCTGGCATTTGTGGCCTATTATATTGTCTTTCAGGCTTTCTATAACAAAATATCATTAGGTCGTTTTTATTCTTATTCCGACTTCAATGAGCTGATATTCTACGGCACACTCAACTTCATACCGATATTCATAATATTCGTTGCGGACGTCGCCATCGTCTTTAAGCTCAACAGACTGAAGGACATTCGTTGGAAGATTCCTCTCGATTTCGTGCTGACCAACTGTGCGGTTGTGCTCACAAATCTTGCCTATCTGCTTTTGCTATCCATACCCATAGATGGTTCACTCAACTGGGCAGGCACGATTTTCAACAACTTCATTCTCTTCTTTGTTATCGAAAGCGCCTGTTATGTAATCCGTTACCAGAGAAAATCCAAGGAGGCGGAGATGCAGGAGCAGGTTGCGCTGAGATATCGCTACAACGCGCTGAAGGCACAGATCTCTCCCCATTTCCTCTTCAACTCGCTCAACATTCTCTCTGCTCTGTCGGAAATAGATGGCAGGAAGGAGAAGGAGTTTATCAGATGGCTCGCACACGTCTATCATTATATTCTGGCCAAACAGGATGCCGAACTGTCCTCTGTCGACGAGGAGCTCGCTTTCATGGACTCCTATGCCAGCATTCTGGCATTGCGTTTCAAGGATAAGTTCTCTCTTACAGTGGAGGGGCGCGGCAGTGTATCGCATAAGAAACTTCCGCCGTATACCCTGCAGCTGCTCATCGAGAACATTACCAAGCACAACACGATCTCATCACGGCTTCCTATGGAGGTCTGCGTTGTGATCGGCCATGACGGCGTCAGCGTCTCCAATCCTATCCATCCACGCGTTTCTGAGTCTGCCTCACACCTCGGACTGCGTTACCTCTCCGAACTCTATACGTCGTTCGGGCTACAGTTCCAGACCATTAACGACGGCTCACGTTTCACCGCTTTCGCTCCATTCATCCCATGACAAGATACGGAATAATAGAAAACGAGGAATTCTCACTCATCCACCTGCGCCGGAAGATAACGCGTCTTCGTCCCGACTGGAGCCTGACATTCACGGCAGAGACCGTGGAAGACAGCGTGGCCCGGCTAAGCGGCAGCGATGCCGGCATCGACCTGCTCTTTCTTGACATCGAGCTTGACGACGGCAACTGTTTCGATATCTTCCGTCAGCTTGCCCTTATATGCGGCTCAGACACTGCTTCTTTTGATATCCCCGTGATATTCACCACATCCTACGACCAATACGCCATCCAGGCATTCAGGCTCAACAGCATCGACTATCTGCTCAAGCCGATCCAGAGCGATGACCTTGAAGCGGCCATACTGAAATGGGAACGCATGAGACAGCATCTCCAGTCAGCCACTCCCGACATCAATGGCCTTCTCCGCTCGGTTGCCGCCATGCTTTCCCCCGAGAGCGCTCAGGCAACCAGACCGCCTGTTTCCACGCCTTCACGTATCCTTTTGTGTATCGGCGACACCTACTCTTATGTAAAGACCGCCGATGTCGCTTATTTCATTGCAGAAGACAAGCTGGTGTATGCGGTCATGTCGGAGAGCGGACGTAGGCGACCAACCAATTTCGCAAGTCTCGCCGAAGTAGAGCCGATGCTTAAGCCCGATGATTTTTTCCGCCTTTCCAGAGCTGTCGTCGCCAATATAGGTGCGATTTCCTCTGTGGAGAAGTATCTGAAGGGCAGATTGCTCGTCACGCTGAATGACGGGATTTCGGAACTGAAGGTCACTGTCACCTCCGCCCGTCGCCAGGAATTCCTGGCATGGTATGGCAGGGGCTGATCAGGCGCCTCCCGGTTTATCCATCCATATTCCCGATTCAGGCATTCCGATTCCCGGTTCATCGGGAATCGCTTGCCCGCGCCCTCATGTCGCGGTAATTTTACGGCGCATAAACTTCTTACCATCAATCTCAATGTTATGAAAGAAAGACTACTTACCATGTGGCTGGGTGCCGTGGCGGCAGGATTGTCGGCTTTCGGTGCCGCCCCCTTCGACCCTGTGGACATGCTTGTGATACAGCATGCCGACGGCACCACGGCCAGTTTCCCGCTCTCCGACGGTCCGGTGCTGACGTTTCGCGACGGGGTGCTGACAGCGAAAAGTCCTCGTCAGGAGACCTCCGTGGCTTTCGGGGAGCTTGCCGACTTCCATTTTGCCGCAGGCTCGGGTGTCGAGACTGTCGACGCTCCCGATTTACTTACCCTCCGAAACGGCATCGCATATCTCTCGGGACTCGGCGAAGGCTCAAGGGTCAATGTCTGTGATATCACGGGGGTGCTCCTCGACACTTTCGGAGCTTCTCCGGAAGGAACTCTGGAAATCGACCTGCGTCGGTATTCCCGTGGCGTCTTAATTCTACAGACGGAGCACGGCAGCTACAAAATCAACAACCGCTGATCCTCTTCACAAAACCTGATATCTAAACCACCCCAACAACACAACATTATGAAAAGAATCGTACCACAATTCCTGCTCGGGCTGCTCATGCCGGCGTTTTCTGCCGCCGTTATGGCCCAGAGCTATAATATGGACATCAACATGCGTGACGGCTCTGTCACGACAATTCCCGCCGACCAGGTGACAGACGTGACATTCAGCACGGCATCGGAGCTTCCCGATGACGCCGGCATTATCCTGGCGGAAGTCTCCGGCGTAGGGGGATATATCCTGAGTGTGAAACCTATCGGCAATGCCACTGCCTACCGTTGGATGAAGGACGGCGAGACAGTGCAGGAAAGCACAGCCCTCTCTTTCTTCACTACCACATCGGGAAGATTCTCCGTGGCAGGTGTCAATGATTTCGGCGAGGGAAAACCGAGCCCCGAGATTCAGGTCAACCCGATCACGACGGTGTTCAACATCCTGACGGAGGAGTTCATTCCCGATGCCAGACTCCGGGCCCATATCGATGAGGAGTATGCCGGCAATACAGGCGAGCTCACCAATCTCCAGGCCGCGGCAATCCCCGGTGGATTCTATCTGCCACGTGAGATAGAGTCGCTCAAGGGTATAGAATATTTCACCGGCATCGACTCCCTGCTCACTTTTGTCAGCAATTCATACGTCAAGGAGATCGACCTCTCCAAAAACGTAAACCTCAAGAAAATAGACCTTCAGGACTATTTCAATCTCGCAAGCCTCAATCTCGAGGGCCTGAATCTGCTTGAGAGTCTCGACATATCATGGACAAGCCTCAAGCAGTTTGATGTCTCCCTTCTCCCGGAGGGTATGAAACACCTCGGCCTCGGACATCTGGAGTACACCTCTTTCGACTGTCAGCGCTTCCCGGATCTGGAGGAGCTAATCATCTACGACAACAAGTTCTCAGGCGATTTCGACGCCAGCGGTCTTAAGAAGCTCCGCAAGCTGCAGCTCTCCAGCTGCAGTCAGCTGTTGTCTGTCGATGTCACAGACTGTACTTCGCTCAAAGACCTCAACGTGTCGTACTGTTCGGCCCTCTCCTCCCTCGATGTCTCCACGTGTCTCGCGCTCACCAAGCTATATGCACAGTATACATCGCTTGCCGATGTCGACCTCTCGGCTCAGTACGACCAGCTGAAAGTGTTTAATCCCCAGGGATCTCCTTTCAAAAGTCTTGACCTTAAGGGTATGCGGCAGCTTGAAGTGTGTCAGGCCGGCGACTGCGCGCTTGAGACGATTCCCGATTTCTCAGACTGCGTCATGCTTAAAAACCTCAGGATGGAGCATTGCCTGGCGAAGGAACCGGTGAATGTGGACAAATGCTTGAATATGGAAGACCTCAACATCTATGAGGCCAACATCACTGGTATAGCCTTGAAGGATATGCCCGCTCTATGGAACGTGAACATGTTCAGCAACTATGAACAGAAGACCCTTCAATTGGAGAATCTCCCCGCGCTCCAGTATCTGTCGTGCTACGACCTGCCGCTTATCGAGCGTGTCGACATCAGCACGGTCAACCACAAGGCCGATATCTCCTTCAATATGTGTCCTGCCCTTAAGGAAATAAAGGTGTGGCCCGAGTTCGACATCAACAATCCTCCATCCAATGTCTCGAAAGACGAAACCGCTAAGTTCGTGTATGAGTTCTCAGAGTGAGCGCTCCCGCCGTATGCTGTCAGAATGAAAGTCCTTAGACTGACATAGGATTCCGATAATGCCTTGATATCTTTGTTCCGCAGTCCCGCAAGCCTTCTTGCGGGACTGTCTATTAGTTCGCCCGACATGGTCATAATCTAACGGGTGAAAGTCCCGAGCGCACCCCGATAGCGGGAAGCGCATAGCCGAAAGCAAGGGTGTCGGAGGCGACTCCGAATCTGAAGGAAGCCGTAGGCAAAAGTCTGGCTCCACGCACAGAAACTTGATACAAGGCTCAAAGTCAGGGGTAAGGCTGCTAAGCAAGTCAAAGCCCGATAGCTATCCGGACTGACGCGAGTAAATCAAGGGAGTATAAGACGGAAAGATTATGTTCTTAATCGGGGATATCTGTGGGGCGAGCCGCAAGGCGAGCAGTAACAATGAACCCACAGAAGTCAGCAGAAGCCATAGTAGCCGACGCCTTAAAGCTCGTGGGCGGCGGTGAAGGGCAAAACCTAACCAAACGAGCAAAACTGTATTTACCCGATGAAAGGAGAAAAGCAGAAAACAATGGAAAGCTGCCCTCAGAGGAATAGCGCGGAACGCGAAAGGTATGAGGGAGCGCCTACTTTGATTGGGATAGTCGGAGACGAACTCGTAGAAGTGCAACTATCGTCAGACAGGATGTTGGAATACATCCTCACTCCCGACAACCTTAACAGAGCGTACCGACAAGTCAAGGCCAACAAGGGGAGTAGTGGAATCGACAGAATGGAGGTGGACCAACTGCTTCCGTACCTGCGAGAACACAAGGATGAACTGATTGAAAGTCTGCTTGGCGGAAGTTACCGCCCCAATCCCGTAAGGAGGGTAGAGATACCCAAAGATGGAGGAAAGACGCGCCCGCTCGGTATCCCCACCGTGGTAGACCGCGTCATCCAGCAATCCATAGCCCAGGTGCTGAGCCTGGTGTACGAGCCGAAGTTCTCGGATGCAAGCTACGGTTTTCGCCCGAGACGGAGCGCACAGCAGGCCGTACAGAAAGCGCAGGAAATCATCAATGACGGCTATAAATACTGCGTGGACCTTGACCTTGAAAAGTTTTTCGACACGGTCAGCCACAGCAAACTGATACAATTGCTTGGCGAAACTATCAAAGATGGTCGGGTCATATCACTGATACATAAGTATCTCAACGCAGGAGTCATGGTCGGTCACAAGTATGAGGACACCACAGAAGGAGTGCCGCAGGGCGGCCCTCTGAGCCCGATACTGAGCAACATAATGCTGACGGAGCTTGACCGCGAGCTTGAAAGGCGCGGGCTTCCGTTCGTGCGTTATGCCGATGACTGCGTCATCTTCTGCAAAAGCCCGAGAGCCGCCGAAAGAGTGTGTGAAAGCATCACGAAGTTCATAGAAGGTAAACTCTTCCTCAAGGTGAACCGCGAGAAGACACACGTCGGCAGCGTTCATGGCCAAAAGTTCCTCGGCTACTCATTCAACATGTGAAGGGGAAAGGCTCGCTTGTGCATTCATCCGAAAACCAAAGCCAAACTCAGAGCGAAGCTGAAAGAGCTGACCTCACGCAGTAACGGCTGGGGCTACGAGAAGCGCAAGGAGAAACTGACTTATGCAATCCGAGGGTGGGTAAACTACTTCCGGCTTGCCAAGATGCGCAGCTTTCTGAAAGAAACAGATGAATGGCTGCGCAGTCGCATACGCATGTGCATATGGAAATGCTGGAAACGAGTGCGGACACGCTTCAAGAACCTGCAACGCTGTGGCATAGCCAAATGGCAGGCATGGCAGTGGGCAAATACCCGAAAGGGTTATTGGCGCACTGTCCATAGTCCCATATTGACGCGGGCCATATCAACGGAGAACTTGAAACTGGCGCACTATCCCTCCCTTATGGAATATTACGAGAAACTGCACCCGTGTTAGGAACCGCCGTATGCCGAACGGCACGTACGGTGGTGTGAGAGGTCGGTAAACACGAAAGCAGGAGACAAACACCTGCGATTAGTGTTTACCTCCTACTCGATTGCGCTCACCGCGGCTTTCGCCTTGCGGCGGGCGCCGAGCTTCACCAGCCAGACGCTACCCTCTTTAGGAATATGACCTATAATAGCCATCAAGAATTAAAGAGGTCATCCATTGTTACTTCACTGTGTACAATACTCTTGTGCTTGCCATTAGCGACTCCATAAGTTGTTATAAACGTATGCACCAACGACTTTTTATTGGTGGTAAGGTATCTGAACAATCCCATCCTTTCACGTAGTTTTTTCTCATAATCTTGAGATATATGGTAAACGTCTTCTGAGAATTTCATCTCACATAAATGAATTATACGGTCAGCTCGTTCAATAATCATATCTATTTGCGCTCCCGGTATCTGTTTTTTCTCATCGGGCCTACAATGCCATGTGGAAACGGATGTGCCGACCCCGGAAATTCCCAATGCCTTTTTTATCTGTTTGTGATGCCGAAGACAGACTAATTCAAAACTTATTCCCATCCATGACGCTACACTTTGTGAATCAAAGTTATTGCTCCACCATTGCTCATCTTTAGTGTTATTCGGTTCAATGAATTTATAATAAAACAGGGTATAAAAGTCCATAAGGCGGAATGTCGCCTGCCGCTTTTTGTTTCCGTATTGTGACCATCTTTCTATAAAATCACAACGCTCCAGATTTCTAATTACCCGGGTCAGTTTGCCTCCCTCCAAATTGATGGCTTTTGCGATTTCTTGAAATGTCAATCCGGATTTATGGGCGCTTAATGCCTTGACCACATCAATATAACAATCCGCATTGGTAAACAATGCATTATACAACTCATCAAATTCAATCTTTAATTTGCCATCCTCTTTGAAACAGAGGATATCGATGTTTTGTATCAGACTTTTCTCCGGAGATAAGATGCTGTAATAATAAGGCACACCGCCCAGCAGCATATAGGATTGCAATATCTGATATCTATCCCAAAAGATTCCTTTGTATTCTAGATATTTCTCGGTTTCAAGCAATGTGAACGGAGCAAGATGAAGTTGACATGTTACGCGAGCATGGAGTCCTCCTTTGTTGCCGACAAGTTTATCCCTCATCCAGGAAGTAGAGGATCCTGTCGCTATCATTACAACATTTTCACGGCTCATTGCCCATCCGTTCCAGAAATTCTCCAAAGCTACAACAAAATTTGAACGGCCTGAATCCATCCAAGGCATTTCATCTATGAATACAACCTTCTTCTTGTCCTTGGGCAGAGTCTCCAGATAATCCTGCAATGCATCAAAAGCGTCAAACCAGTCTGAAAAGTGATAACTCGAAACGCCAGAATGACCTTTGAGGACCTTGGCAAATCGTCTTAGTTGGTTCTTGGTTGTCAACCCACGAACTCCTACAAACCAGAAATCAAACTGTTTTTCAAAATATTGTTCGATAAGGAATGTCTTCCCTATACGACGCCGGCCATATACGATGACAAGTTCAGAACGGTCTGATTCCAGACAGCGTTTGAGCTCGTCACATTCATATTCTCGGCCAATGAGCTTTTCTGTCATGCTTCTTTGTTTTTCGCAAAGGTAGTGGTTATTTTTGAATGGAGCAACCTTTTGCCCACTAAACAGACTTTATCTCAAATAGTCCTATGGTTTAAAGGCTAGTGAAAGGGCAAATTCTATAAGTCGGGGCTGCCTATCATGCGCTCACCGCGGCTTTCGCCTTGCGGCGCGCGCCCAGCTTCACCAGCCAGACGCTGCCTTCGTAGAGGAGGCACATCGGCGCCGACACCGCCAGCAGCGTGAAGATGTCGCTCGTAGGGGTGATGACGGCCGCTATCACCAGTATCAGCACCACCGCATGCCTGCGGTGGCTCTTCATGAACTCCGCGTTGAGCAGCCCCAGCCGCGCGAACAGCCACGCCACCACCGGCATCTCGAACACTATGCCCATCGAGAGGCTCATCACCGACAGCACCTCCATGTAGGAGTCGAGCGAGATGAGGTTGCTCACCCCGGGGCTCACCTGATATGTGCCTAAGAAACGGAACGTCAGCGGAAAGATGACGAAATAGCTCACCGCCACCCCGAGCAGGAACATCACGTAGCCGGCTCCGGTGACGCGCGTGGCGTAGCTGCGCTCGTCGGCGTAGAGCGCCGGCGACACGAAGCGGAAGAGCTGGTAGATGATGTAGGGCGACGCGAGAAGCACGCCCGCCGTCAGCGCCGTCTTCATGTGGATCATGAACTGCCGGGCGAGCCCCGTGTTGATGAGCTCCACGGAGAAGGCGTCGCTCCCGCCCGGGGCTCCCCATGCCCAGAGCGCCCCGATGCGCTCGAGCAGACGGTAGGTCACGAAGCCGCTGTCTCGCGGGGCGAGCACTATCGCGAAGAGCTCGTCCTTGAAGAGGAACGCCACCACAGAGAGCACCAGAACCATCGCGCCCGACTTCAAAAGAGCCGAGCGCAGGTCGTCGAGGTGCTCCCAGAATGTCTGATTGGTCTCAGACATCGGTCATTCCCCCTTCTTGTCCGTGGTCTCCTGAGCCTTCACCTCCGGGCCTTTCGCCCCGGCGGTGACCTCGCCCTCTATGTCGCGCATGCCGTCCTTGAACGACTTCACGCCTTTGCCGAGACCTTTCATCAGCTCGGGTATCTTCTTGCCCCCGAAAAAGAGCAACACCACAAGGGCGATGAGAAGCACTTCCTGGAAGCCTACTCCTCCTATGAAATTGAGTGTGTTCATTATCTTTACAACGTAATCGAGAGGCGATTATTACGCCCGGCCTTATCTTCTACGCCTGGCGCTTCAGTCTCTCCACATAGCTGTCGATGCGGGCGAGCTCGCCGGGAATGTCGATTCCCTGCGGGCAATGCTCCACACACTGGCGGCAGCCTATGCAGTGGCTCGCCTGACGCAGCTTCGGCACGGCGCGGTCGTAGCCTACGAGGAACGCCCGCCGCGCCTCGCGGTAGTTCTCGGCCTCGGCGCTCTCCGCCACGTTGCCCTCGTTGACGCATTTGTTGTAGTGGACGAAGATGCCCGGGATGTCGAGTCCGTATGGACACGGCATGCAATATTTGCAGTCGTTGCAGGCCACCGTCGGATACTCCACCATCAGGTCGGCTGTCTCGTATAGGAATTGCGTCTCCTCGGGTGTGAGCGGCTTCAGCGGGCAGAAGCTGCGCAGGTTGTCCTCCAGATGCTCGCGGTAGGTCATGCCGCTGAGCACGGTGAGCACGCCCGGATGGCTTCCGGCGTAGCGGAACGCCCACGAGGCCACGCTCTTCTCCGGCTCGCGCTGCTTGAGGCGCGCCACGATGTGGTCGGGCACGTTTGAGAGCCTGCCGCCGAGCAGCGGCTCCATGATCACGGCCGGTATGCCCCTCTTCTCCAGCTCGCCGTAAAGGTATTCGGCGTCGGTGTTGCGCGGATTGAGCTCGCGGGCATGCTTCCAGTCGAGGTAGTTGAGCTGTATCTGCACGAAGTCCCATTTGTATTTGTCGTGGTTCTCAAGCAGATAGTCGAATGCCTTGATGTCGCCGTGGTAGGAGAATCCGAGATTGCGGATGCGTCCGGCCTCGCGCTCGGCCATAAGGAAGTCGAGCACCCCGTTGTCGAGGTAGCGGGCGCGGAGGGTCTCCATGCCGTCGTCGCCCATGCCGATGCCGTGGAGCAGCATGTAGTCGATATGGTCGGTCTGGAGCTCCCGCAGCGAGTTGCGGTACATCTCCAGCGACGCCTCGCGGCTCCAGGTATCAGGCGCGAAGTTGGAGAGCTTCGTGGCTATGTAGTAGCTGTCGCGCGGGTGGCGGCTGAGCGCTATGCCCGTGGCGTGCTCCGACTTCCCCTTGCAGTAGGCCGGCGACGTGTCGAAATAGTTCACTCCATGCTCTATGGCCTCGTCCACAAGCGAGTTGACCATCTCCTGGTCGATCTCCTCCTCGCCGTCGCGGGCAGAGCCTCCGGCCACCGTGGGCCAGCGCATGCAGCCGTAGCCCAAGAGGCTCACCTTCTCTCCTGTCTTGGGATTTTCCCTGTAGGTCATCTTCCCCTTGGGTATCGGGCCCGTCTCCGTGCCCTCTGCGCTCTGAGCGCTCTCCTTGGAGGCGCACCCGGCCAGGGTAAGGCCTCCCACTGCGGCTGTTCCCAGCCCCAGACGCTTCAGGAATTCCCTGCGTCCTATCTTGTCGTGTCGGTTATTGTCGTGTGTCATGTCGGTCGGGTGTATGTGTCAGATGCTACGGTGTGTCTCGTGGCCCTCCACGTAGATGGCGCTGAAGGGACGAGCCGGGCAGAGGTTCTCGCAGGCGCCGCAGCCGATGCAGCGCTCGGTGTTGACCACCGGGATATGGAGCGACGCCGGATCGGCCGGGTCGACGGCCACCATCTGGATGGCGCCTGCCGGGCAGTGGCGCGCGCAGTTGCCGCATTCCACGCCGTCGGTCAGCGGCACGCAGTTGGCCTTCACCCATACGGCGTGGCCGATCTGGACGGAGCTCTTCTCCTCGCGGCTGATAGGCCGGATGGCGCCGGTGGGGCACACGCGGGAGCAGCGCGTGCATTCCGGACGGCAGTAGCCGCGCTCATACGACGACTCCGGCTGCATAAGGCTCTCCGGGTCGGTCGAGGGGCGGAGCACTCCGTTGGGGCAGGCGCTCACGCAGAGCTGGCAGGCAGTGCAGTGGCTCTCCAGGTTGCGTATGCTCAGGGCTCCCGGCGGTACGATTTTCGTCTTGCGCTCCGGTTTCTTCTTATCCTCGATTACGGCCAGACCGCCGTCTACCTTCTTCTCGGCCGCCTTGAGGCCGGCTGCTCCGGCGGTGGCGAGAGCCGTCACCACGAAGGTGCGCCTGCCGCCGTCGACGGCCGGCTCCACCGGCTTCGCGGCGCGGCTGCCGAAGCGCGAGCGGTAGCTGATGGCCCCCTTGCTGCATTTGCCGATGCAGTCCATGCATGCCACGCAGCGGGTGTAGTCGATGGAGTGCTCCCTGACGTCGATACACGACGCCTTGCAGTTGCGCGAGCAGAGGCCGCAGTTGATGCATTTCTCAGTGTCGATCACCGGGCGCATGATGGAGTATTTCGACAGATAGCCGAGCACTGTGCCCACGGGGCAGATGGTGTTGCAGTAGGTGCGCCCTCCGCGGAAGGCGAGCACTCCGAGTATCACGAGGGTGGCGATGGCCACTCCCAATGTGAGGCCGCCGCGCATCCACACGTCGACGGTGTAGAAGGCGTAGCTGCCGTAATGCTCCGCGATGGCGGCCAGCACGTTGTTGATGCCGTCCCAGGCCGGCGCCAGGATGCTCTGCGCTATGCGCCCGTAGGCGCTGTATGGAGCCAGAAGCGCCACGATGATGCCGAGCCCGGCGGCTATCGACACCGCCATCACCGCGAGCATCGTGAGCCTCAGCCACGTCAGCGCCCGCGAGTGGGTGTAGCGGTTTTTCTTCGCTTTCTTGCCCAGCCAGCCGAAGGCGTCCTGCATGATGCCCAGCGGGCATATCACGGAGCAGTAGACGCGCCCCAGCAGCAGGGTCATGGCCACAAGCAGCACAATCACGCCCACATTGAGGGCGAGAAGCGCCGGCAGAAACTGTATCTTCGCCATCCATCCCAGATAGCGCTGCGCCGTCCCCGTGAAGTCGAGAAACAGCAGGGTCACCATCACTATACTGAGCACGGCAAGGGTCACTCTGATTTTTCGTAACATAAGTCTGTTGCTGTTGATGTTGGTCAGGTTTGGTATGAAAATCGCTTTCGGTTGCAAATTTAATCCTTATTCCTCAATTCTCAAATACCAATTTTCCCGACACACTTATCTTTTTTACCGCTGCAATCGATTTTTCTCAGTAAAATATCCGCAACATACATCCTTCATCTCCGTTATCTGTTAAAATGATGCCGCTAAAATAATCCCGCCTGTAGGGACATGCCTCCGGCATGTTTCCCCGCCGCCCCGAGGATATTATCTCAACCCAACCCCACCGACAATATGGACCACAACGACATTAACGCAAATCCCGCCTCCGACCCGCTGGCGTGGAAAACCCTCAGGAGCGAGACCATCATCTCCCGCCCGCCATGGCTCACCGTGCGCCACGACGCCGTCGAGCTCCCCGACGGCCGCGTCAACCCCGACTTCTACGTGCTCGAATATCCCGACTGGGTCAATGTCATCGCCATCACCGACAAGGGTGAGTTCGTGATGGAGCTCCAATACCGCTACGGCATACGCCGCACCTGCTACGAGATCTGCGCCGGAGTCATGGAGAAGGGGGAGACCCCCGAGCAGGCCGCCCGCCGCGAGCTCGAGGAGGAGACCGGATACACCGGCGGCGTGTGGACCCACCTCATGTCGGTCTCCGGCAACGCCAGCACCACCTCCAACCTCACCCACTGCTTCCTCGCCACGGGAGTCACCCCTTCCGGCCGACGCCATCTCGACGCCACCGAAGACATTTCCGTCGTGCTCATGTCGGAGGCCGAGGTATATGACCTGCTGATGAGAGACGAGGTGAAGCAGAGCCTCATGGCCGCCCCCCTCTGGAAATACTTCGCCCTCCGCCGCTGAGCTCCCGTCAGGCTTCTTCATTATACCGCTACGCTTATCGGCTTATCGGGCTTTTTTATTAATTTTGCGGCATGATCCAGCTTTTCGAGCAATTCGCAGACAATATCAATTCGCTTGAGGTGAACATGACCAACAGCCTGTTCCGCCTCATCCTCAGCATGCTGCTCGGCATAATGGTCGGCGCCGAGCGCAAGCGCAAGGGCCAGATAGCCGGCATACGCACCTTCTCCCTCATCTCGATGGGAGCATGCCTCGCCATGCTCCTATCCATCTACGTCCCCCAGGTGTATCTCGGCCTCAAGAACGGCGATCCCGGGCGTATCGCCGCCCAGGTGATCACCGGCATCGGCTTCATCGGCGGCGGCACGATGATCCACATGAAGGGCGCCGTCAGGGGCCTCACAACCGCCGCCGGCATATGGATGACGGCCATCATAGGCATGGCCGTCGGCATCGGAATGTATCTCATCTCCGTCGGCGCCACGCTCCTCATCCTGCTGACCCTCGTCAGCTTCGAGCAGTATGAGAAGCGCCGCCGCCTCGGCCAGGAGTCGAAGGTGGTGAGCCTGAAGGTCGACGGCATCCTCGACAACATCGACGCCTACCGCCGCGTGCTCGACAGCAACGACGTACACCTCTCCACCTTCTATGTGGAATACGACTACGAGCACAACATCACCGACATCAACTTCATGGTGCTCGTCCATGCCTATTCCGACCTGCTGCCCGTGCTCCGCCAGCTCGGCGAGGTAGCCCCGACGCGCCGTCTCACCCTCTCCAGCCAGCTCGACATATGAAGAGGCGTGGCCGGCCGGGCCACGCCTCTTCAGTTGAAGCCATCCCTCATTCGTCGCGCAGATGGTCCACCGGGTCGCTGCTCGCCACACTGTAGCTGTTGAGCGCCACCACTCCGGCGATGAGCGCCAGCAGAGCCACCAGGCATAGCGCCATCACCGCCGGCGAGAGCGTCACCTGGTCGGTGAACTGCGACAGCCACCGCCGCCCCACCAGCCATGCCGCCACGCCTCCCGCAATGAGCGCCGGGAGCGCAATTACAATCACATCCCTGCAGAACAGCCGCACGATCGCCCCGGCGCCGGTGCCCGTCACCTTCCTCACCGCGATCTCCTTGGCGCGCCGCTGCACCTCGTCGGCGGTATAGCCCACCAGCCCCGTCAGCGCTATCACCAGGATGGCGATGCCGATGATGCCCACGGCCGTGCCGAAGTTCCTCACCGTCGCCGTCATGCTTTCCACACGCCCCTTGAAGGGAGTGATGTAGAGCTCCCTGTCGGTCACCACCCGCTCCAGCGTCTGCTGCGCCTCTCGGAGGGCCTCAGGCGTCAGCCTGCCGAAACGGATGTAGAGGGTGCCCATGATTTCATTAGTGGGGAAAAGCACCGCCGCGCGCATGTCGGCGTTCTGCGCCTCGAAGCCGCCGCGCCTCATCTCTCCGACTACGCCGGCCACCGTGAACTCGCTGCTTCCGTCGAAGCCGTGCTCCGTAATGTTGAACCGCTCTCCGGCGGCATCCGACACATCCTTGCCCGACAGGCGCGATAGCACGCCGGCGAAGCGGCTGTCCACCAGCACCTCGCGCGATATGGAGTCTGACTCCATGTCGAAATTGCGCCCCGACTCGAGCTTCATCCCGAGCACGTCGAGAATCTCGGGATTCACTGAGTAGTAGTCGGCTACGTTGATCTGTGTGTAGGGGTCGTCGAGCCATACGTTGTTGCCGGAGCAGGGGAGCGTGAAGTCCTGATAGGCGGAGGCAACCCCCTCCACGCTTCCGAGTCGCCGCAGCTCCTCCACGAGGGTGGCGCGACGCGTTACATCGACGCCGTAGAGCTCCACTATCCCTATATTGTCATAGTCGTAGCCGAGGTGATAGCCCGCCACGAGGCGGTATTGCCGCGCCACAAGGCTTAGCAGGCACACAAGCATTCCGGAGGCCGCGAACTGCACCACGAGGAGCGCCTTCTTCCAGAGGCGCCGGCTGCGCACGTCGCCGCGGAAGGCCGAGGCCACCGGCGTGCGGCAGTACATCCACGCAGGTATGGCGCCGGTCACCAGAAGCAGCGCCAGACATACGGCTCCCTCCACGGCCCATACCCTTCTGTCGGCTAGCAATACGGCCGGTCCATATCCGAGCAGCCTCTCGATGAGGGCCGGAAAGCAGAAGAGGAGCAGCAGCGCCAGCGCCGCCGCAACGGCGATGAAGAGCACGCTCTCGCCCATCACCATTCCGAAGATGCGCAGGTTGCCTGTGCCGTAGCATTTCCTCACGGCCATCTCGCGGCTCCGCGCACCCATCTGTCCGATGGTGAGCAGCAGGTAGTTGAGCGCCGCGCACATCAGCATCACCACCGCCAGAAGCCCCAGCATCCACATCATCGACCTCACTCCGGGCTGCTGCATGTGAAAGTCCGGGAGCGAACGGAGGTGGAAATCGAAATGCAGCCTTTCGAGTGCATCGCGGTCATAGTTGTCGGCCAGCAGCTTCTCTATGCCCTGGCGGGTGTCGTCGGCCGACGTGCCCGGGGCGAGACGCACGAAGGTGTTATATCTCTCGTTGCCCATCATGTTCTCCCGGCCGTCGTAGGTGAATCTTCCGATTGTAGGCATGGAGACATATACGGCGTTGGTGATACAGGAGTTGGCGGGGAAGTCCTCGTAGACGCCTCCGACAGTAATGTGATAGCCGGCCATATCCTCGTTGCCCAGCCGGGTTCCCACGGCTCCTTCGCCGATTTTTTCGGCCAGCGACCGGGGAATCATCGCCATGTCCTCAACCTGCAGCGCCTCATGAGGATTCCCTTCCAGCACCTTCGTCATGGTCACGCTGAACATTGAGCTGTCGGCAAGTGCGAGCCCCTCGGCCTGCAGGGTGCGCCCGTCTTCGGTGGTGAGCTTTATGTCGCCGCTAAGCTGCACTATACGTGCAATGCGCTCCACCTGAGGCACATAGCGCTGAAATGCAGGCCCTACGCCCCCGGGCACCCGCGGGTATTCCTTAAACTCTCCCTCCTGCTCCATGCTTTCGGTCATCATGTAGAGCCTTTTATGCTCCGGATAGCAGGTGTCGTAGGTCTGCTCGAAATATATCTTGGCCACGAGCAGCAGCCCCACGGCCAGCCCGGCGGTGAGACACACTGTCTTCACCACGTCGCGCCGCATCTCTGTAGGTGATATCCTTCTCATGGCTACATCCTGTCGTTGAGGTTCTCCACGACCTGGCCGTCGAAGAGGTTGATGATATAGTCGGCGTTCTGGGCGTCCTTGTGGGAGTGGGTCACCATCACTATCGTGGCTCCGTCGCGGTGGAGTCCGGTTAGGATCTCCATCACCTCCGAGCCGTTGCGCGAGTCGAGGTTGCCCGTCGGCTCGTCGGCCAGGATGAGCCCCGGTCTGCCCACTATGGCCCTGGCGATGGCCGCGCGCTGCTGCTGGCCGCCCGAGAGCTGGCGGGGGTAGTGGCCCGCGCGGTGGGCGATTCCGATGCGCGTCATGGCCTCCTCCACGCGCCTGTTGCGCTCCGCCCGGCTGAGGTCGAGGTTGGTGAGCGGCAGCATGATGTTGTCTCTCACCGTCATCGTGTCGATGAGGTTGAACGACTGGAAGATGAATCCTATCCTCCCCTTGCGGAGCGCCGTGCGCCCGCGTTCCTTGAGACGGGCCGCCTCCACGCCGTCGAGAAGATAGCTTCCCGACGTGGGGCTGTCGAGCAGCCCGAGGATGTTGAGCAGCGTCGACTTGCCGCAGCCCGAGGGACCCATCACCGCCACGAAGTCGCCGTCGTGGATGGTGAGCGACACATTATGCAGCGCCGAGGTGCGCACGCTGTCGGTGGTGAACACCTTGCAGATGTCTTTTGCTTCGATTTCCATATGGTAGTGTTTTTGTTATCTGTCGGTCAGTATAAGATTTATAATTCTTATAAGACTTATAATTATAAGCTTCACTCTTGACTCTTGACCCTTGACTCTTCACTCTTGACTCTTGACTCTTGACTCTTCACTCTTGACTCTTCACTCTT
>CECF01046139.1_pt1 | contig 25574 bp, 23 predicted proteins | sample 554751 | NCBI WGS metagenome assembly CECF01 (sample SAMEA3182099, study PRJEB8094) | gut metagenome | biome: human; feature: gut; material: Stool; isolation source: human stools | place: Canada | collected 2012-06-12 | reverse complement strand
GGCCTGATGGTGTGCACTGTTGACCGTGCAGCGCGTGCCGTACAGCTCGCGCAGAAGGCCCGGCGCGGTGTTGATGGCATGCAGCCGGTCAACGCCGTCAATTTGACTGTGGCCCTCGATGTGCTGACGCAGCGTGCCGCCAAAATAGACGTTGAGGACTTGCAGCCCGCGGCAGATGCCGATGACAGGCTTTCCCGCGCACAGGAAGTTGTCAATCAGCGTGAGCTCACGCGCGTCGCGTGCTTCGTCGAGATCTTCCGAGCCGTTCAGTGCTTGACCGTAAAAGCGCGGGTGCATGTCGCCCCCGCCGGGCAGCAGCAAAACGTCCGCGTTCTCCGGCGTTTCGGCGAGCGGCGCACCGACCAGTGCGAGCGCATTTTCGTAATTTTTCAGGCGTACCGATAAATAGACAGTCTTCATACGCACAGAATATGCCCCGAATGCGAAAAAAGACCTTGCAAGACGCAAAAAGTTATGGCATAATAGTTTGGCTGATAACAGCGAACTGAATATGCAGCGGTATCGAAGTGGTCATAACGGGGCTGACTCGAAATCTACTCCCGTTAGAGCCACCAAAAAATCTCCAATCCCTTGTGTTTCAAGCACTCACCGGGTTTTATTGAAGTTCATATTTTTGCTTGTTCTATCCTGTTTTTCTATCCTATTCCTGACCTTGTTTTTTTCAAGGATTTAGGATAGAATAGGGATCGACATATTTGGAGGGCTATCGAAGAGGTCATAACGAGAACGACTCGAAATCGTTTGGCCGGTGTTGAGCCGACCCGTGGGTTCGAATCCCACGCCCTCCGCCATAGAAGCTATCAACCTCGGTTGGTAGCTTCTTTTTTATACCCCGAGATGGAAATTGCTTTCCATTGCGCTTGCAGATGTGAGCTTTGATGAGTAATCAAGGTGCGCGTAGATATTTGCTGTGGTTGAAAAATCGCTATGTCCTAACCATTCTTGAATATGTTTCATGGGGACACCGCTGGCCAGCAGGAGGCTCGCACAGCTATGCCTGAGATCATGAAAGCGGATTTTGCGGAAACCGTTCCGTTCCAACAGCCTTGGAAACTGCGATGTGATATAGTTCGGCTTGAACCGATCCCCAATATCATCTACGCAAATATATTCAAGGAATTCTCTGTTATAGGAGCGTCCACATAACTTTTGATTTCTTCCCTGTTGAGCCTTTACCGCAAGCAGCTTTTCATGAAAGTACGGTACAAGCGGGAGCGTTCTACGGCTGGACTTTGTTTTTGTCGTATCCTTTGCAACGATTACACATTTACCATCCAAATTGCAAGAAGTTACGGTATGGCTGATTGTAATGGTGTTTTGCTCAAAATCAATGGCGCTCCATTTTAAGCCAACGATTTCACTTCGACGCAAGCCATAAAATGCACCGAGAAGAACCGGCAATTCCAATTTTGTGCCTGCAACGGCTTCAAAGAGTTTGTTCAACTCATCCCTATCGTAAAAGTTGCCGTAAAATTTGTCCTGCTTTGGCCGCTCAACCTTGTCAGCGGGATTGCTCGGAATCATATCGTTCTTGACGGCGTATTTGAGTGCCTTATGGATATTTGCGTGATAATGAATCACAGACGACGCCTTTACCCGCTGTAATTGCTCCTGATAAAACATTTGAATGTCATGTGCCTGCAAATCCCGTAAGAGTATTTTCTTCTTTCGGAAGTATGGTGCAATAATTGACTTCACAGCATTTACATACGAAGAATAAGTCGGTATGCTCACGGTTGATTTTACAATCTCAAGCCATTGTTCCATGAAGTCTGCAAATAGCACATCGTCACCAGCTTTGGCATTGGCATATTTTCTCCGTTCTTCCACGAGCATCTGTTCTGCGCGTTTTTTATTGCCCTTGATCGTTAAGCCTGTCGAGATCCATTTGGGCTTTCTTCTTCCTGCTGAATCTGTCAGGTTTAGAATGATGTAATAATAGCCATTTTTCTCATGCAGATGGCCCGCTACCATGTTAATCCTCCTTTCACACAAATCGGAGGCCATAGGATTTCTGCTGTCGGCCTCCTTATAGTATCACCTGTCACCCAGCAATGCAAAAAACACAGCCTTAGATAAGAAAGGCCCGTTTCATTCCGGTCGGATTACTTGCAGATATTCCAACAAATTGATTTTCGGAATGCGATATGCGCGGCCTATTTTCAAGAAACGAATCTGGCCAGTCTGTAATAGCTTGTATCCAGTCTTTTTGCCAATTGACAAAGCCCTGCACATCTCATCAACAGACATTACATCAGGGTAATCATTTAGCATAAAACGAATTGCATTTTTTCGCATGACTACCTCCTATAATTACTTTTGATTTAATGAAAGCGACAAAACCGGATGGCCGCTGGCAGCAGCCCACGGGAATCTCACCCCGGCCCATGCTGATGGGTGCGCCGCGCAATGCTTTGAGGGCGTTCAACGCGGGAGTATCGTTAGCTGAACGGAGGTCATGGCCATCTGTGATGCCACACACAGATGCAAACTGGCTGAATCGCTCGCCTAAATCCTCCTTTCCGTGCGGATCATGGCGCGCCATTTGCTGGGCTTTGCTCCGTTCAGGTTCGTTATCCGGTTGCCTATGAAATTTTCAAGGTACAGCAGATCCGCGCTTTCGGGCGCGTGTGATATTTGGCTGTGGATCAGCCGGGAAAGGCTCCTATCGGGTGATAAGAACCTTTCCTCGCGGATGCACGAATGGCCCGTTGCAGAAGCGTGGAAAGGGGGACACGCTCCTGCACGAGCTACTATGGGTTTTAGGCCGTTTTGTTTACCTTGAAGTCAAGAATCTTGGTAATCAGCTTGGTTCGCATCCTGCATACCTTTTCTTCATCGAGGCAAAGGTGCGGAACACCGTTTTCGTCATACAGGGTTCTGGTTGCTAGAGCCGCAATATAACGCTCATAGTGCTTCAGCACAGCATTGATCGCGTCCACATTGCCGGACGCTGCCGCTTCGATGGTCGAGTAAGGCAGCAGAGATGCAGCGGCATTACTCAGATTGCGCGCCATCTTCAGTAACCTCCATTTCTTTTTTCAATTCCTTGAGCGACTGAGCGCGTTTGTATTGCACGGTGCGGCGTACCATGTCCAGCTTGTCCGCAATTTCCTGATCGGTCATATCAAGGAAAAAGGCAAGCAAAACAATGTCACGCTTATCATCCGGCAGCACCGTCAGGGCATTGGCAAGATTTTCGTTTTCGATTGCCACATCATAGCCCCGCACATGAAAATGCGTCTGCTCGGACGGATACTCGTCCAGCACATACATTTGGCGCTCCTGCTCCTCTGACAGCTCCGAAAGGGATACCTCATGGTTGGAACGCCACGCGATATGACGCTCATAATCGCGGGCTTCTTCGCGCAGAACCTTCCTGCAAAAGCTGTCGAACTGATGTCTAACGGTTTTCTTTTGGGATGGTGTCAGCTCCAAGAGTCGTTCACCTCCTCTCATGCACCGAGAGGTCGGCTTTCTTCCCCTTTCGCTTCTATCCCGAATGGAAGGTGCGGTTTTGGCAAAGTTTCGGCAAAAATTTTCAAAAAAATTTTCCAACGGCAAAATTAGCCGTCGGAAAGAGTGCCTATTGGATTTTTCGCAAGGTAAAACGACACAGGCCTCATACCTAAAAGATTCCAATTAGCAAAAAGGCCTTGGTTACCCCAAGGCCTTTTTACTAATTAAATTGAGCGCAGCATTTTGTAATTTAGAATCGCTCTAAATCCACTTACTTATAGGGACTTATTATTAATAGTAGACTTCGCCAGAATACGAAGTCTTACTTTCCACAAGGCTTCCGCTCGAATTATAAACTTTTGCGGTAACAGCTACACGATAGTAATACTTGCTTGAGACCCGGTACGATTCATTCATAGATACGTATCCTCCGCTCTTAGACCATCTTTTGATGGGTTTCCATGTACCATTCTTTTGCTGTAATTCCATTACAACAGTTGCGTTATAGCCGTTCGCGACATAAGCTGATCCGCTGCAATTCGCGTAGCCATTACTGCTAATAGCAAGATCAGCGGTGGCATCTTCCAATCCAATGTATAGCGGAGCAACCACATCCGAATAATCAACCGCAGCCACAGGAAAGGCCACCAACGACACAGCCACACTCAGCGTTAGCATAATAGTCACTAATCTTTTAAATTTCATTTTGACCTCCATATTTTATCTGTTTTGCAGCGCCCAGAACAACAGACGCCGCCATACAGCAAGTGCAACGTAAAAAATAAAAAGGAAGAGAAAAATCTCTTCCTTTTTATCGAATCTCGACACTCTCCGAAATGCGAAGCATATCTTCTTTTGAAATGTTATATCCCGTAACTTTAACGATCCAACCTTTTTCCATATCTGTCCAAAGCACGGTTATCTTATCACCTTTCTCGGTTTTCATTTGATAAACGCCAGCCTCATTATTCTGAACCATTGCTGATTCTTCAATTGCCCCCTCGGTATCAAAGCTGTATGAACGATTCTTAGATATGGCCGTAGCCGCAACATCAAGGTTTTCGCCGTTTTCTCCCTCTGCCCTAATAATCATTCTGCTCTCATCAAACTCTTCAAACTCAGTTTGGTACCCATCTGGCATCCACAAAATACTCATCTCGTGGGTTTCTGCACTATTAGTAATGCCATTAAAGCGGATCTCACCATGGTCATCAAACATTTCCACAAGAACAGTTAGCGTCTGAGCGCGGAATGATGGAGATGCTGCAAACGCTGTGGTAAATAGCAGCATCATAATCAAAGTAGCTGCCGAGATCACTCTAAAAACTCGCACCGCTCCACGTCTCGCAGATATAAAGTTTTTCTTTCCGAATTCAGTCCTAATTGTGCGAATACAGCGCTCATCCAACTCCCTTGGAATTTCTGCCGACGGATCGCGTTTAAGCTGTTCATTAAGCTCCTGCAGCTTTTCGCCTTCCGTCTCAGCTACATCTTCCATCATCAATGCGAATAAAGCATCTTCGTATCGTTCTACCAGCTTTTCATGATGGGTCATTCTAAACAGCCCCTTTCTCTTGCATCGAATATAATACCTTTCTTCTGACTCGAGTTAATTTCATTCGAATACTCCCCGGCGCACAAGATAGCAACTCCGACAACTGCCTGTCATCATATCCAAGAAAATACTTCCCCTCTAGCAGTAACCTTTCATTCGGTTCCAACTCATCAATCGCCTCGCGCAAACTTCTCTTGGCTTCTCGATCCATAATAATATCAATTATAGAATCAGGCTCTATGATACTCTCTTCGACTGATTCTGTAAATGATGTTATATTCTGGGCATCTCTCTTCTGCCGCCGCAGTATATTGATGGCCGTATTGCGTACAGTAGTTACAACATAGCTGGTCAATACTGGTTCTTCTAACGTGCGAAGCAGTTCGATCCGACTCATAAGTTTCAATAAGCTCTCTTGAACAGCATCCTCACATTCCTGTAAATCCATCAGGTACTTCTTTGCTGTGAAAAGCATCAGTCGATCATACTTCTTGTATATCTGTGTGATAAACTCCTGACTCGTTGGTGCTGCCCTATCACTCAAGCTGTGATTCATCGTGCGACTCACCCCTATTTGCTCCTTTGAGCCTCAACCGTTCTCTCTATTATTGATAAGACAATATCTATCAATAGTCGCAACAGGCACTCAGCCCCGCGCTGCTCCCCCATTTAACTTTTCGTTTCAAAAACTATGGTAAATCTAATTTATAACACGTAAATATTGCAATTTCAATTCTTTTCCTAAAATATAAGCCGATAAGAAATCAGAAAATATATAATTCAAACATCAAGTGCAATTTCTTAGAGGAGTGGCTTATATGGCTCATTTGGGAGAACTCATTGCCGAATTGCGGCAAGATAAGGGGCTAACTCAAAAGGAACTTGGTGATATTCTCTGTGTTTCCTCTGGAACAATTTCAAACTATGAAAACGGTGTGCACCTCCCGGATGTTGATAAGGTCATTGCTCTTGCAAACTACTTTCATGTCACAACCGACTACCTGCTCGGTCGCACCTCGTCTAATCTCCCTGTTGAGTTATTGCAGCAAGCCATCACCAATGAAAAGACTCTCGGTGATGTGATGGCATCATTTGCTAAATTACCAGCTAATCGTCAAGCTGCGCTCAGTTTAATCATCTCTGACATGGAAGTACGGCAAATGATTGACACATATAGCAAAACAGGTGACAGCAAATGATTCCAATCCCAGCAAGTATCCTCGCAATCGAAAACGAAAGTGATCGAGATTTTATGGAGAACATTTTCTTCTCCTATCAGCGACTCATATATCACGAAATTGGTTCAATACTAAACGATCCATGGTCTAAGGATGACATTTTTCAGACCGTCATCGTTCAGCTTATTAATAACATTGATACACTGCGTCCTATGCCAGCCAAAGTGCTTACCTCTTACATTGCAACATCCGCAAGAAATGCAGCTCTGACCCATATTCGAAATATCAGCCGACGGAAAGAAGTCCTCGCCGACGAATTTGATAATAACTACGTTGATGCCGATCACGACACCGATCCTGAATTCATCCTGCTAAAATCCGAAGAAATCAACTCTTTCGCAAAAGTCTGGGATGAGCTCGACGATAAGACTAAGTTTTTGCTCAGTAGCCGATATATTTTAGAAAAGAGCTATGCTGAAATTGCCAGCGATCTCAATGTAAAGCCAGAAAGCGCGCGTATGGCGCTGACCCGCGCAAGGCGAGCCGCTCTGACACTTTCTAAAAAAAGCCATACATAATTTCTTATTGATATTCCAACATGCCTTTTCTGATTGGAATTGGCAAAATTCGAGCTCGGAAAGTGCTCCTCTCAAAACCCTTATGGAATGCTAATAACGCCGCAGTAATGACAATCGCCCTGCCAGTATTTACGCTGACAGGGCGATTTTATATGCCATCAAGTTCGGTGCATCATTGCTCTATCACATCAGCGACTCGTACAAACATTTAACATTACTCAGGTGTATTGCCTTCAGGATCATGGAATTGAATATAGAGCAATTTGAGGCACCAAACCAACTGAATGCCAAAACACCCTGAAGTAACTCCATCGATCTGATAACTGCTAATTTGGGGTGCAAGGTAAGTAACAACCGGAAAGCACACGAAGAAAGCGACAAAATCGAATTTCTTTTCAATTGTCGTTGTTTCCTTGCCAGCGATATAAAAGTTGCGAATTTTCTTTAGCACCCACAAGGAGAATACCCAAATAGCAACTGAGACTGCCGTTCCGTAGTATTCTGGTAATGGATCATAGATTGATATCAGGAGTCCTACAATTGATGTTATAAGGATAGCCGAAGTTACCACTTTGGAATGTAGTTGAAGAATTGTGTTCATAATGCCACCTGAGTTATTGTCAGACACATGACTACAAACAAGCACATACTCAAAAAACGCTTTTTCATTATATTCTCCCTTTCAGATATTTATGATTGATATATCGGTTTTTGTTAGGGACAAATGGTCTTTAACCATAATAGCCGGTTTTATAGCAATTCAATGTTTCTATGCAGCGGAGATTTAATTGTAACCCATCGGTCTCACCTTCACTTCATAAAATCACAACTTCTCTACTTTCATAATATAAAGACAATTTCCTTGACATTTTGCAACAAAGTATTCTTCTTTCAAGAATATCTAATCCGAAAACAATATAGCTTTATCTGTCAAGAAACTATTAGGTAGCGCGGTTTCTTGATAAGCCTTTCCTTATATTTTTCAAGTCGTAGATTGCTCAGGTTCCGTCTTATCACCCGTATAATAGAGCTACTATCTATCAAGATGTAATAACTACTGAATATTGTTTTTGTTTCGTATATCGGTTCGTGTTGCAGTTTTAAATCTCTATCGTCTAATATTTACGAAAGGTATAAATCGAGCAAAACTGAAAGATGGGGGGATTTGATAGCAGATTATAAACTACACAATGATTTATGCCATCATACTATTTAATAATTAGGGGGTATTGTTTATGCGTCATATCACACGGAAAAGATTGTTGAGTTTCTTCCTTGCAATGGCACTCATTTTGACCTTTTCTCCAATCTCCGCGGCAGCAACTTATACACCAGAAGAACATGAAATTGGCGAAGATGTCGCTGTCACAATTGCAATGCTTTTTGTTTGGGCAAATATTGGCGAAAGCGAGTGGGATCGAAAGACAACCGTTGACAATATCGTCCCGATGTACAACAACAGCGATGAAGTGTGTGCATATTGTATTAACTTAAAAAACAGGAGTACAAATGCAGGTTACATTATTGTCTCTACAAATCTATATGAGCCGCTGATTCAAGAATATTCTGACACGGAATCGATAGATATTAGTGATGGATTAAATACAGAATCCGTTTCAAGGCCTCATCTTGCTAATAACTCGGACTCCCGGATTTATTATTATGGTCCTCTTAATTACAGTATGTCCAAAATGGACATACCTGTGGTAATGAGTGAGAATAGTAGCGAGATATCTAACTATCAAAATGCGGTTAAATACATCGAGTTAATTAAGCAGTATGGTTTGCTTCCTTCCGCGAGTACTCATGACGAGGATAATGGAATTGAGGATCCAATCGAATACTTAGAAGCACGTTATCCCGATGCGACCATTAGAAACGCAGGATATTACAACATCGGAGACAACTCCATTTTCGGGTATAAAATCAAAGAGTGGAACGCATGTGCTGTATATGGAGTTGCAGCTATTATTCACTACTATTTACCCACATATTCGTGCAATACAATAGCCTCACACTGTGAACAAATTGCTCGTGACAAGGGCTATGCAACCCTCGCATATAATGATAGAGGCGAACAAAAGTGGAACTACTACATTAGCTTAGGTAATTTGGCACCTTTTGCAAGAGAGTGCGCCGCCTACTATAATCTAGACAAGTCAATCAGTAGCTCTATGCTAACTTGGTCGACAGGAACATCAGAAATTTCTAACGGACGGCCAATTTTGCTTAGCATCGCAAGCAGTGGCCAGTATAGTGACCATACCGTAACTGCTTTCGCTTGGACACGATTCCATGTGTCTGGAGTTGGCACATATATGGACTTCTTCAAGGTCAAAGCTGGGTATATCTCTGAGAGTAGATATGTTTGCTATCAGACTGTCACCGGAAGCTTTATTACCAAGTTTGTATGAAAGGTGCACTACAGATGAAATATCGAAAAAAATGTTGGGTTGTCGTAATATTCTTTCTATTTATTTGCCTGTCAGGCTGCGGAGGACATAAACGGCAGGCAGCGTCTATCGATCTTTCTACATTACATGAAGTTACTGACTTCGATGAACTATCAGATGCGCTATTATTCGACTTTGTAGACAAAAACGGTAACGAAGCAAAATATGTCGAGATCATGGACACCGATGTCGATAATCTGCTTGAACAAATTGACAATGGTACGCTTGAGGTTAGTGATCCTTGTGCATACTGGCTAGTAGAAGGATGGAGAATTGCGTACTTTGCAAGAGTCAATGGAACCGACGAAGACGCGCTGATTTCATGGCTTGAAAATGACAGTCATACTGTTACTCGGAGGAGTTTCCAAGCCTTCTGGACCATTGCTAAATAGGCATAAGCAATCGAATGGGAGGGCCTTAAAAGGCCCCTCCCATTCGATTAAAAACGGATTTCTTGTGTGATCTTTCCCATTTATTTTTCTTCTAATCTAAAAACGCCTAACCAGAGAATAAACGTGGCTTAGCCTGTTAAAGAACCCGATTGCGGCCTGATGCGCAACTGAGTTCCTTAACAGGATAAAAAGCTCCAGTTGCAGTGTCTGCTCAGGTTTCGTCTCATCACTCGTACAATTACCATACATCTGCATGTACAATTAGCGTTATATAACAGCACCCCCCAAGGAGATTTCGCTATTATTCTTATATAACGCCGTTTTGCGCCCCCCATTTTTGTTCGTTATGCCAAATTTTGTTGCAATTACAAATTGGCGTTGTTTTATATTTATGAAAGGCATAAATCATGAATCTTAAAAGATAGACAAAAAGTTAGATACTCTAGCTTCCAAAGAGGCATGTGTCACAAAGACATATGAGAATGCAAATACCTGCCACGCCACTGAGGGATTGGCCCTCTAGTTTTTATAAGGAGGATGGGCACACGTGTATCTGAAAATGCTCGTAGGCTCAGTTCATCACGCAATATGAATTGTCCGTATTGTCACACCATTATGCAAGAAGGCTTTATTGATAATGTCAAAGTTCCTGTTTATTGGAAAGAAAAGGGATTTAAAAATTCACTGCTTCCGTATCGCAAGAAAAAGCAAGGTGTTAGAATTATGCTTGGAACCGGAGATGACTGGTACGGTGGCAGTGTAAGCGCCTTTCTCTGTTATAAGTGTTCTATTGTTTTAATAACAGACATCGCAAAAAAAACATAGCACTTGTGTTGCCGGTCTTCAAGCTTGGAATGTCTTTTTTGTGCGTGAGGGCGGTGAAAAGCACAAAATGATTCCGATGGGAGCAAGGAACGAGAGCGGAAAGACTTGGCTTTTCAACTACAGCTTCGACTATGATAGCCGAAGGAATGGGAGGTGGCTGATGGAAAACTGTTTTGAGAAACCGGCTGCAATTTCTCTGCAGCCTCTGATTGTGACTATATATCAGATGATTTCTCGGTATCAAATGACCATTATGTCTATGCGGTTGGTGAAAAATCTTCTGTCACATTTTATATAGGAGATGACCTCGATGATTTAAGCACCACCAAAGTATCCTTGCCTCAGAATGAAAAAATTCACGGTTTTTCTTTAACAGACGATACATTATTTGCTTCTGTTGCTGCCAAAACAAGCGAAGAAAATCAACAAAATCCTTATATCGAATCATTTGATTTGGAAACAGGAAAGTCTATAAAGAAACTCTCTCTTAGTGCTCCGTTATATTCCATCACTACAAACGATAGTAATCAATTGTGTGGATTTTCTGCCTCAATTTTTAAAATGTACAGTATAAAGGAGCCTCTGGAAGAGATTCAGTTAGGTGACACACTGATTCTTAGTCATAGAAGAACTCATATATTTTAATCCTATACTTCACTTCCAAAACTATGTTGCATTCTTAGCATTTTGTTGTCTTATATTAGCAAAAGGCATAAATCGAATTAACTAAAAGAAGGAGGAAATATTTTAACAAAGCTCTACATACAGGTGATTTATGCCTCATCACCACTTAATGACTATTAAAATTATTAACCATGTAATAATACTATATTGAAAGGAATTAGCATGAAAATTAAGGGAAATCGTTTTGTATCCAGTTTTTTATCTTGCGTTATGATTTTCAGCCTTTGTACGCCCGCTTTTGCCTCTGAAGAATCGCCCCAACTGGATAAGACAGCCATTTACAGCCAGTTAGAAAAGCAAGGTGCCTTGGATATGTACGATATTCATGAAGCTATCTATACGGCTACAACACCTTCAATTATCCCGTTTGGTTCTGATGATGAATATACGAACGTGTATGCCCCTGATGGCGGTACACTAGAGTACAACTCCAAAATAGGCGATAAACCTATGTCTGTTGGAAACACTTACCTTGACTTCGACGACTCCTACTACTATATTCTTGGGAAACAAGAAGTTGGCGTTGAATTTGTTTTAGAACAAATTATCGGCCGTATTCCGTTCGTTGGCACTATCACAAGCGCCGTCTCTACAGCTAAAGTTCTTGTAGATTCAAACGCTTCAGTATCAATTAAAAATGCTGGCGGTTATGCAATGATTTCGGTAACAGATTCTGTAGCAGGGGTTTCTACTGTCGTACGTGGATGGAGCAACTATCCATATATCTATTTATATGATATCCACGCAACTAACATTAACGTGACTCTCTCACCAAAAAACAACCCTTTTAATCATTGATACCATTATGAAGAACCAGCAACTCATATGGAAAAAAGTGATTTTCAGTAGCGGTATAATATTCCAAATATTATTTATGCTGGAAATAGTGTTGTTTTCCAATATTATTATAATAGATCCTTCTGTTCATAAAATTTCTTATGAGAACTGGATCTTTTATATTCAGCAGTGGCAAGCTCCCGATTTTTGGTCGCTCCACTCGCAGCTAATTGTCAATTCGATACTGATAATCAACCTAATATTTCGTTTGATCTACGATGTTGAGTTAATTTACATTTTCCTAAACAGTAAGCATTTCGCGCTTAATCGCAAGGCATTTGTTATAGCGATTATACTTATCTGTTTTCTGAATGTCCTTATTAGTCTCTACATTAAATACTACGTAGACTTCTATCGATTATATATGTACTCAATCTATCCTGAAACAATGGCATGTTATATGATTTATTGTGGGAAAAAATCTTATTGTCATATAAATGAACACAAGTAAGCTACTGCCAAGCATCATAAACATCGCAGTCCTTGCATGTTTGTTAGGATCAGCGCTTCAGTCCCGCCACAAAGTATATAATATAATCAGTACATTCTAAATGTGTTTGTGAAGCCAGAAACGGCTTGTCGCTGTTTCTGGCTTTATCTTTTTCGACACTACCGCTCCAATCCATCAAATCCTTGCCGTATCTAATCAAATATGATAATGTAGCCCTAATCTTATGATATCATTCTAATAGCAGGATACTCTAATTCCCTCTTTAATTAATACTGTTGTCTTTCCGATCGTAAGCTCAGCAAAACACCCATAAGCCATAATCTCAAAAACAGGCCTCAAGGCCCTACCCATAGCTGGGTAGGGCCTTTTCTGTTCAACTACTCGCCATAGTATTGTGGTCTACCGACAGAGGTAAAGCCCTCCTTGCCGGTAATGACCACATTATTATATCCGCTGGCGCAGTGGATGATCAGCAGCTCTCCGTTTGCGTCCCTGCCGCCAACGATGCCCACATGGGAATTATCCGGGTAGAACACCAAGTCACCGGGCTGTGCGTCCGCCCACGAAATATCGGTGCAATAGCTGTGCTGGGCGGACGCACCTCCACCATGGCCGATGATGTACTGTCCGCCCGTGGCGTTATAAAACACCCAATCAACAAAGCCGCTGCAATCTAAACCGTAGGGCCGATAGGTTCCTGTGGTGGAGTTGCCCGCCGCTGTGACCTGCCGCAGCTCGCCCCACCGGACGTCCCAGCCAATTATGAGAGATTTTCCTCCCCAAAAATAATTCACCTTGCCGACAAGAGAACAGGCGGCGCGTACCACCGCCTCGCGCTCCGGTGACAGATCCTCCGGCAGACTGCGGATAAGCGCTGCCGTGTCCCCGCTGACGGAGTACGCATCCTCGATCAGCTCTCGCAGGAGATCCCGCTGCTCCAGCAGCTCGTCCAGCGCTGCGATTTGGTTACGGTTGAAATGATACGCGGTTTTCATCTCCTCTGCCGTTTTTGCGGTAACGGTGATATAGAGGTTTTTCTCCGTCCAGCCGTCATCGCCCTCGCCGCTGCCGGGGTGATGAATGACCTCAATGCGGTGGGCTATGGTAGTCATATCCCAAAAGACCGCTTTCAGGCGCGCAATGCGGTCAGCGTCCATGGTGGCCACATCTGCGGCGTCTGCATCTGCTCCGGCAACCTTCACCGCGAACACCGCCAGCACCTCCACCCAATCGGCAGACTGCCCGGTCACGGAGATGGAGTCGTAGCTGTCCGCTGTTTGCAATTCCTCCAACCGCTCGTTATACTCATAATTGACCTGCGCCACCGCAGCGGAGATCGGCACAACGCCCGCCTCCCGGCTCTCGTTGGAAAAGAGGATACCGAAGGGGGACGCCACGATTGCCGCCACAAGGATCACCGTCAGTATCAGCACCAGCACCACCGCACCGCCGCCTGCCGACAGGATCGAGCTGACCGCAGACACCACTCCTTTCCCGATTTTCTTCACTGCCTGGACTGCCACGCTGCCCAGCTTTTTGGAAGCCCTTCCGCCGTTCTTTACAGAATCCTGAAGCATCTTCCGCTGTGCCTTTCTCTGCGCCGCTGCCCTTGCGCGGCGCGTGATGATTGCATTGTTCGGCGCTGCGTGGTCAGTTGGTCGAACACGCATGGTGCGCGTGGCCTTGGTCATGGCCTGTCCGCTCTTGGGACCAGGGCTGCCCTTGGCCGATACCCCCGAATTGCCTTTCTGCGGAGTGGTCATTGTGCCTCCACGGTTAGACGGTGGAGGTACAATGTGCCGCTCTGCTGTTCTTTTCTCGGCAAGGTTCCGCCGATAGGCGGCTTTCGCGTCCTGCGCGGCTTTCTGCCGCCCACGCTCCTGCGGGGCGGCATTTGCGCTTTTTGTACCTCCGTGATTTTGCGGAGGTACGGTCTGATTTCCGACTTTGTTTCGTGCGGCGTGTGATTGCAGTACATCAGAATACGCCGCAGGCGTATCGGGCAGGCCCCTTTTTGTTGGCGTCACACCGTCCACGGTTTCGAGCGTTTCTGCCGCAGTACGGCTTTCCGACGCACTATTCCTACCTTGCCGTTTCTGCTCCTGATAATGCTTTATCATACGCCGCGAGGCATCCGCCGCCCCAGATGCGCCACGGCGCATATTTTTCTCCACACGGTCGGTGGCGTAACGCACGGGATCGCGGCTTTCCGGCTCCTTTTCCCGCTGCCGCTTGTCCATGTGCTGTTTCAGAAGAGAATCCGCGTCCTTGGGCGCGGGGTTCTTCAGCTTTGCCTTTGGCGTGTCCATGCCGGGTTTGATCTTCAAATCCTTCATAACATCAATCCTCACCCGGCTTGGTGGTCATCAGGCGATACAGTTCTGTATTCTTGGGCAGCTCATTGGCGAAAGGCACGATGGCTCCGCCCACCTTGATGAGCCCATGACCGGCAGGGGCATTGTCTACATAGCTCATCTGCGTATCCGACGCACCCAGCAGGCGGGCAAGCTGCTCCCGGTCGGTGGTGGCCTGATTGAGCATCAGCAGGAACTCGGAGTTTGCGAACATCATACGCGCCGTATTGGACAGCAGACATTCCTCCACATTCTGTGTAATGCCGGTGAGCGTCGCACCGTATTTACGGAAGCGCTTCCAGCACTTGTAGAGGAATTCGCTGCTGTAATTGGTAATGCTGTGTCCGCTGCCGCTCCCGTTGGCGAAAAATAGATAGATCTCGTCGATGTAGACATGGGTGTATTTTCCCTCTCTGCGGTTCTGGATAACACGGTTGTAAATGGCGTCCAGCATCACCAGCAGGCCCACCGATTTCAGATTCTCGCCCAAGTCCTGAATGTCAAAGCAGAGGATACGGCTTTTTGTGTTGATATTGGTCTGGTGGGAAAAAACATTCAGACTGCCCACCGTGAACAGCTCCAACGCCAGTGCGATCCGGTGCGCCTCCGGGTTGACCTGCTTCATCAGGTCGCCATAGAGGTCCTTCAGCGTGGGCGGCTGCCCCTGATAGTTTTTCAGATACTCCCGATAGATGTTTCCCACGCTGCGGTCAATGATGGACTTCTCCTGCGGCTCGATCTTATCCGCGCCCATAAGCTGCTCGTAGAGCGACATGATAAACTCGGACTTCATCACCAGCGGTTCTTTGCCATCGCCGTACCCCTCGGACAAGTCCAGCGCATTGATGTGACAGCCGTTTGGATCAGAGGCAGAGATGGTAATGACCTCGCCGCCCAGCGCTCGGACCAGTTCCCCGTATTCGCGTTCAGGGTCCACGATAATAATGTCATGGTCGGTGGAGAGCGCCAGCGCAGAAACCTCCTGCTTTGCCGCCATCGACTTACCGGAGCCGGACACGCCGGTAATAAAGCCGTTGCCGTTCAAAAGGTTCCCACGATTGCAGATGATGAGGTTATGCGATACGGCATTGACGCCATAGTAGATGCCGCCCACGTCCTGAATCTCCTGCGATTTGAAGGGCATGAGAACGGCGGTACATTCCGTGGTCAGGGTACGGGTGGCGTCAATGCGCTTGAGGCCGAGGGGCAGCACCGTGTTCAGCGCGTCCTCCTGCTGGTAGCGCAGAATGTTAAATTGACAGCCCCGCGCTCGCCCGATGGCTTGTAAGGCTTCGGTGTCCTGGTCGAGCTGCTCAAGGTTATCTGCCAAGTGCGTCAACGTCACCAAGGCCAGCATCATACGCTGGTCGCGGCTCATGAGGTCGTCCATAAACTCCTTCGTTTCGCTCCGCATCTGCTCCAAGTCATAGGGGATATTGGCGGTAAAATTGTTGTTCTGATTCTGCCGCTGCTGCCAGCGGGTAATATCCGATTCCACGGACATAATGCGCTTGCGAATATCGCTCACTGCTTCGTCCATCGCCACAGGGATAATGTCAATGGAAAGCATCATATTCCGGGGATAGTCCATCAGCTCCGTAATCATCGCATCAGAAATGAAGCTGGCATACTCCCGCAGGAACAGGGTGCGCCCCACATGATCGCCCAACTCATAGTGATTTTTTTGAAAGGAAATACAGTCCGGGGCGATGCAGTCCCGGAAGTCATGGCCCCTTCGCATGGTGTCCTCCAAATTGAACCGGAATAGCTGTTCCTCGCCGGGGCGATAGAAGTCGTGCAGAAGCCGCAGGCGGTCATTGACCGTAATCTCACGGACGCTGGAGGACATACGGGAAAGTCCCGTAGTGAGGTCAGTCCCAACACGAGAGAAGAATGCGCGGGCCTCCTCCACGCTTTTCTTTTCTGCTGAAACGGTGATGTACTTCTCCTGAATGAGATTGTTGCTCTCCGCCGCCTTGCCCAAAACAAGCGCGTTATACTCGTTCCGGTAGAGGTCACGGCGGTCGCCCTGCATGGGCATAAGCAGCGTCCGCCCGAAGTCCTTTTGATTGAGCTGACGGTTAAAGAGCGTGATCTTTGCCGTGGCTCCGATGGGGAGGGAATTGAGGAATGAACAATACGTCATGAACAATTCCCGCTGTTTTTCCGGGGAGGCCACGGCATAATTGACATCAAAAAAGCGCCAAGTTTTTGAAAACTTGCCGCTCACCTGAAATACGCCGTCTTGATAAATGCGTTTGATGGGAATAGATTTTTGAACGCTGCGGGGAACGGAAAAGGCATCCCGTTCCGCGCTGCGTCGGCGCTTGAAAAAAATCAATGTTTCTTCACCTCGCGTTTCATCGCTTCTTCATAGTAGTTTTCCGCTTTCCAGACACGCTTGCCTGCCATGATGACCTCTGATTTCAGCCATGCCCACAAAAATCGCTCCAGCGTGAGGCCGTTGTACTGAAAAAAGCCCGCAGCGGCCACGGGAGCCGCGCCAACGATGCACACCCAACTCACCGTTTCCCGGTCCAACACTTGGCTCAGGCTGAAATACAGCACCACGGCAACGCCCACCGCCAAAACAGAACATACAAACTGCCGCACGGACAGGCCGAAAAAGAGCGTTTCGCGGTAAGCTCGAATTTCCTTGTTGATTTTGATTTCCATAATCAATCTCCTAAAAAAGAAAAGCAAGTAGCGATGGGCTACTTGCTTTTCCTGTCTGTTTAATAAAATGTATAGTTTTAATCCTCGTCAGCGGCACTGATCCTGCGTTTTTCTGTTCTTCTCAAATTTGGCAACGGCTGACTTGTCGTAAAACTTCATAGCATCTATTCCGTCGTACTCTTCTTTTTTCACCAGATAATTTCTTGTGATGCCGTGCTTTTTACAATAGTTCAGATACCTTTGCATTCCCTTCCAGCAGGAATTTTCCTTATCTCGATTCTGCTCATCAGCCAGATATTCCGTTGCATTCCAAGCGGTGCAATGGAAAAGATCAGATACCGATAAAATCAAGTATCCTTGCTTCAGCTTTCCAAAGAAGTCTCCTTCCACATCAAACAAGGTCAAGTCATACCACATGGCCTGCATCTGCCTGATTCGCGGCTCGTCTCTCCAAATCTGAAATTGAAGCTCAAGCCCCATATCCTCAACAAATGCATGAGCGATCACCTCTTTCGGAAAAGCATCGCCCTTAACCATGATACAGCCCAAAATGTACTCCTCGTTGCCGTACTCGTCGCGTCTTTGCTGATACTCTTCCGTTCGTTTCAGCTCTCGCTCCACGATACGAATGATCTTCTCACGGTAATTATCCATACACAGCCTTCATGACTGAGTACATAATTCTTTCTTCCGCTGTTACATTCAAAGCAAGCACCTCAGTTTTCGTAATATTCGATTGCATCGCTGGCCAAACGCTCAAACCGATCCTGATGTTCCGGCGCGACAAAGAGCCCGTCAAAGCTGTCTCCATTGGAATAGAAGTATTTGCTGACTGCTTCTGTAATGCCCTGCATATCTAAAATATTTTCATTTGCAAGGGCATCATATACCGTTCTGTTAAAATCCGTATATAACAATCCGTTCCGATTCTTGATATTTTGTGCGCCGATACGGTTTCCAAGCACGACCACGCCGTTAAACTTCATAACGGAGTCATCCCCATAGACCCACACGATATATTCATCGCTGCGGCCTCCGAAGTTTCCTTGACACATAAGCGCATTGTCTAACGCAAAGACAACGGGTTCTCCAATGCAGTCACGGACAGCTTGCAGCCAGGAGAGCGCGCCCACATAGCTGCTCCGAGACGGAAGATCCTTCTTTTGAGGGTCATACTTCGGCAGGGACAAGGTCTTACGGTTGGTCAGGTCCTCCTTGATGCGCTGCTCCAATAGATCAGCGACATATTCGGGAGGCTTACGCATCCCTGTCTCCCAATTTTGCACAGTGCGAAAGGGGATATGATACCTCGCGGAAAATTCGCTTTGGGTATCTCCAAGCTGTGCTCTCATTTCACGAATGTTCATGTTCATCCTCCTTCCACCTGCATTATACACCCATTGAGTGTACCAGTCAACAGCGTTCCCAGATGTCCTACGGAATATTCATAAGCGCGATTACCGCTCCGGCGTGTTCTTTTTCACTGTCTTTTGCTCCACACTGCGCTCCGGCTTAGCCAGTTCTTCCATTGCCGCATTGATCACGCACGAGTGATTGTCCACAGCGTAAATGTCCGTATGCCCGCCCATCTGCTTCTGGAGCGCCGCAAATCGCCCCGCAGCCTGACGCGCCGGCAGATAAAACCGCTCATCTCCGCCACGCTGCGCCATGGTGCAGGCCAGCACGAACATACAGCGATCCTTGCCGTAGGTGTTTGTCCACTCCTTCAAAAAAGCAGGCAGCTTTCCATCGTTGTAGGCGTTGGTCGCACCCTTCTCAAAGGCTCCCGCACAGGTCAGCGTCCGATCCCGGCTGGCCATCCACTCAAAGACCTCTCCGCGAGCCATGGCTTCCGAACGGGTGTTAGGGTATATGGGCTGCGCGGGATCTCGATATTTTTCTTCGACTCTTTTCCGCAGAATATCATCCGCACAGCACGCAATGCTGTCACGAAAGGCATCCATCTCATCCGTATCGCGGGAGAGCCAGTCTGTATAAAGCTGTGACAGGGGATGCTCAAACTCGTTCAGCACCGTAAGCTGCCGCTCGGAGAGGCTTGTTTCATCCTCAAAAAGTATCAGCAGATTATCACGGCAAGCGATCTCGTAGGCACGGGAAATAATTTCGTCAGGTGATTTCGTTTTCATCTCTGCAAGGAACGCCGTATTTTCCTGTGACATTTTTTCGTATATCCGGTTTTCCAATTCATTTTTTGTAGGCATGATGTTCTCCTTATAACTCAATAACACGGAAATCGCTCTCTTTTTCCATGATCTCGCTGCTCAATAATATCAATGGCATATCCGAGTCTGCCAGCCGTCTCAGCTTGCTAATGGAAAGCGGAGTTGGTGCTTCAAACAGGGCCACAATGCAGGCCCACAGGTCAACAACATGACAAAGGCAAACGATACGCTCCGAAGAAAAGGACGCTGCTGCTTCGGGCAGCATCGTGCGTAATTCTTTCATGAGGCTTTCCTGCTCTTTTAGCATCTGCTGATGTATCTGGCGTTCTAACCGTTCTTTTTCCTGCTTTCTTTCCAGCCGTTTCATTGTAAATGATCCTCCATTTCAAAAATTATCTCGCCAAACCCGCCCGCATCCGGTGGGCGTAATTGGCGACGCTGTATCGTTTCATATAGGCGTTTTCGCTGGGGGCCGGACTGCCTAAGTCCAGCCCCTCCATGCGGGGATCGGCGGTGCCGTCCAGCACCGCCTCCACCGGGATCACGCGGAGTCTGCCGGAGCATTTCAGCTCGCCGCCGAATACCCCAGCGGCACAGTGGAATCCGCGGTCACCGCACACCCAAAGCAGCTTCTTCCCGGCAGGAATATCTCCAAAGGGCTGCTTCAAAACAATAACGGAACGGGGTTCCGCCCCGGCCACCTCATAGTAGCCGGACTGCTCCGCCTTTTCATAAGCGCGGATCAACTTCTCAAATTTGCGCTGCGGCTCAATATAGAGCCAGCTTTCCTGATAACCCATAATTTCCTCCGTTTTCTATTGGTTTTACCGCTCCATCTGCGGTCTGCGGCGCTCCGGTGGCCTTTGATCCTCGTCCGGCTCGGCGTCTACGATCTCCGGCTCCTTGTGGTCTAAATTCAGCAGGGTATTCAGTTCCTCCAGCCGTGCCGTTTTGGTGTTCAGCTCTGCCTCGCGGGGAAACGGTTTTTGTACCTCTGCCTTTGCGGTTTCCAACTGGGCTTGCAGGTTGGAAAGCTGCTCCCGGCAGGTTTGCTCCTTAATAGGCAGTCCCTCCAGCGCATTATCCATGCGCTGTAAATTGCCAAACACATCGGTTCCCAGCGTGACCGTGTGGCGGAGCTGCCCGATCATGGTCAGCCGATATTCTTGACTAAAACTGTGAAATTCCAGCTCCAGCGTCAGGCCGCAGTATCTGCCAATCTGTGTTGCCTCCGGCGAGAGCATATTCTGGCACATGGTCAGCAGCGCCGCGCCCGCCTCCTTCTTGTCGGCATGGGTGACACCCGCCAGTGTAAGCGGAGAGAAGCCGTCCCCATTGGGATGGGTATGCTCCTTGACGGTGGCAATATCCGCGCCATAACCGGCGATCCGTGCCTGCGTTTCCGCGATTTGTTTCGGAAAGCCCTTGCTGATGGCGTCCTCCAGCGCATATTTCTGGGAAAGATGGTTGGCTTTCAGCAGCTTCAGCTTGGATACCTCAATATCAAGGTCCATTTTCTCCTTTATCATGGGGTTGCCGCTGGCCAGTGCCTTGATCTCGGCATAAGAAAGCGCCTGCTCGTCCACGTCTTCGGCGGAACGCACTGGCGATTTGCTGGTCATGATTTGGCTGATAAACTTCTGCTTGCTCTCCACAAGCTGATAAAGATAGGCGTCGAAGGTACCCTCGGTGACATAGCTGTAAATATCTACTTCGGGGTTTTCGTTGCCTTGGCGAATGATGCGGCCCTCCCGCTGCTGAAGGTCGGACGGACGCCATGGGCAGTCGAGATGGTGGAGTGCGATGAGCTTTTGCTGGCAGTTGGTGCCAGCACCCATGCGCTGGGTGCTGCCCAGCAGGATACGCACCTGACCGCTTCGGACTTTACCAAACAGATCTTTCTTCTGCACCTCGCTCTTGGCGTTGTGGATGAAGGCGATCTCATTTTCGGGAACGCCCAATTCCAGCAGCTTCGCGCGAATATCATCATAGACGCTGAAGGTGCCGTCATCCTTCGGTGTGCTGAGGTCGCAAAAAATCATTTGCGTGGAGCATTGGTCTGCGGTGCGCTGCCAGATCTCAAACACATTTTCCGCGCACTTGGCGGCTTTGCTGTTGGGGTCGCTGGGAAGCATGGGGTTGACCAGCCGCTGATCCAGCGCCAGCTTGCGGCCATCGTTGGTGATGAGCAGCATATTGTCCACGCTGCTGTCCACCTCGCGGTTGCGGACCTTCTCAGCGCGCTCCGCCAGCGACGCCACGATCTCTTTCTGATACTCGGAGGGTTTCAGGGCGATGTTGTGGTAATGCGCCTCCGGCACGGGGAGCTTGAGCATATCCGCCGTCTGGATGTCCGCCACATTTTTGAATACGCTCATCAGCTCCGGCAGGTTATAAAACTTGGCGAAGCGCGTCTTGGCCCGGTAGCCGGTGCCTTCCGGGGACAACTCGATGGCGGTGACGGTCTCGCCGTAGTTTGCCGCCCATGCGTCAAAGTGCTGTAAGCCCTGTTCCTCCAGCGCCGACATCTGCAAGTAACGCTGGATGGTGTAAAGCTCCACCATGCTGTTGGAAATGGGGGTGCCGGTGGCAAAGATAATGCCGCGCCCTCCGGTGATCTCATCGAGGTAGCGGCACTTCATAAAGAGGTCTGAGCTTTTCTGCGCCTCGGTCTGGGCAATACCGCCCACATTCCGCATTTTCGTGTATAAAAAGAGGTTCTTAAAATAATGCGATTCGTCAATGAAAATACGGTCAACGCCCAATTCCTCAAAGGTGACCACATCGTCCTTGCGGCTCTGGTCGTTCAGCTTGTCGATCTTGGCTTGCAGGCCCTTCTTGGTTTTCTCCATCTGTTTGATGGTGAAGTTCTCGGCTTTTTCTCGCTTGGCATCGGAAATCCCCACCATGATCTCGTCGATCTGCTGCTCCAAAATGGCCCGCTGGCGCTCTACGCTCATAGGGATCTTCTCGAACTGCGAATGCCCGATGATGACGGCGTCGTAGTCGCCGGTGGCGATGCGCCCACAGAATTTCTTGCGGTTTTTGGTTTCAAAATCCTTGCGGGTGGCGACAAGGATGTTCGCTGCCGGATAGAGCTGCAAAAACTCAGTGGCCCACTGCTCTGTCAGGTGGTTGGGCACCACAAAGAGCGACTTCTGGCACAGGCCCAGCCGCTTTGATTCCATCGCCGCCGCAACCATCTCAAATGTCTTGCCGGCACCCACTACATGGGCCAGCAAAGTATTTCCGCCGTAGAGAATGTGGGCGATGGCGTTGACCTGGTGCTTGCGGAGCGTGATCTCCGGGTTCATGCCGCTGAAATTGATATGGCTGCCATCATACTCACGGGGGCGGTTGCTGTTGAACAGAATATTATAGGTCTTGCAGATGGCTTCGCGACGGTCCGGGTCTTTCCAGATCCACTCAGCAAAAGCGTCTTTAATGAGTTCCTGCTTACTCTGGGCGATGGCCGTCTCCTTCTTGTTCAGAACGGCAATTCTGCGCCCTTCCTCATCGTAGTGGTAATCAAAAATGCGGACATCCTTCAGGTTAAGTGTCGTTTCGATGATCTCATAGGCGTTGATGCGCTGTGTGCCGTAGGTGCTGATGGCCTTCACATTGCCGCGATCCTTGCTCTTACCTTCGATGCGCCACTCGCCGGTGATGCCGGAATAGTGGACTTTCATGCTCCATTGTGCGCTGCGGGGTGTCCCCAGCGTTTCAAAAATAAATCGGCGCACATATTCAGTGTCCAGCCATGTAGCGCCCAGTCGGACGGAGATCTCGCTGGCGGTGAGGTCGGTGGGCTGCACCTGCGCGAGCGCATCAGCGTTGATCTGATACTGTGGGTCCTGCTCCGCCTTGCCTTGGGCAACCGCCAATTTCTGACGCACATTGCCGGAAAGGTATTCGTCCGCAGGCAGGTATTTCTCATGCCCATCGTTTTCGCCGGTGTAAGCAGGGTTCAGGAACACCACACCGGTCAGCTCGGCAAACAGCGTTTCTTCGTCCTTGCCGGTGAGCCTGCCCATATAGTCCATATCCACGTGCGCCTTTTCACCAATGGACAGCGCCAGCGCCTCCACCGCCGTGTCCACCTTTTCAGCAGGTTTGTGGCTGCGGATGGTACGCTTGGTGAACAGGTCTGCCTTGCGTTTCAAGTTCCGGTCCTCGTCCAGAATTTCCAGTGAACACAGCAGGAAATAGGAGCTGTCCTGATCGAAGGCGATGGCGTTGCCGCGGGAGTTGATGAGTCCGTATTTGCGGGTGAAGGCGTCGTAGAGAGCATTCAGCTTGGCCTGCTGCTCCTTGATCTCTTTTTCGGGATAGTCCTCAGTTTGATATTCCAGCAGCGTTCGCACGCAGTCCCGCAGCTCGATCATGCCGCGGATTCTGCTCTCTGCCGTCTTGGATACCTCCACCGGGTTCATGCGGCTGTTTTCACGGTAGTAGATCTGGCCGTCCACCAGTGTATAGGAAAAATTGCGGACAGCGGGGTCGGCCTCAACGGAATGATCCTCGCCCTCCAGTTCTTCCTCCCGGTCATAAGCGGTGATCTCACCGTGAATATTTTGAACGGCCTCCGCCAACAGTGCTTCCAACGGCTGCTCCGGGTACGGCTCACAGGTGGGCGTGGGGCCGAACGGCCCGGACACCATCTTCATCTCGCCCAGCACCATGTCGGGGTGGTCGATGAAGTAGCTGTTCATCTGGATGCCGTCCTCGTTGGTGGCGAGATGCACCCATTCGGGTTCTATATCCACCATTCGTTCCCGCTTTTGGAGGAACAGAATGTCTGAAACCACCTCTGTACCTGCTGCGGCCTTGAATGCATTGTTGGGCAGGCGGATGGCCCCCAGCAGCTCCGAGCGCTGCGCGATGTATTTTCGCGCGCTGGCGGTGCGCTTGTCCATGGTGTAGCTGGAGGTCACAACGGCGATAACGCCGCCCGGTCTGACCTGATCCAGTGCTTTGGCGATGAAATACTCATGGATGGGGAAATTCAGCCGGTCATAGCGTTTATCCGCTACATGGAACTGGCCGAAGGGAACATTGCCAATGGCAACATCGAAAAAGTTATCCGGGAAGGCAGTTTTCTCATAGCCCTGCACCGCAATACTGCTTTTCTGATAAAGCTGTCGGGCGATGCGTCCGGAGAGATCGTCCAGCTCCACGCCATAGAGCTTGCTGCCGCTCATGTTTTCCGGCAGCATACCGAGAAAATTGCCGATACCGCAGGCTGGCTCCAGAATGTTGCCCTGCGTGAAGCCCATCTGCCCCAGGGCGGCATAGATGCCGCGGATAACCACAGGCGGCGTGTAGAACGCCGTGAGCGTGGATTCGCGGGCGGCGGTGTATTCGGCGTCGGTAAGCAGTTCTTTCAGTTCAGCGTAACGAGGATTTTTCTCGTCAAAGAAGTCCGCCAGTCCGCCCCAGCCCACATACTGTGCCAGCACCGCCTGTTCCTCTGCTGTGGCGGCGCGGTTCTCCGCCTCCACGGTTTTCAGGGTACGGATCGCGTCCAGATTGCGCTGAAAACGCTCCAGCGGTGCGCCCTCTCCGATGTGGTCATCGGTGATGCGGTAGTTCCGGCCATCCGCGTCCAGCGGATAGGCAAGCGCGTTTTGCTTTTTCTTTTTCGGCGGGGTAAGCGCCGCAGGCGGCTCGTCCGTCTGCGGCTGCGGTGGGGCCAGCGCAGCGGGGTCCGCCTGCTCCACAATTTTCCGAACAAAGGAGATCGGTTCCGTGCGGAAGATGGGAAAGCCGACCTTTTGGACAAAGGTGATGTCTTGAAAGTTGACAACGCCGTGCGCGGTATCCACGCGATCCACAAGGAAGGTCCTGCCGTCGATTTCAAAAAGTGTTTCGCCGGGAACAAGATTCTGTGCAGCAAATTCCTCATCGGTGAGGGCAGCTGGTGTAGAC
>CECF01006472.1_pt1:5000-25594 | contig 25594 bp, 16 predicted proteins | sample 554751 | NCBI WGS metagenome assembly CECF01 (sample SAMEA3182099, study PRJEB8094) | gut metagenome | biome: human; feature: gut; material: Stool; isolation source: human stools | place: Canada | collected 2012-06-12 | reverse complement strand
GAAACCTTGCATTTCCCCAACACTTATATATCGACAAACTGCTCTTGCCTTTGAAACAGCCTGCAATTGAATTGACGGAATATTCGGGCGGCATCCCCGGTAACATATGAATATTACGGATCGGAACATCTCCGGCCTCCGTAATACCTAAACCTTTCCGCCGGCTGATTTTCCGATCATTCCCCCGTTTTCAAGCGTTTTTCTCCGTAAAAGAGCGGTCTTCAATATTTCGGTACGAAGAAACAAAGTATTTTCGGGGTCCGCATTATATGTGCAAACGGTACACATATTCATAAAAAATGCCTTTGTCCTTTGTCAGGCATTTTCCGACCGTTTTTGCTACAACGGCAAAAGAGTCTTATATACGCAAGAGCAAAGCGGGAAAGGTGGAAAGGGCGGAAAAAAAGAACGGAAAGAAGGAAAAGGAAAGCAGAAAAGAGGGAAAAAGGAAGAACAGGGAAAGAAACGAAAAAGAGGAAAAAGGGGGAAAGAGCAAAACGGGAAAGATGAAAAGAGCGAAAAAAAGAAGAACGGAAAAAAGCAGGGAGAGCAAGAAAAGACGGAGGAAGGAAAAGAGGAAACGAAAAAAGCTGTAAGCTCTCTTTAACCACATGCCTGCCGCGGGGTGCGGTATAAAAAAATCCCTCCCGTCAAGGAGAGGATGAAAGAAAACGGCCGGAATATTAAGCTGCGCAATTTCGCCACCACACGCCTGTCGCGGAGCGTTATAAAAAAATCCCTCCCGTCAAGGGGAGGATGAAAGAAAACGGCCGGAATGTTAAGCTGTGCAATTTCGCCGCCACATACCTGCCGCGGAGCGGTATAAAAAAATCCCTCCCGTCAAGGGGAGGGATGAAGGAAAACGGCCGGAATGTTAAGCTGCGCAATTTCGCCGCCACATGCCTGCCGTGGGGTGCGGTATAAAAAATCCCTCCCGTCAAGGGGAGGATGAAAGAAAACGGCCGGAATATTAAGCTGCGCAATTTCGCCGCCACGCGCCTGCCGCGGGGCGGTATAAAAAAAATCCCTCCCGTCAAGGGGAGGGATGAAGGAAAACGACTTATTGCAAAGGCGGAATGTTAAGTTGCGCAATTTCGCCCGGTTTGATTTTAATACTGGAATAGCGCATGTTTCCGGTTTCGATCATAAACCGCTGGCGCCCGGTCAACTGGGCGGCCAAATCGTAAAAATCGCGGCCGTTTAAGTCCTGACGCTGCGGATTCATAATATACAAAACACAGCCCTGTGTTTTTTCGGCCACGCCGCAGCGGGCTCGTCCCCGCGGTACTTCCGAGTTGATGACAACGCCTTGCAAACCGTTTTGAACGGTGGTCGGACCGCTTAAGAATATTTTGGCAAACATGATGCCGAACAAAAGGAAAACGGCGGCGGTGACGAAAACGGCAAAGCCGGTGTACAAATCGCCGACGACCATTCTGTCTTTCCAGCTGGGCGGCGTCGGATTGATGTCCTCGTCGCGGATAAAGCCGCGTTCAAAATTGTTCTGCTGTAATCTCGTATCTTGTTGAATAGCCGGCAGATTGTCGCCGTCAAGAAAGGCGTCCAGGCTGAAAGCGTCCATTTTTTCCGGCACGGGCGCCTGATGTTCCTCCGCCGCGGCGGAGGAAGTCATGGCCGGAGCAATGCTTTGATCCGGACGCGGAGCGGCAAATTCCGTGGTTTTAGGCGGGACGGAAAGCGTTTCCGGCGTGCTGACGGGGCGTTTGATCGGTCTTTTTACCTTTTTCAGCTTATGCCGGACGGGGGTTCCGCCGGGAGCTTTATTGATGTTGTCCATTTTCCCTAATCTCCTTTAATTGCGATAATTATTAATTTGCCGTTGGTACCTGTTTTTTTAAGGTACGGATGATTCTCGGTACCATAAACACGATCGTTTCCGATTTCGGACTGCTGATGCCGAAAATTTCGTTGGGGATGCCGATGATCAGGAAATTTTCTCCCAGTTTGCTGCGAATGTTGAACTGGGTGATCTGTCCTTCGGTGCCTTCCAGTGTAATGTCCGAAAAAATCCGGTTTTGCGGCATCAGGGAGGATTTTGCCAAGAGCGAAACCTGAGCTTCCGGCGACTTCCGGGCGGCGCATTTGCCGATGTCGAAACGAGCCAGCCACAGGTTGGGAACCACGAATTTTCCCTCTGCGGCCTTAACCACTCTGGCCTGGCCGGAAAGGAACCGCTGCAGGGTTTTGAAATTCAGATCGTCCGAAGTGGTCAGCACCCGTCCGATAACGCCGGTTTTGGCGGTTTTGATGGTGCCGAAATCAAAGATGTTCAGCAGTTTTTGCCACTCGATGTCGTTTTGCGCATTATACGGATAAATGGTAAATACGCTGACGTCATATGCGATCAACACCGGATTTTCCTCAAAATAGTCGAGAAGATCCTGAATTTTGGTTCTCAGTTCAAAATCGGCGTCGAAGGTGATTGAGTAATCGGACCAGTCGGTCGTGATGTTGGTGATGCCCGACCCGCGCAGAACGTCGAGCAGTGCCAGAATGATCGGCCGCGATTTCGGCACATAGAGCGTAAAGTTGTTTTTGCGGCTGATGGTCAGCGTTTTGGTTTCGGCGTTGTAGTTATAGTAAATTTCGGCCGCGTCGGTAATCATTTTGACCACTTCCGACAGTTCGCCGCGCAAATTTTCCGCCGAAATGCTGGTGTAAGGCGCATCTTTGGCCACCAGCCGGATATCCGCTTCTTTAAGCAGTTTCAGGAGCGCTTTTTCCGCCGGCATGGTTTTGAAGGAAAAACCGGTTACCTCAAAGCGCGGCAGCGGATTGTTGATGCCGTTGCGGGTGAGGTTGAAGGCTTTCATGTTGTAAGGCAGGGCGGTGATCATTTCCTGCGTTTTCCAGTTGACGTTGCAACGCAGCGGCGTTTCCAGATCAAGCGAACTGGCGCCTTTCGGCGTGCGGATCATGTTGGGATCCTGCAGGTTGATGAGGGAGGCGGCGGAAAGCGGATCCGCTTCGACCGGCTCCGGTTCCGGCGCCGGCGTTTTGCAGCCGGCCAGCATGCCCGCCCACAGAAGACAAACGGTAATTTTTTTGAAATTATGACAGATTTTAAACATTAGTCGGTTACTTTCCGTTTTAATAAGGTTGACTGTTAAAATTATTTTTTATCGTCTTCGGCCGGGAAGTTGGGCTTGATGTTGTTTTCCTGCATCAGCTTTTCCATCAGTTGTTCCATTCCCATGCCGGCGCCCACGGTCGGGTCTGCCGATTTGTCGACGTCGCCCAGCGCCTGCTTCATTTTTTCCACTTCCCGCGCGTCTTCCTTGATCATGTCGGGAGTGGAATTGCTTTTCAGTTCGTTCTGATATTCAATCAGCGTTTTTTTCAGCCCGTTCAGCCCGCCGGCGATTTTGCGTTCGACATACGGGTACAGTTCCCGGTGCTGCAATATGTATTCGCCGGTTTCGCTGATTTCTTCCAGAACGTCAAGTATGTATCCGAAAAAGGGGTAGTCTTCGATCGCAATGTTGCCTTTGCGGACGCAGCGGGCGGCAATCCGGGAAATCGTGCGGTCGTAATAGTCTTTCAGCAGGATGTAGTTGTCAACGTACCACAAGTCGGCTGTTCCGGCGGCTTTGTTTGGTTCCATTATGCGTCACTCCCTTCGCGGTAATTCTGGTTGTCGTTTGTTTCAGGCAAATTGTTTTCCTTTCAATTTACCCGATATTGTCACTGTTTTCAATATAAGGATCGCGGAATTTTTCGTCCTCCAGTCCGAGCAGCACGAATTGCGGCAGGCTGTCGACGACGATTTCCGAAGTCTGGGCAAATTCATCCGGACTGAGGCTGCTGTCTTCCGCCGCCGCTTCTTCATAGACCTCATCTTCCGTTTCAGCCGCGGCTGCCGGGGTATTCTCGTATTCCCATTCCCAGTCCCCGTTTTCTTCACCGGCCGTTTCGGCGTCGGCGGGCACCTCTTCGTATTCCCACTCCCAGTCTTCGCCTTCTTCTCCGCTCGTTTCGGCATCGGCGGGAACTTCTTCGTATTCCCATTCCCAGTCTTCGCCTTCTTCTCCGCTCATCTCGGCGTCGGCGGGCACTTCTTCGTATTCCCACTCCCAGTCTTCGCCGTCGCCGGCGTCGGCAGTTGCGGCTGCGGAATAGCCGTCGTCGTCGGTTTCAAAGCCATAGCCGTCGCTTCCGCCGGCCGCATTGTCCGTCTTTTGGCTGTCGCTTCCGCCGAAACCCCAGCCCCAGTCGTCGCCCGGATCACTGTCTTTAATGTCCTGCACGTCGGCAAAGGCGGTCGAAATCGTCATCAGTTTACGCAGCATCGGCGAAATCTGCGGTTCTTTTCCTTCCTCCGCGGCAGCAGCAGGTTCGGGCTTTGAGGTTGCCGTTTTGTCCGCTTTGGGAGCGCTTTCTGCCGGTTTTGCCTTTTCTTCTGCCGGTTGGGCTTTCTCTTCCGTCGTTTTTTCTGCCGCCGCTTCCCGGGCGGCGTTTTGATTTTCTTTTTCCGTTTTGTCCGTCGGTGCTTTCCCGGCGGCAGGTTTGCCTGCTTCTGCCGCTTTGGGAGTTTCATCGGCCGCCGGCGCGGAAACTTTGCTTTCTGCCGGCGCCTTTTCCTTTTCGGCTCCGCCTGCCGTCGGAATTTCCGTTTTTGTTTCCTGTCGCGTTTTTTCTTCCCCGGCCGGCATTTCGTCCGATTCGTCATCGACGGTTCCTGTCGTGCCGTTTTCGGCTTCCCGGTTTTTCTTCTTTTTCTTCTTCTTTTTCTTTTTCGGCGTTTCCTCAATTACCGTCGCGTTTGCTTTCTCTTCCGTTTCTTCCTCTTCGTCAATGCCGTCCAGATACTTGTCGATCATCGGGGTGGACGCGGTCGGTTCGGGCATTTGCGGCGCCGCCGGCCGCTCATGAACCGCGGGCTGCAAGGCGGCGGGAATTTCCCTGTTGACGGCAGGCATCGGTACCGGTACCGCCACCGTCTGCACCGGTGCCGTTTGCAGCTGACTGAGTGCGGCAATGATTGCTTCCGTCGACTGACGCTGGCTTTCTTTCAGCGCCGAGGATATCAAGGCCGAAAACTCCTGATTTTGCGCACGGGCAATGTCACGGAACAGGTTGGCCTGCATCCGCATGATTTCTTCAACCTTGAGATTGTTTTGTCCGCCGGCCGAAACGGTCGAATCTTTTTTCAGCGTTTCCAGGGTTTCGATAATCGTCTGCGCGGAATTTTTCTGACTTTCTTTCAATGCCATGGAAATGATGGAAGAAAACTCTTTTCCCTGCGCTTTCAGCGCCTGTTCGACCGATTCCATTGCCGGCTGGCCTTTCGGGGACGAGGCGGCGTAGGTGATCGGTGTCGGAATTTTTTCTTCGCTGATTTTCTTAAAAGATTCAATCAGCGCCTGGGTGGAAACTTTCTGACTTTCCTTGATGGCGGTGGAGATGATGGAAGAAAGCTCTTCTTTCTGGCTTTTCGTGGTTTCTTTTAAAAAGGCGGACTGGGCCTTGACCAGATCGTCGACCAGCCCTTTCATCTGAATGGGAGCCGCCGCCGTTTTGCCGTCGCCGCCGGAAATAAATTTAAGCTGACTGCTCTGTTCGATCAGTTTGGTCAGGTTTTCCTGCAACTCCGTAAACGAACGGGCAATCATTTTGTTGTCTTCCAGCCGTTTCTTTTCTGAGTTTTCGATTGCTTCGGCCAATGCTTTGGAGATGATGTTGGTAAAGGATTCGTCGGCAACCAGTTTCATCGGGCCGTCAAAGCCGCCGCCCGTTCCGCTTCCGCCCTCAATGCCGGCTGCCGCCGGGCGGGTGTTTTGCAGTTCGCGGATAATTTCGGCGTTTGACTGGGCCAGACTGCTGGCCAGAATCCGCGCGAAATTGTCGCCGTTGATGATTCCCTCGCCGCCGGTCGTTCCCCCCGTGCTTCTGTTTTCGGACAGGGCTTCCTGCAAAATATTGCTGTTTTTCTGGTGGCTGTGGTGTGCGACCGGCTCAAGCCCTTTGCTTTTTTGCTCCAGATCTTCCATATATTCCTGCAACGGGGTGCCGCCCGGCAGGCTCTGAAAAATGGATTTGACTTCCGGTGGCAGTTCCAGCAGCATCTTATTGAAAGCTTCGCGCCTTTCGTCGCTGAAAATGTGCAGCTGGCGAAAAATGTTTAAAAAGCGCTGAGCGACAATGATCGGCAATTCTTCACTGTCGTTTTTGCTTTGGCCGAAACTCGCCGAGCTGTTGATGTCGTCTGCCACAGTCGTCCCCCCTTTAGAATATATATAGAATATACTGAATACAACATAAAGTCAAATCCATAAATGTCAATCAGTCAAACGCGGAGAGCAAAAAAATCGCTGCTTGCGGGAAAGCGGCGAGAGGTGAATGACAAAAACGAAACTTGCCTTCGTCCGTTGTCGCCTTAGTTGCTTTTCCCGCCGTCCGGTTTGCTTTTTTCCCCGTCTTTTCCCTTTTGCCTGTCTGTTGTTGTTCGCCTGTCGTCGTTTTCGCTGTCCGGCATTGGGACTTGCCGGCTTTTTCCCGCGGCGGATTTTTCGCTATCGTCTTTCTGTTTTTTTTTATCGTCTTTTCCTTCCCGCCGTCCGGTTTGCTTTTTTCCCCGTCTTTTCCCTTTTGCCGGTATTTCCCTTCCTTGTTTGTCTTTTCCTTCGTCGCTTTTTGTATCTGGTCTTTCTTTTCTGCTTTTTTCTTCTCTTTTTTCTCCGTTTTGTTTTTTCTTTTTTACAGGGAAGCGGCAAGCGGTCGTAAGACCGGCGGACATGGCCGCCGTATGGCGTTGAAACTCTTTCTTCCGATGGCAAGGCAAAAAGAAACCCCGCCGAAGCGGGGAAAATTTTATAAGTAAATGGCGACGACCTTATGCAGTTTGCTTAAGTCGTTGTCGTCCAGCTTGATCCTTTCGTCCGGATTCCAACGGATGCCGTAAAGTTTTCCGTTATCGTCTTCGCGAATGCTGACAACCATTACTTCTTCGGGGTCAATCTGATAAACGGCGATGTCGCCGACACTGACCACTTCCTGCGGATCGACAAGCAAAACGGAGCGGGCCGGCAACAGACTGCCCAAACGCCGCGTGCACAGGTTCAGTCCGTATGCGTCTTTTTTGCCGTTTAAGACTGCGGGGCGGCCGACCCATTTGATTTCTTTTTCGTTGTCAATGATAACGTTGCCGTCTTTGCCCGGAACGCCGTATACCGGCACTTTCTGACTGTCGCGCGGAGCCGTGTCAAAAGTGGAAATTGCGCCGCGGGGGTTGGACAGCAGCTTGTATTTGGCGTCGTTGCGCTGGATAATTTCGTCCAGCATGCCTTTGCCGTCCAGATTTTTGATCGCTTCTTTCAGTTCTTCGGCCGTATATCCGAGCGATTTGGCGATGTTTTTCATTTCCTTGTCGGAAACTTCCCGCTGTCCCATCTCAATCCGGTGATAAACGGACAGCGTCATGTCCGAACTTTCCGCTACTTCGATCAGTGTCAGGTTCTTTTCGTTGCGGATTTGGCGCAAACCGGCACCCAGTGTTTTCAAGCCGGCCTTTTCGTTGATTTTGTTTCTTCTTTCCTGTTCCCGGCGCCATGACAGAATGACGTCTTCCTGAGAATTCTGCTCGTTGACGAACAGGTCCTGCATCGGGCAGTCCAAAAGCTCCGCCACTCTTACCAGCTGTTCCTGATCAATTCTGCGATAGCCTTTTTCAATTTTGGAGATGGCCGACAGACTGACGCCCAAATGATCGGCCAGTTCCTGCATGGAACGTCCGCGCAGTCTTCTGTACATTCTGATCTGGTTGGGGAAAATAATTTCTTCCATAATTACCACCTTTGCATTGTTACAGATTGTTAAATTTTAGCTAAATAATAATCTAACTTTGGAATTAATCAAGAAATTTGCACAAAAGATGACGATTTTGTGCAAAAAAAATGGCAGAAAATAAAATTTCTGCCATTTTTTTGACTATTTACCGAAAGGAACGTCAGTTAAACTCTCTGAAAGTATAAGCTTTGTTTCCTTTCTTGCCGACCTGATGGGCAAAGCTGCTCATGTCTTTTTCGCCGAACATGATCTCTCCGGCCGGAATGTTGTCCGCCATGTCGCCGTTTGAGTACAGGGGGCGGTTAGCGATCTTGGAGTAGTAACTGCTGAAAGCGTATCTGTTTTCAACAATGGTTTCCTTGCTGCCGTCAGCGTTGGTTTTGACGGAAATGTAAGACTTCCGCTGAACGATGCCGTCGGTGGCAAACGCTTTGCCCTTGCCGCTGGCGTCGACGTTCTTGAATTCCGACAAAACGCGGTTGTTGGCGCCGAAGGTAACCTTGAAGGTGGAACGGCTGCCGTCGCGGTTGGTTTGGTTGACGGTCCAGGTTTCGCGCCCTTCCTCGTCCTGTCCTTTTTCTACCGTGCGGCTTTCAAACGAATCTCCCATTTGTTCGGCAGCTTCGCCCATCCGCTCCTTCATCACCGCCTGAACAAACATGATTTGTTTGTTTTCTTCGCTGAGCAGGGAATTCTGCATGAAATTGCTGACGACTTCCGGATTGTAGGTTCCATCTTTTTTCATCGCGTATTTCAGCAGAGCGGCGTTGACTTTCGTATCCTCGCGCATCTTGACGCCGTCCCGGTCATATTTGCGGGTAACGGTGGCATAGGCGTCGGTTTCGACCTCCGTCCGTCTTCCTTTTCTGTCCTGAACGGTAACGTTCATTTTGGTGTTGCCGCTGGCGTCCGTCGTAAAGGTCCGATATTCCTTTTTGCCGCGGATTCTTTGCCACAGACCGGTCGTATCATACATTTCCGCATCATCGCCGTTGGAGTTGTTGACCCGGCGCACCGGCTGGAAAAGATTGTTTTTTACGGGGCTGAGAATATTGTTGGAATCACGAGCCATTCTTTGCCAACGGTTGATTGATGCGCGGTGAACGCCTTCGGAAATCGCCCTCCCCGTGGCCGTGCCGAGCGCTTTTGCACCTTTGGCAATCGGCTTGCCGACGGCCATGCCCGGCCGTTTGGCGAAAAATTCCATCCCGAAGCTGCCGGTCGGACTGCCGATGCCCTCATTTCCACCGATTTTCAGGCTGCCGGCAAAACTGTCGGCGAAATGTTTCATTTCCTCCAAAACTGCATAACCGAGGAAGCAGACGGCGACGACTTTGATGACCTCCGCCATCCACCAGAAGAACTTCATGATGATGCCGACGTCGGATCCGCCGATCATCTCGCTCAGCGAGTCAGCCGCAATTGAAGCGATGATGTAAATGATCAGCGACAGGAAAATGAAACTGAATATGGCGTTTAAGAATATCTTCCAGATTTCCTGCAGGTAGTTTGCCGTAATCTTAAAGGCAAAGGCGCCCAACGCCGCCGGCAGCAGAGCCACCGCGATCGACAGTTTCAGGATGCAGTCTACCAGCATAAACGGATAAATGAACAACAGCATAAATCCGCCCAGATAGAACAGTATTGCCGTCAGCAGATAGCCCAGATGCGGAAAGACCAGCATTACCCGGTATTCCGAACTCCAGGACAGACACCAGCTCAGTCTTCCCAGCGCCAGAATGTCTCCGATCTGGTCCTGAATGGCTTTGATGGTGCACAGGATACCCGTTCCCATCGACGGGGACAGGCCGCCTTTGTCGGTGCCGACAATGGTAATGTTGTGACTGCCGAGATCGCAGGTGTCGGAAATTTTGCCTGCCAGCTGCGCCACTTTCAGGCCGGTGGAAAAGACCGGATCAACGCTTAAGGCCAGTATCTGGCTTAGACCGGAGTTCAGCAAAATGACGACCACCAGCACGCGGAATGCCTGATTAAGCAGGGTTTTGACGAATATGCGCGGTTCTCTGATCTCCATCGTCGAAACAAAGCGGATGGTTACAAACGAAAGCCAGATGGCAAACGCCACCACCACCACCGCGATAACGGCTTTGGCCAGATTGTCAAACGACTTTTTGGCCATTACGCTGGCCGTGTTGAACAGAATTTCAAACGGTTTGCAGAAAATGCAGCCCCATTCGCGGTAACTGTTGCGGATTTCTTCATAAGGTTCGCAGCTGGCGGAAGATTTCGCCGGCGTTTCGGCATTGTTGGCCGTGCCGACCGAAACCGCGGTAACGCCGGCGGCCGGATCTATCGGCGTGGAGCTGGAAGCGGCGAAAGTCGCGTCTTTGCATTTTGACAGACCGCTGGACGGAACCGGCGTTTTGCAGTTGCAGATTCCCTGAACCTGATCGCACATCGGGTTGACCAGCGCGTCGCCCGGTCCCCGCAGCTCAAAGTGCAGGTGAGGGCGTCCGCAGGCGCCGCCGGTGCCGCCGACATATCCGATCAGGTCGCCTTTTTTGACTTTTGAACCTTCTCTTAAGCCGGGAACGGGTTTGTTGGTCAGGTGCCCGTAACGGGTCGTATAAGTGCCGTCACAGCCTTTATGCTCAATATATACGACGTTGCCGTACCCGCCGCCGCTGCTTTGGCAGACGCCGCGTGCCGGTTCGGAAACGCCGAAAGAGTATCTGGTGATGGTGCCGTCCATGGCCGCCGTTACCGCGGTGCCCATTCCTGCGGCATAGTCCATGCCGTTGTGGTTGCGTTTGCGGCTCCAGCCCTCTCCGCGGTGGCAGACGTCTTCCGGAATGCGGGCGACGTTGGTGACCGGCATCGTGTTCAGGCAGTTGCCGGCCGCCTTATTGGCGTCTTCAATGCATTTCGGACTGATGTCATAACGGGCTTTTCTGCCGTCCGGACATTCGGGAGTCACGTTGCCGCCGCTGTATTTAACGGTACAGGAGCTGGCCGCTTCGGCACCAAATGAGGTTAAAGCGGCAAATGCAAGCATCGCAGCAAATACGATTCCTTTTATGCCTTTTCTTTTATATGTCGCTGTCATCGTCATCGCTTCCACCTATTTCTTTTTGTTCCCGGTTCCGAAAGTTTTGTTTGCGGCGCCGCCGATCATGTCACCGTTGCGTTGTTCCTGCTGCTGTTCGGCATCGGAGCCTTCTGCCGCGTTTTTAAGGGCTTTGTTTGTTTTGTCGATGTTTTTTTCCACTTTGTCGGCAAATTTGTTGACCGTTTGCCCCGCTTTTTGCAGCTTGTTGGCTACCTTTTGCATTTTATTCATGCCTTTGCCCGCTTTTTCCATTGCCTTACCGGTTTTTTCCATGACCTTTCCCATGGTCTTCATGGCCTTGGCCGCCAGTCTTCCGGCGTTCAGTCCGGCAGAGGCTGCCGTTGAAGCCACAGTACTGGTAGCCGCCGCCGTTTCCGTGATCGGAGCGGCTATGCCGAAAGTGGCAGCGGTACCGGCATGGGCTGCACCCTGAACGGCTTGGTTACCGGCTTTGACGCTTTGATCCGCAGCTCCGAGACTCTGGTCGATGGCGTCTGCGGTTTGCTGCATGCCCTGTCCGGCCTGCTGCATGGCTTGTCCGGCCTGCTGCATGCCCTGTCCGGCGCCGCCGCTGCCGCCTGAACCGCTGCCTTTGCTTTGCGCTTCTCTGGCCTTTTTGTCTTTGTCGGCGTCAAGACCGGTCATCGCCTTCGCGCTTTCCATGGTGGACGGTTTTTTCTTGTTTTGTCCTTCGTCGTCAAATTTGCCTTTGCTTAAGTTGTCGACTTTGTTTTTGGTGTCGCCCATCTTGTCAAGCAGTCCCTTGTCTTCGTCTTTCTTGCCGCCGAACATTTTTCCGGCAATGAAGTCGACGCCTTTGCCGGCCTGATGCTTGGCGATTTTTCCGGCAAACTTGATCGGTCTTACCGCCTGCTGTTTGGCCATGTCCGTCATCTGGGTCAGCCCCATGTGCATCGGGTCGGATTTGGCGAGCTTGCTGCTGAAAAATTGATTGACATAGTCGCTCTTGGTTGAGCCGATCAGCTTCATGGCAAACAGGTAGGCAAACAGAAGCACGATCCAGCCGAAACTCCAGAAAGCCAGCTGTTCGTCAATGTATTCGTTGTCGCCGTCTTCGATCGCGGTCATCATTTTGGTGGTGCCGTCCATCTCCTTCGTCAAAACGGAGTCGATACTGGCGTTCATAGCTTCCTGCGACCCGGCGTCAAGCGCGTTACTGACAAGCGCCAGTCCCGCCGCAACGGTCATCGCAAGGAAAATCAAAATGCCGGCCGAATTCAAAATAATGCTGAAACATGTGCCAAGTTTGCCTTTGGTAATGTTAAACGGCCACAGGCCGACCGTGATCGGCAGCGCGATGATGGCAAAGCCGAGCTTGAAGGAAATGTCGACCAGATAATAGGTAACCGACAGCGTCATCATAAAGCCCATGAACCAGATAAAAGCGCCGCTGAGCCAGATCCAGATGTTGGGGATTCGCGCGATTTCCCAGTCATAGGCGCCGGCATGGGTGGCGTGGCAGGTCAGCATATGTCCGATTTCAAGATGGGTGGACACGGTATAGTCGACGGCAGCGATATACTGCTGCAGCTGGTTGAGGAAATAAGCCGGAATCGGCCCGTCTTGGAACGCATAGGCGCTGTCAAGCTGAATCTTGCCGAAGATGTCCAACCCGCTGCCGGCGGAGGCGCTGGCCAGCATGGCAATGCCGAACTGGGCGCCAAAGTTCATAAACGGCACGATCGCGTAACTGATAAAGAAGTCGATCCCGGCATTAATTACCAGATAAGCGCCCAGTACTTTAAAGGCCATAATCAACAGTTCGTTGACCATTGCCGACGGCTCGAGGTTTTTGAGCGAAGACAGCTGCTGCAGGACATAAAAGGCAACCCAGAGCATGACGCCGACCCACAGGATCTTGCTGCCGGCCTCTTTGGCGACGTCGTACAGGTAAGTGCACGCGTTCATGAAGCTGCCGATCAGGGCCGTAACCACGTCGCAGGCATAGCAGCCCGATTTGTAAATGGCGTCCATTCTTTCTTTGTTGCATTCCCGGTTGGAAACACCGAAAACTATGCCGGTAGCGAACTTGGCAATTTTAACGACCGCTTTGGAGGCAAATTTCGTGACTTGATAGACCGGGTTGTACGTAACCAGAAGATCTTTAATCCAACCGTTCGGCAAAGACGATTCGACCGAACTGAATATGTTCGTCAATCCTTCGTCGAGAAAATTCAGCCCGGCATTTAAGCCGTCGCCGACCAGACTTTTGGCATAAGTGCCGAGGCCGTGTCCCTGACCGGTAAGCGAATTGTTTAAAGCCCGTTTGAACTGCCGCACTTCGCGGTCGAAAGCGGTGGAACCTCCGGTCGAATTGTCCGGCTGCTGACGGAAAACCTGCGAATTTCCCGACGGCGTCTGAGATATTTGTCCGACGATGTCCGCTTCGGATATCTGATAAGTCGGCTCGGCGGAAGCGCTGCCGACGCTTATCATCAGCGCAAAGCAAACCGGCAGCAAGACCTTAAGATTTGCTTTCAGCTTGTTAAATATGTTAGTCTGCTTTGTCACTTTTTTACCCTTTCTCTAACTTTCGTCTTCGTCGTCTTCTCCGGCCAAAGAGCGTAATTTGGATCTTACACCTTTGTAACTCCCTTGCATTGCCCGGATCTTGGAAGAATGCGCGGCTCCGGCTTTCATCGCCGTACCGGCGATTTTCTTGCCGACGCCGATGCCGGCCCATGTCAGGACGGCCAGGCCCATTTTGGCGACTCTCTTCTGGAAGTTGGTGTTTCCGCCGCCGCCGACCAGTTCATCGGCAATCGTCTTGGCAATGTCCATTGCCCCGACCAGCAGGAACGCGACCAGCATTAACATCAGCAACGGTTTGCTGAAATCTGCCAGCGACGTTTCGTCGCCCTCGAAGAGTTCCCTGTTGTCGACCAAAATCTGCTGAACTGCCGCCAGCGCCATTAAAATGACAATGGCAATGCACATCATGAAAGCGGCGGAATTAAGTATGGTTTTAAATCCGGTTGCGGTCCAGCCCCTGGTCGGTTTGAAAGCATAGGCCATGATAAGAATCGGCATGATCAGAACCATCATGGCAAAACGGAAGATGCTGTCTACCAGATAAAAGACGAAACCGATCTTAATGAACGAAAACAGGAGAATCATGATCAATCCGCAGATCAGCGCCATAAAACCGGGTTGGGTAATGATGACCCAGCCGAGTTTAAAGCCGAAGTTCAACCGTTCGTTGACGGCGCAGACCATGCATTCCATCATCTGCTTTGGCGCTGTCGGGAAACCCTCCGGCGTTGCCGGATCCATGTTGGAAACCGTGCAGGCTACCTTGTAGTTTGCTTCCACTTCTCCGGTAAAAGGTATGAAAAGCATTCTGCCGTTCCATTGCATGTTGTCGCTGCCTCCGCCCGCCGAGTCGGAAAAATGCCTTAGCATTTCGCTGCCGAGTTCAAGAAATGCGTTGTAGATGGGGAAAATAACGGAGTTTAACACCCATATGACGCCGGTGCTTGAGGTGGCAAGCAGCCCGCAGACAAAGCAGAGGAAAAATTTCTTCATTACCTCTGTCCACACTTCGGCCGGAGATTCTTCGGTAAACGAACTGACGTGTTTCATGATTCTGAAAGAAAGCCAAACGGCAAAGGCTACCATCATCAACGCCATTGCGCCCTGAGTCATGTGGCTGTACATGCCCATGGTGATATGGCTGGTGGTGTCGTAAATGGCGCCGACGACCGCGGCCTGCCAGCATTCCCGGTGCTTGACCTCCTGAGCCGCATTGTCCTCCAAGGTTTCGTCAACCGCCGAATTGTTGCCTTCAACTCCCGAACAGGCAAACAACAGTAACACTGCCGGAATAAGGATCAGCAATTTCCAAAATTTTGCTATGTTAATGTTTTTCACCATCGGTAGTCCCTTTCTCTCTTATTTCTGGTTTTTCAGAGCTTCCAACAGGCTTTCCGCTTTTTGCTTGTCTTCTTCGAGCTTTTTCATCTTTTTCTGCAATTCGTCGTTCGAACCGGTCGCATTTCCGGCGGCAGGTTTGCCGCCCAGATTCCGGAGCTGCTTCTCCAGTTCTTTTTTCTCAAGCTCAAGACCGCTGATGGCGCGCTGCAGTTCTTCGATCTGGGCTTGGGCCTTTTTCTCGGCCGCATTGTCTTTTTTATCGTCTTTCTTGCCGTTTTTGTTCGGGCTTTCAACCTTGCCCGGTTTTCCGGAGGAACCGCCTTTTTCGGCAGCCGTGTTTTGCGCCGCCGCGGCGATTTTCTCCTTCGAACTGTTGACGATCTGGTTTGCCTGTTCTTGGGCGTTGTTTTCCCTCGGACCGGCCGCGCTTGCACCGCCGTCGTTTGCCGGCTGTCCTTCGCCGCCCGTGCCTGCGTTCTGCCCGCTGCCCGCATTTTGACCGTTGCCCGATCCCGGGTTCTCTACGCCGGAATTTGCATTGGCTGCAGCCCCCGAGCCCGTACCGGCAGCGGCGCCTGATCTGTTCCCGTTTTCATTGCTGCCGGCAGAACCGTTGCCGCGGCCTTGTCCCGTCTGCCCGCCGTTTTGATTGTTCGGCTGGGTGTTGTTGGCCGTGGCTCCGGCTGCTGCGGCTCCGCCTTCTCCTCCGGCTTGTCCGGCTGCCGCATTCTGCGTATTTGCGGCCTCTCCCGGAGTTCTCTGTCCGGAACCATTTTGAGGCGTAGTGTTGCCGCGGTTCTGTGCCGTCGCGTTTCCGCTGCCGTTTCCACCCTGTCCGTTGCCGCCGCTTCCGCCGCCGTTTCCGCTGCCGCTGCCTTGTCCGCCGCCGCTTCCTGCCGCGCCTTTCAGTCCCAGACGTCTGCCGACCGCGGCCATGCCGTTGTACATTTTGCGTCCGACAACTTCTTTGCCTTGTCTTATCTTGTCGTTAACGCCGGAAGCTTCGCCAACGGATTTGGCCGTTTTGCCGACGGCTTTGCCGGTATTGACCGCCCCCCATTTGGCGGCGCCGGCGCCGAGAGAAGCTATGTGCGAACCGATGGTGCCGCCCTGTCCGCCGCTCATCTGCGAAGCAAGGCTGACGGCTTCGCCGCAGAGCTTAAAGCCGAAAATGCAGCACAAAATCAGGAACAACAGCCCCATCAGACCGATGCTCATAATGTCGACCAACGGCTTTACTTCGTTTGCATTGACCAACTCCATAATTTTATCATAACCGCCTTCGCCTCCGGTAACGGCCTGCAGTCCGAGCTCAATGTTGACGCTGACGACCAATCCCAGGAAAACGAACGTGAAAAACGTATTCATAAACATTTTCCAGCCGGTGCTTGTGTATTGGGAAGTCAGCTTGAACGGCCATGCCGCAATCAGGAACGGCATCAGTCCGCCGACCACGCCGAGTCTGACCACGGCGTCGATCAGATAGAAGCCGAAAGCCAGGCAGACCAGCCAGCTGAAGCACCAGATAATCAGGCCGCTGAACAGCATTGTCAGATCCGGGAGACCGAACCAGTGGCTGGCTTCGTTTTGGGCAACACACATCAGCGAACTGCCGATGGAAGTGGCGACCGCCAGTTCCTGCTGTACCGAACGGACGAAACAGTCAACCTTGGCAAACAGTCCGGCCGAATAGTATCCCTTGGCAATCGTTACGCCGTCGCCCAGCTGAGTGGCCGAGGCACAGGCCATAAAGGAGGAGGACGAATTGCTGTCTGCGCTGCGGAACAGGAAACTGCCGCCGAATTCCATCGCCGCGTTCAACAACGGCTCAAGAATCAGCCGGTACAGTTCCTGCACATGGGTCAGAACCAGATAGGCCAGAAGGATTTTAAAGCTCATGGTCAACAGGTCGGAAATATATTTCGGCCCGTCCTGCTTGGTAAAGGAGCTGACTTGCTTGAGCGTGACAAACGCAACATAAAGGGCAAAGCCGATCAGAAGCAGATTCTTAAATCCTGCCGCCAGTGCGTTGTAAGAAGCAATGCTCATTGTCTGTGCGGTGTTGAACAAAATGACAAACAGCGGACACAGAATGCATTTCCTGCTCTGTTCAAGCTTGAGCGGCAGCGGAACGCATCCGTCCATCAGCCCGCCGATGGACTTCATGTCTTTGTCCATGTAAATCTTCTGTCCTTCCGGGGTTTCGTAAATGGCAACGGCATTAGCTGCCTGATCAAGCTGATCAAGTTTGTCGGGAATGGATTTCAGATTGCCGGTCAAGATATTGGAACCGTCGCCCTGAATGTCTTTGGCGGTAGCTACCGCCGCATCTATATTGGCTGCCGTTTCGGCATTTCTGTATTGCTCGAGGTCGGCAGAGATTTCATCCGAGGATCGGAATACATCCTGAGCAGCACCGCTGACAACATTCCATACGCCGGAAAAGAAGCCGTCAGATCCTTTGTACCGTGCAGCTGCCGCATTAGCCGCACCGGATACGTTGTTCAAACCGGATCCTTTTGCCGCCAAATCTTTGGCATCTTGGAAAGAAACAGCTTTAATGTTTTCTGATTCATAGCCGGCTATGGCTGCGGCCTGATCTACGGCCTCTTGCCCGCCCGCCCTTATCATTTGGGCGCCGACGGTGTCCCCGAGCAGGCCGTTCTGTGCGCTGCCCACGGTGCCGAGCCATTTCTGTGCATGAGCGGTATTCGGTAAAGATGCAAATAATCCCCATGCCAGGAGCCCAAAAATCAATTGTTGTTTTAATTTTCCAGTCATCGTCATTTCCTTTTCCCAAAGGGATTACCTAATACTTTTAACCCGATCAACAACACAATAATCACCAGCCCGAAAGCGTACCAGAAGGCGTTTTTGAAAGTAAATAATGACCAAAAATCAAAGTAATACATAGCGGCCAAAGCCAGCAGTATCCCCACGTTGATCAAGATTGCCTTCATATACACCACTCCTATTTTTAGCCAGTATAACACAAAAAAACGCAAAAGATTGTTACAGTTTTTTTATTTTTTCGCCTTTGTCGTTTTTTCAAAATTTCCCGTTCAGCAAAAAATTTTTACAGGCGCGAATCGTCTTGTCGTCCGCCGCCGGATTCGTCTTCCATGTTTTGATATCAATCATGTCCTTTGCGCCCGGCAGAAACGAATCGCCGATTTGCGGAAAAAAGATTCTCCAACGGTCGGGAAGCGAATCTTTCAGCATATCCGCAATCCGGTTGTGTGTGTTGATGATGCCGAACTCTGTCGTATCGGGAAAACGCGGAATTTTGACAACCTTATGCGAATCGCAGCTTTTTATCGACGGCCCGAGGAACAGGGCGGCGATTTTGCTGTCGCTCAGCCGTTCCCATAACCGGAATCCGCGATTCGGCGGATCAATCTGGACGATTCGTCCGGTTTTGATTTTTTTCTTCCATTGCGAATCGGCAGCCAGCAGCAGTCTGACCAGCAGTCCGCCGATTCCCGCGGTGATGAAGGAAACTTCTTTGACATATTCAAGGCTGTTGAGCAGCAATTCAAGCTGACGAACGTGTGCCCGCAGTTCTTTGCGGGTGGACGGATAATTAACGGCGATGGCGGAAAAACCTGCCGATTCTGCCATTTTAACCATTTGATTAAACTGGTTTTTGTTTCCCGCCAGTTCGTGCAGCAGGACAACCGCCTTCGTTTTCGGCGGCGTCAGCTGGAAGATTTCGGCACAGCGGGTCAGTGCCCTGCTGCATTGTTCAAAACTTCCGCCGGCACGACGAATGTCCCAGTTGTCGAGCAGACGATAGTGTTTTGTAATGCAATTCCGCTGAATCCGCCATTTTTGATAGACGTATATATCTTCCCAAAACTGCCGTCCGCCGAGCGTAAAAAAAGTAAAAGCCATTTTTTATCAGTCTCTTAAATTGGTTATTGACGGATTATATCAGATACGGGGGAAAAAGAAAAGCAAATGTTGGGAGATTCGGTGTCCGTTGTCGTGGTTTTGTTCCGTTTCGGAAATAATTTCCACTATATAATATATGCGCTTCTGTATCGGAATGAAAATACAACTTTACTGTCCGTAAATCTGCGCCGGAAAAATGCGTGAAAAAAATTCAAATTTATTCAATGAGTTATAAAAAAGATGGAAAAAAAACAAAAAAAATGCATTTTTTGTGTTGACAGATGGCGAATAATTTTCTATAAACCCACTCACCGACGTTGAGACGATAACGTAACAATGCCGGGCGGCCCTGAGGGTCGCAGTTATATGAGTAAAATGTGAATATGTAACTAGAGGATATGCGGACGGTATGATCTGAGGAGATTATATAAGTCTGTATATTAAGGAACCTAGAGGAAATTCTTTAGAGTAGTAATGACAGACAGGATTAAATTTAATATGAGAGTTTGATCCTGGCTCAGAACGAACGCTGGCGGCAGGCTTAACACATGCAAGTTGAACGGGATTTGTGTGGTGCTTGCACCATATAATGAGAGTAGCGCACTGGTGAGTAACACGTGGGAACGTGCCTTTTAGTGGGGGATAACATCTGGAAACGGATGCTAATACCGCATACGCCCTGAGGGGGAAAGATTTATTGCTAAGAGGTCGGCCCGCGGTAGATTAGGCAGTTGGTGGGGTAAAGGCCTACCAAACCTACGATCTATAGCTGGTCTGAGAGGACGATCAGCCACATTGGAACTGAGACACGGTCCAGACTCCTACGGGAGGCAGCAGTGAGGAATATTGGGCAATGGAGGCAACTCTGACCCAGCCATGCCGCGTGAGTGAGAAGGTTTTCGAATTGTAAAGCTCTTTCGGGTGTGAAGATGATGACGGTAACACCAGAAGAAGCCCCGGCAAACTTCGTGCCAGCAGCCGCGGTAATACGAAGGGGGCGAGCGTTGTTCGGAATTACTGGGCGTAAAGGGTGTGTAGGCGGTTAAGTAAGATAGTGGTGAAATGCCGGGGCTCAACCTCGGAATTGCCATTATGACTATTTAGCTAGAATGATGCAGAGGATAGCGGAATACCCAGTGTAGAGGTGAAATTCGTAGATATTGGGTAGAACACCAGAGGCGAAGGCGGCTATCTGGGCATTGATTGACGCTGAGGCACGAAAGCATGGGGATCAAACAGGATTAGATACCCTGGTAGTCCATGCTGTAAACGATGAATGCTAGTTGTTGGAGGAATTCAGTGACGCAGTTAACACAATAAGCATTCCGCCTGGGGAGTACGGTCGCAAGATTAAAACTCAAAGGAATTGACGGGGACCCGCACAAGCGGTGGAGCATGTGGTTTAATTCGATGCAACGCGAAGAACCTTACCAACTCTTGACATCCTCATTAGGGAGGGGAGAGATTCCCTCTTTCAGTTAGGCTGGGTGAGTGACAGATGCTGCATGGCTGTCGTCAGCTCGTGTCGTGAGATGTTGGGTTAAGTCCCGCAACGAGCGCAACCCCTGCTATCAGTTGCCATCAGGTAGAGCTGGGCACTCTGATAGGACTGCCGGTGACAAGCCGGAGGAAGGTGGGGATGATGTCAAGTCATCATGGCTCTTACGAGTTGGGCTACACACGTGCTACAATGGCAGCTACAGAGAGGAGCGAAGCTGTGAAGCGGAGCCAATCTTAAAAAGCTGTCTCAGTTCGGATTGTTCTCTGCAACTCGAGAACATGAAGTTGGAATCGCTAGTAATCGCGGATCAGCATGCCGCGGTGAATACGTTCCCGGGTCTTGTACACACCGCCCGTCACGCCATGGGAGTTTGTTCTGCCTGACGGCGTTGAGCTAACCTGCTTGCAGGAGGCTGGCGACCACGGTAGG
>CECF01043410.1_pt1 | contig 25620 bp, 23 predicted proteins | sample 554751 | NCBI WGS metagenome assembly CECF01 (sample SAMEA3182099, study PRJEB8094) | gut metagenome | biome: human; feature: gut; material: Stool; isolation source: human stools | place: Canada | collected 2012-06-12 | reverse complement strand
GCTATAATTATGTTGTTGCAGTAGGCTCTTTTCTCTCTGCGGGAAAGGAGTATACAATGGGCAAAAACTTAAAAGGCAAAGAATGCGGTAAGGGTATCTATCAAAGAAAGGACGGATTATATCACGCACGTTTTGTAGACAAAGCAGGAAAACGACATGAGAAATATTTCCGGACGATTCCCGAGGCGCGTAACTGGATCGAGCAGGCGAAATATGCCGACAAGCACGAAGATATGTTTTGTCCCTCAGACACGACGGTTGACGCATGGTTTTCATTTTGGATCGAGAACATTGTGGGCGATTTAGCACCGAATACCCTGCGAAATTATCGGGAGCGATATAAGCAGAATATCCAGCCCATCATCGGCAAAATGCTCCTTTCCGATGTGAAGCCCATGCACTGCAAAAAAGTGCTGCTTTCCATGGATGCGGATTATACAGGGTCTACCATCCGGCAGACCTATATCACGATGGGAACCTTGCTCAAGGCTGCGAAGATGAACGATTTGATTTACAAGCACCCGATGGACGGCGTTCGCTACACAAAGCCGGTCCGAGCGCCGGACGACATTCACTTTTTGACGCGGGATGAGCAAATCAGATTTCTTGAAGTTGCGAAACATTCCCACAACTACAATCAGTACGCGCTGATCCTTGAAACCGGCTTGCGTACCGGCGAGATGATCGGACTGATGTGGGATGCGATAGATTTTCAGAATCGGACGCTGACGGTCAATAAGACACTGGAATACCGGCATAATCAGCGCATCTGGCGGGCAGGACTTCCCAAAACACAGCAGAGCTATCGCACCATTCCCTTGACGGATCGCGCTTTTGAAATTCTGAAAGGGATGAAGGCTAAGTGTTCTATGCGAGAGGAATCTCCGCTTCTTTCTCAAACGCTGGAGTGTACCGATCGCAGGACAGGCACAAAGGCACAGCTGACCATGCGTGACCTTGTCTTTATCAACGGGCGTACCGAGGAACCGGCAAAAAACAGTTCCTACGATACCCACCTTTACAAACTGTGCGATGAGGCAGAAGTCCGGCGATTCTGTATGCACGCTTTGCGCCACACCTACGCAACGCGTGCAATCGAAAGCGGTATGCAGCCGAAGGTGCTGCAAAAGCTGCTGGGTCATGCCAGCATCAAAACGACGATGGATCGGTACATTCATGTGACGAATGATTCCATGTCAAAAGCCGTATTACAATTTGAAAAAGTGCAGCAAAATCAAAATGGTACAGTAATGGTACAGTAAGCGCCGTTCAAGTGCCGAAAACCCTTGAAAAATAAGGAGATAGAGAAAACTATGAAATTAGGAATCGTCGGCTTGCCGAATGTTGGCAAGAGCACCATATTCAACGCCCTAACCGGCGGCAGCGCCGGGGCTGCCAACTATCCCTTCTGCACCATCGAACCGAATGTGGGCATCGTACCTGTGCCGGATCCCCGGCTGGATAAGCTGTGCGAGATATATTCCCCCGACAAGGTGACCCCGGCGGTCATCGAGTTCGTGGATATCGCGGGGCTGGTGAAGGGGGCCTCCCAGGGCGAGGGCCTGGGCAACAAGTTCCTTTCCCATATTCGCGAGGTGGATGCCATCATCCATGTGGTGCGCTGCTTTAATGACGGCGAGATTGTGCATGTCAGCGGCGAGATTGGCCCGGCGCGGGATATTGAGACCATCAACCTGGAGCTGGTGCTCTCCGACATTGACCTGGTGGAACGGCGGATTGACCGCTGCAAAAAGGCAGCCAAGGGCGGCGATAAAAAGCCGCTGGCCGAGGCAGCGCTCTTCGAACGGCTGAACGAGTGGCTGGGCGAGGGCAAATCCGCCCGGAATTTTCCCTGCACTGAGGAAGAAAAAGAGCTCATCGCCGACTGCCCGCTGCTTTCCAATAAGCCGGTCATCTATGTGGCAAACCTCAGCGAGGCCGATTTTGCGGGCGACCTGAATGAGAACCCGCTTTACCGGCAGGTGCTGGAGATAGCCGAGGCGGAGGGCAGCCGTGTGGTGCCCATCTGCGGCAAGATCGAGGAGGAGCTTTCCCAAATGGAGCCGGAGGACCGGCAGATGTTCCTGGAGGAGCTGGGGCTGCATCAATCCGGCCTGGACCGGTTGGTGACCGCCGGCTATGATCTTTTGGGATTAATCAGCTTCCTCACCGCCGGCAAACCGGAGGTGCGCGCGTGGACGATCACCAAAGGCACAAAGGCCCCGCAGGCAGCCGGTAAGATCCACAGCGACTTTGAGCGCGGGTTCATTCGGGCGGAGGTTGTTCCCTACGAAACTCTGATCGCGTGCGGCTCCCTGCAGGCGGCCAAGGAGAAAGGGCTCATCCGCAGTGAGGGCAAGGAGTATGTGATGCAGGACGGCGATGTGGTGCTGTTCCGCTTTAATGTTTGAGGAAGCGCCGGCGCTCGCCCCCTATGGCAGGGAGGGCGCCGGTTTTTATGGAAAAGGAAGCATGCAAGGAAGGGGGCGGCGCCCGTGCCGCAGGATAAGCGATACCGCAGCGGGAGCGCAGCCGTCGGCGGCGGAATGCTGACGCTGTGGCTGACCATGCGGGCCAATGCGTGGCTGCGGCAGGAGTGGCTGCCGCTGCTTTCGGATACCGGAGCTGCCGCGGCGGAGCTTATTTTGCAGCTTATTATGCTGGGGCTGCCGCTATTGACGATCCTATGGCTGCTGCGGAGCCCTGCGGCAGTGCTGTGCCCGCTAAAACGGGGACACAACAAAAACGGCTGGCTGATCCCGGCGGGACTGGCTGTACTGGTGGCCGCCAACCTGCTGACGATGCTGCTGCAGCGGCTTACCGAAGCAGCGCCGCCGGACCCTGCCCCGCTGCCGGAGGGAACCGCGGCCCTGCTTTTTTCGGGGGCAGGTGCTATCCTGCTACCGGCGGTGATGGAGGAGCTGCTGTTCCGCGGGGCAGTGCTGCACGCGCTGCGCCCGGCCGGGGAAAAGCTGGCGATATGGCTCTCCGCACTGTTATTTATGGGGGCACACGGCAGCCTTTCCCAATGGCTGCCCGCACTGGCAGCCGGATTGGCGCTGGGGATCGTGACCTTTTATACCGGAACGCTGCGCTGGGCTATCTTGATCCACCTGTGTAATAATATCATCGCATGGGTGACCACTTATTTTCCCTCACCGCTCACAGCCGTTCTGCTGCCGGTTGGACTGCTGATTTTAGGCGGCATTGCGCTGCTCCGTCTGCGCAGGATGCCCCGATGGGCTCCGGCACGCGGGTACCCCCGGCTGGGGGTATCGGTACCGCTGGTGTTGGCGCTGTTATTGCTGTTGGGGAACGCACTGTTCCCTGCTGTTTAGATTCGTACGGAGAGCTGGGTAGGGCCCCACAGAGACCCTTGTGCTCTCTCCCCAATAATCCTGTTGAAGGGAGCCAAAGGATGGACCACGAAAAGTACATGCGCCTGGCCCTAATAGAGGCAAAAAAAGCCGCCGCTGCCGGAGAGATCCCAGTAGGTGCGGTGGTGGTGTGTGGCAATACAGTACTGGCCGCTGCCCGCAATGACCGGGAAGTGACCCATTCTCCACTGGGACACGCCGAGGTGCGTGCCATAGAGATGGCCTGCCAGGCCCGTGGGGACTGGCGGCTGGATAACTGCACCCTGTATGTCACACTGGAACCCTGCCCCATGTGCAGTGGAGTGATCCTGAACGCGCGGGTGGGGCAGGTGGTGTATGGTGCCGCCGACCCACAATACGGCTGCCTTGGCTCCCGGTTAAATCTTGCACACCTTGACCTGGGGGCCGCCCCTCGGCTGACCGCCGGTATACTAGCGGAGGAATGCTCCGCTCTGCTTTCGGATTTTTTCCGCGGGCAGCGACAGGGATAAGGAGGAACCATGCTGTATCACGCTTCGCCCATTGGCGGGCTGACCGAGCTGCGGCCACACATTTCCAACCATGGCATCCCACTGCTGTACTTTTCGCAAAAACGAGAAAACACCTTTGTTTACCTTTCCAACGCCGTGGAAAAGTACTGCCGGGAAACTGGCTTTGCATACAACGGTCCATGGAAAAAGTGGGGACCCTACGGCTTTACCGATGATGGCAGGCAGCGGCTGGAGGAATACTACCCAAACGCATTGGAAGAAACCTATCGAGGCGTTTCCGGTTACATCTATACGGTAGAAAAGGTGATCCGGCGGGGGCATCCTGTTCCTATCCCCGATACCGTAACCTCCCGCGGGGCGGTGGAAGCGACAGGCTGTGAATTTATCCCGGATGCGTGGGAAGCCATTTTGCAGGCGGAGCAAGAGGGATTGCTGGTACTGCGCCGCTACGAAGAAATGACTGAAAGAGAAGCAGACTGGCTCCGGCGGACGGTACGGGAGGAGTATCGCCAGGCGGAGGATCACCCAGAATACCAACACTTCCTGCGGGATAAGTTCGGTATTGACCCGGAAAGCTTATAATATAAAACAAAAGCACACCTTACCCCATGGTGGGGAGAGTGTGCCTTTTTTCTTTTTTCGCTTTGTTCAGCGGGAGAGAACGGGCCGCAGGCCGCCCGCCGAAGGCGGGCCAGCGGTCGCAGACCGCTGAAACCATCCGAAGGATGGTTTGGCCTGCGGCCCGATGCTTCGGTTTGCAGAAAACCGAAAAGTTCCACAATCAATCCGGGATGGTAGGCACGGCTTCCGGCGGGATGGGACAGGTATAGCTTTCCGCGGTACGCCCTGCAAATTCCGTTTTGGCTGCAGCAATCAGCTCCGGCTGTTCCAGCAGATCAATGGCTGCGGCGCACAGCACCTTACCGGCGGTGATTGCCGCCTTATGCCCGATGGATGTTTTCCCGCAGGAAACATTCTGCCAGCTGTGGCCAGGACAGCCATTGGGCCAAGATGCCACATGCAGCTGCGCCGTGGGGCACTGCCAGCTGACATCCCCCACATCGGTAGAGCCAGGGCAAAAGGCTTCCCCGGTGAAAAGTGGAAGCAGCACATCATTCATAGCGGTACCGGGCAGGAGCGTTTTTACCTGGGCGGCATAATCGGCATTTTCGCTGCCGCTTCCCGGGATATGGCCGCCGGCATCATAAGTAGTGGCGAGCTCTGTAGCAAAGGCCATTTCCTCTGGGGTATGTTGGGGCACACCCACTTCGGCAAAATTCTGATACAGCAGAGCTTCCAGCACATGGTTGGGGATGGTCTCCGCCACGCCATCAATGAACTTCCGTTCACAGGTGGTGCCGGTCATCAGGGCAGCTCCGGCAGCGATATCATCCACCCGTTTTTGCAGCTCCACCGCCTTTTTTACCTGCGGGGAGCGCACCATATGCAATACCGATGCTTTGGACTGCACCACATTGGGGCTGCAGCCGCCTCCATCGGTCACGGCATAGTGGATGCGGGCCTGCGGTTCCATGTGCTCCCGCAGGAACTGCACCCCCACATTCATCAATGTTACCGCATCCAAGGCACTGCGGCCCCGCTCCGGGTTCCCGGCCGCATGGGCGGCCACCCCGTGGAAAATATACTGCACCTGAATGCAGGCATTGCTGGAGCCGGTCGCGGCCTCGTTGCAGTCATCGGGGTGCCAGGTCAGAGCAGCATCTAAGCCGTACCACAGCTTTTCCCGCGCCATAAAGGCTTTGGCCGCGCCGCCTTCTTCGCCGGGGCAGCCATATAATACTACCGTACCAGGGGCACCACTTTGCTGCAAATAATGCTTGATACCCAGTGCCGCCGCCAAAGCGCCGGCCCCCAGCAGATTATGTCCGCAGCCATGGCCGGTCCCACCGGGGGTCAGTTCCTGCTTTTTGATACTGCCGCCCAGCTGGGAAAGCCCGGAAAGGGCATCATACTCCGCCAGAATGCCAATGATGGGACGCCCGCTGCCGTAGCTGGCGGCAAAAGCGGTGGGGATACCGCAGATGCCCTCCTCCACGGCAAAGCCCTGCTCTTTGAGTACCTTGCAGTACAGGGCGGCGGACCGCACCTCCTGCAAGGAAAGCTCGGCATATTCCCAAATCTGATCGGCAACGGAAGCAATCAGCTCTTTATTCTCTTCAATGGTGTCCAATGCCGCTTTTTTTAGTTCTTCCATGTTATCACAGCACCTTTTTTAAGAAATTTTGCAGTCGAGGGCTCTGCGGATTGGTAAAGATGACTTCCGGGGTTCCCTGTTCGCCCAGCTTGCCCTCTTCCATAAACAGCACCCGGCTGGCTACTTCGCGGGCAAAGGCCATCTCGTGGGTGACAATGACCATTGTCATCCCCTCATGGGCCAGTTCCCGCATGACTTCCAGCACTTCGCCCACCATTTCGGGGTCCAGGGCGGAGGTGGGTTCATCAAACAGCATCACTTCCGGTTCCATGGCCAGCGCCCGTACAATGGCGACCCGCTGCTTCTGCCCGCCGGAGAGCTGCGCCGGATAGTCATTAGCACGGTCGGCTAGGCCAACCCGGCCCAGCAGAGTCATGGCTTTTTGTTCTGCTTCGGCCTTGGGCACCTTTTTGATGCGGATAGGAGCCATGGTGAGATTCTCCAACACCGTTTTGTGTGGGAACAGGTTGAAGTGCTGGAACACCATGCCCATCTTTTGCCGGTGACGGGGCAGATCGACCTTTTTGCCGGTGATCTCCACGCCATCCACCTTGATAGAGCCGGCGGTTGGTACCTCCAGCAGGTTGAGACTGCGCAGGAAGGTGCTTTTGCCGCCGCCGGAGGGACCAATAACCGCAATGACATCGCCCCGGCAGATATCCACCGTGACGCCATCCATGGCGTGAACGGTGCCGCCATTATAGTACTTTTTCAGATCCGCTACTTCGATAATCTTCTGCGCCATTTACGCCACCGCTCCTTCCCGCTTTGATTTGCGCTGCCGCGCCGTACCGCTTTGCCGGTCGCTGCGCTGCATCTTGTGCTCAAAGTGCCCAAACAGCTTACTGAGAGCAAAGGTCATGATAAAGTAGATGATACCGGTGATGACCAACGGCTCGATGGGCAGGTAGGTGGCGCCCCGGATTTGGAGATATTGGGTCATCAGGTCGCCAATGAAGAAGGTGGAGGCCAGCGAGGTATCCTTGATGATCATGATGAATTCATTGCCCAAGGCCGGAAGAATGTTCTTGACCGCCTGCGGCATGATAACGAACCACATAGCGCCCCGTTCGCCAAAGCCGAGGCTAAGCGCCGCTTCCCGCTGACCGGGATCGACCGCCTGAATGCCGGAACGAATAACCTCCGAAACATAGGCGGCACTATTGCAGATAAGAGCAATGGCAATACACAGAAACTTCTGCTTATTGAGGGCGGGTATCAGCATGGGCAATCCAAAGTAGAAGAAATACAGCTGCAGCAGCATGGGGGTACCACGGATCACCTCGATGTAGATGGTGGAAAGCCAGCGCAGCGGCGCTACCTTGGACATTTTCATGAGGGCCAGCAGCGAAGCAAACACCACACCGCCCAGCACCGTAATGGCGGAAAGCAGCAATGTGTAGCTGACGCCATCAATGAGGTACTTATCCCAATATTTGAGGAAGATGGCTGCCATCTTCTCAAAATCGCAAAATTTAGCTCCTGTCATATGGTCATTCTCCCTTTAGCACGGCCGCCGGAGCCCTGAACGGCTCCGGCAGTCAATCGATAATGTCTATCTTCTTATCAATCCAGCGTCAGCTCCTTGGCGTTCTCGCTCTTGCCCAGCTCGACGGCCGCATCATACCAGGTGCCGTACAGACCGGCTTCATACGCCTTGGACAGTGCCGCATTAACAGCCTCCAGCAGTTCGGTCTCGCCCTTGGTCATCAGAATAACATTGGCTTCGTATTCGGCCTTTACTTCAAACTGGAACCCGCAGATGACAAGATCGGGGTTGGCATCGATGATCATATCGGCATTACCCTTGGCCACCGCCAGCGCCTCAATGTTGCCGGCTTTCAGCTCCATGACGCCCACGGCCAAATCACCGATGGTGATGGGGTTGGCATCCGGGATCTGCTCGGTCAAAAGCTGCATCTGCAGGGAGGCATTCTGCGCGCCGACATCCTGCCCGGCAAAGTCCTCTACCTTGGTGTACTTGGCGGCATCCTCTGCCTTAATGAGCAGCACCTGCTCGGTCTCGTTATCGCCGGCATAGTAGTAATCGGAGATCTCGTAGTTTTCGGCTCTGGTCTCTGTCCAGCTGTAACCGGAGATGGACATGGGAACGGAGGCCGTGTAAACAGCAGTCTGGCTGGCATCAAAGCTCATCGGCTCGACCACCAGGGAAACGCCCAGTTCCTCGGCAATAAACTTGGCGAGGGAAACATCAAAGCCAACATACTGTTCCTGGCCGGTCTTGCTGGAATCCACAAATTCCATCGGGGAGAAATCGGGGCTGAGCGCCACATGCAGCTCGCCCTCTCCCTTGATTTTTTCCAGCGCGTTGGCATAGGTGGGGGCAGCGTTGTCACCGTTATTGCCGCCATTGTTCGCGGCCGGGGTATCATTGCTGCCGCAGGCCGCCAGAGCCAGTACCATCATCAGAGTCATCAGCATCGCAATCAGTTTTTTCATTTTTGTTTCCATCCTTTCTTGATTCTCTCCCGTGCGGGAGCCTTTTGGGTTGATTGGTTTTCGTCGGGAGGAGCGTCTCTTGTTGATATTGCATACTTTATCACTAAATATGCATTAAGTCAAGCTGTTTTATGAATATTTATTCGCAAATATCCAAGTTTAGTGAATAATCATACAATGCAGCACGCTGGGGCGCAGGTTCTGTGCGTTTTGCCGCAAAAAGATACGCTGCCCCTGGCCTTTCGGCCAGGGGCAGCGTATCTTTTATATTTGGAGAGGGGGAAATGTCAGTGCTTCTTCAGTGCTTCATAAATACCGGCCGATTCCAGCTTGGGGCGCAGCAGCGCTGCCAGCAGGTTGGAAACCACAATGGCAAATACGGCATTGATGCCGCCGGTAAGCATCTTGGGAACAGTGGCAATGAATGCCGCAGAAAAGACACTGCCGCCCAGGCACAGCACGACAATGCTCTTGCCAATATAGAGGAGCCAGTAACCCACGGCACCACAGATAGCAGCGACCCAGTTGCGGGCTTTATTTTTGCCGGCTGCACCGCCTGCGTGGGCTATGCCGCCGCAGATGGCACCCATGGCAAAGAAAAAGATGAAGGTGAGCCACGCGCCGGCGGCCCATTCAGGATAGGTCAAATCGAACAGGGCGGAGCCAATACCTGCCGCCAGGCCGCCAGTCCAACCGCCGAACAGCAGCCCGGTCAGCAGGCAAATGGCATTGGCAGTCTTGAGCTGTGTGGTGCCGGTGGGGGTGGGAATACGAATGCCCAGGAACATGGTACAGACAAACACCATAGCAGCCATCAAGCCAATGATAACGATGCGGTACAGGGTAAAACGGGAATTTTTCATAGGGTAAGCTCTCTTCCTCTCTGGGGATTCCTCGGCTTACAGCGTGCGGTAGCCTCGCGGCAGCTCCTTTTGGGTCAGCCAGCCCAGTGTGCGCTCCAGCATCACTCCCTCGCGAGAATCGGCGCCGTAGCCAAAGGTCGTTTTTACGGTGATCTCCACATACCTCGTTGCCCGGTCCATCGCCATAGCAGGGCTGTCGCCCTGCATCAGGCCGGCTGTCAGCACTGCGGCAAACAGATCGCCCGTGCCGGGATAACGCACCGGCAGGTATTCGCTTACCGATTTCCAGTAGCCGCCGCGTTCACGATCATAACACAGGTTGGCATATTCCCCGGTGGTAAGCGCTGCCCCGGTGATAACCACTACCCCCGGCCCCAGGGCCGAAAGCCGTGCCAGCAGGCTGCGGGCCTGCCCCAGCGAAAGGGGGGCCGTATTCGGCTCCTCACCCAGCAGCAGTGCTGCTTCGGTCAGGTTGGGGGTGATAACATCGGCATGGGTGGCCAGCTCCCGGATACCCTGTACCAGTTCCGGCGTAAAGCCGTGGTACAGCTTGCCGTGGTCGCCCATCACGGGGTCCACCACCTTCATGGCCGCGGGCCATTCCGCAAAGAGCCCCTGGCACAGCGCAACCTGTGCCACCGAGCCCAAATAGCCGGTGTAGACGCACTCCATGGGCAAACCCAGTGTACGGTAATGCGCCAGCGCTTCGGTCAGGTAGTCGGTCAGGTCGCGACGGGCCGGGGTGCCAAAGCCCCCGGTGTGGGTGGATAATACCGCAGTCGGCAGCGGGCACACCTGCACCCCCATTACCGACATGGCCGGCAGAATAACGGAAAGGGAGCAGCGGCCCAGGCCGGAAAGATCGTGCACAGCGGCACAGCGGGCAGGACGGTCAGTTCGGTTCATGGATGATCTCCTTTTGTGATTCAATCATATTCCGCCGTCAGGCAAAACGCAAAGCAGCAGCGCCCGGCTGGAAATTTTCCGTTTTTGGTTAAAATATAATATGATAATAACTATTTTCCGTGCAAAATACAACATCTTAGCCATAGAATTTTGGCCGGTTTGAACGACGGTTTTTATGTATGATATCAATTGTCATAGTTTGTTTTATAATAAAATCACTTTTGTTGTGTAAATAGTAGAACATGTATTTCCAAACATTACAGCGGGTAGCAGCCCTGGCCCGGTGCAAACTAACCACGCAGACAATGAAAAGAGAGAAAAAGTTCTGCCGGAAGGGGTTATGAATTATGCACTTCACAAGCAAAATACCTGCCGCCATGACCGGCATCGCTATGGCGGCCGTCACAGCCGGCACCGTAGCCTATGTAATGAACCACACCACCCCGGCACAGCGCCGGCGGGCCATCCACCGCACCGCCAGCCGCATGAGCGCGGCACTGGACCACATGGCTGATACCGTGTGCCGCACCATGATGGGATAACCTCCCAACCAAGCCAAAGGAGCCGACCCTTTTACTGGGCAGCTCCTTTGGTAATACATATTAAAAAGCGTAATTTAATCTTTTTCCAGTCGCAGGGCCGCCACCGTAATATCGTCCGGTTTTAACTCTCGGCAGCGCAGGCGGGCGGCTTCCGCGATACGCCGGCACAGCTCGGCAGGGTCCTCCCCCTCCCAGGCAGCCAGCTGCTCCTCCACCCAGGGCTCCTCGGTGGGAACACCATCACTTACCATCAGGATGAGATCCCCCTCGCGCAGGTCAAAGCGCCGTTCCACCGGCTCCACACAATCCAATATTCCAGCCGGCAGGCTGGTGGCTTCCAGCCGCATGGCACGCCCCTGCCGCCGTAAAAAAGTGGGGGCCGCTCCGGCCTTATAAAATAATGCCGTTCCGGTGTAGCAATCCACTACCGTAGTATCCAGCGTTGCCAGTGATTCCCGGCCACCCTTCACCATCAGGGCGCTGTTTACCAGCCGCAGGGCACTGCCGCAGGGGATTCCCGCCTCCAGCAGCCGCCCCACCAGGTTGCACAGCATTGCGCTATCCAGCGCAGCAGGCGCGCCGGTGCCCATCCCATCGGAAAGAATGAGCGCCTGTATACCCTCTTCTCCCTTTACCAGCCGCAGTGTATCGCCGCAGGTACCGTTTTCCTCTGCGGGGAGCTGAACCTGCCATTGACCCAGTGTGTAGCAGGGCTTTTCTCGGTAGGTCAGCAGCAGGGCACCATTCTGCTGGCTGCGGGCAGGCCCGGCCATTTCCAGCCCTGCTTCCGTCGTGATAATCTTCCGCAGTCTTTCGGCATCCACCCGCTGCAGCAGCGCTGCCGGGAATGCTAACCGCACCGTCAAGTGACCGGCAGTTGTTGTCCAACACAACACCTCCCGCAACTCTCGCTCCACCGCCAGCAGGGCTTCCGTAATGCGCTGTGTCAGGCCCTCCCCGCATGGGGTGATCCCGCAAGAGTGCTCCGAAAGGCCGGTCAATGTCCCGGCCAGCCCATCAAACTGATCGGTGACGATGCTGCGTACCCGCGCCGTTCGCACCCGCTGCTCCTCCCGGGAAAGATAGCCTGCATACTCCTTTTCCAGCGCTGCGGCCAGGCGTTCCCGGCTGGGGCAGCGGTCATTCAGCCCCGCCAGGGTCTCCGCCGGGATGTGATTCTCTTTTCGGTAAGCTAAAAGCCCACGACCCAGTGCTTCCACCGTATCGCCATAGTGCTGCTGCCAGCAGATCATCTGGTACAGACAGCCTTTGCAGTACCGGTTGGCCAGCCGGTCAAAAAGCATTTCCGGATTTTCGGCCGTGCTTTTTTGCAGACGCCCAGCCACCTCCCGGGTGGTGGAGGAAACCTCCCGCAGCGCGGTGGCTGCGGCCTCCAACCGATCGCTCAGGATCAGTGGCGCGATCTTCTGTTCCCGCCCGGGGGCAATGAGCTGGCCCGCCCGGCGCGGCACCGCCGCCGGCAGCAGCCAAAAGATTCCCGCCGCCAGCAGGACCTCCAAAAAGCCGGTGACACTGCGGGAAGCCAACATGGCAAAAAAGCCGTAGCTGATGGCAAGCGCGAGTACGCTGCCCAGCCGCCCCAGCGGCGCAAACAGCCCGCACAGCAGCCCGCCAACCGAAAAGCAGGTGATGGAAAGGGTAAATTCCCCGGTGGAGAAGCCCACTACCAGCCCGCAGATCACCCCGATGAGTGTCCCGGCACGACTGCCTGCACCCGCCGCCGCAATAAGCAGCAGCACGGAGGCCGCCACCCGCCCCAGCGATACCCCGGCAGCACTGATACTGCACAGGCCCATCAAGCACAGCGCCGCCGCTACCGCCAATGAAGCCGTAAGGGTGCGCTCCCGCGGGGTTTTACGGTCAGGTTCCAGCAGAGCCAGGCCCCTTTGCAGAAAGACTGCCGCAGCCCCGGCCATCAGTAGGGAGGTCATCCACAGCAGCACATCATACACCAGTGGGTGGCGGTATGCTCCGGGCAGGATGACCGCCGCGGTCAAACCAATAAGTACCCCTATGACATTCTGCCAGGGGCGGGCTTTATGGGTAATGACCGCCAGCAGCTGGCGCAGCCCCACCGCCAGCAGTGCCGCCAGTGGATACTGCCATGCCGCTGGGGGATCTGTCATCAGCAGGTAGCCTAGGGCCGCCCCCAAAAGCGCCGGTACAGTCATTCTACGGGGAGCCGCTGCCGCATAGGCCACCCCAAACGGCGCTACCTCCCCGGTGATGCGTCCCATGGCCGTCATCAGCCCGCCTAGGAATGCCGCCCCGCCCGCTAAAAGGCGGTCATCGTTTTGCAGGGTGTTTAATATCCTGCGCGGCCAGGAAAGCCCGCTTACTTCCGTCATGTGATCCATCATGGTATTTTGCACTTCCTTTGGGGTAAAATAGTTGTCCGCTATTATCTTACCCCCTGCCCTACGCCGTATTTTGCCGCAGGCTGGTGTCGTATTCAGGCGGCTTTATGGGCAAACCGATATAATTTCTCCTTTATAGGGCAGCAAAAAGGCTCCGCCATCTGCGAAGCCCTTTCATCGGTTATTTTTCGTCCTTACGGTCCTTATGATCACGCAGGATCTGCAGCACATTGGCCGCGATCAGCAGCGCCAGCGTCACCGCCAGCGGCCAGCTGGTTCCAGGGTGGTGCGCCAGGCAGATCGCCACGATCACTGCCGCCAAAGTACAGCAAATTGTTTCCGCCCGGACCAGGGGCGTTTGTTTTTTCGGCAACATTTTATTCTGTCGCCTCCTCCATATTCGGCTTTTCTTCCGGTTCGGTAGGTAGCAGCCCCAAACGACGCTGGGCATGGCGCAGCAACCGCTTGTCATTGGCAAAAGAAACCAGCTCGGCAGCGCGGGAAAGCGGCGCCCACATAATCTCACTGATCTCTTCCTCCTGCCGGACCAGCTTTTCCTGCTCGGTGGTGCCCAGGAAATACACCACCTGTTTTTTTACCCCGGGCTTTGGGGAATATTCCACGCTCTCCCGGAATCCATCCATCAGTTTAATACCGGTCAGACCGGTTTCTTCCCTCACCTCACGCAGGGCGGTCTGGCGCTCGCTTTCACCGGCCTCCACATGGCCTTTGGGGAAGGACCAGTGCCCGCCAAAGCGGTGGCGCAGCAGTACCACATACAGTTCGTCCTCCTGCTGGCGCAGTACCAGCACACCGCAGGATTTTTCTCGTTTCATCATATTCTGTTTACTTCCTTACTACACCCGCCGGGGCGCTAAAATGGACAGAGCCATGCAGCGGCTCCGGTGCCTTCGGCACAAATATGAGTAGATTATAACACTTTACCACCGGCGTGGGAAGTCCCCTACCCAAACTTTTTCCGTTGACAAAATCTCCCCTAACGGGTAGAATGAGGATTGCAAACAATGTTTCCGTAGCTCAGCTGGATAGAGCGACCGCCTCCTAAGCGGTAGGTCGGGTGTTCGAATCACCTCGGGAACGCCAAAAGAAAAGACGCCATATGGCGTCTTTTCTTTTGGCCCTTCTTTACAAAATAAATCCCTTGCTTTCTAAATAGCGCAGCGCCTCTGGCAACGGCAGCACGCGGGAGTAATAAAATCCCTGCACCATATCACAGCCGGTCTCACGGATCATCTCGTGCTGAGCCGCCGTTTCCACGCCTTCACACAGCACCCGGGTGCCCATATCGTGCGCCAACGCTATCAGTCCTTTCAGCATCCGCGCGCCCTTCTCCGTCATGGCATTCAGCACCACGCTTCGCTCAATCTTCACCAAGTCGATCTCATGGCTGTAAAGATCGGAAAGTGCCGTGAATCCACTGCCCATATCATCTATCGCGATCCTAAAGCCCATTCTTCTGCAGACTTCTATACTTGCCGCCGCCTGTTCCCCATTTTGGATCAGCGAATCCTCCGTAATTTCTATGATCAGCCGATCGTGGTCAAAGCGGTAACGCCCGGCTATTTCCCCGATCCTTTCCGCAAAGTCCTCCTGAGAAATGGATACACGGGTAAAATTGCAGGTTAGGAACAACTTGCCACAGGGGGTGCCCTTCCAAACCTCCAGCAAGGCACACAGCCTCTCAAAAACAGCTTCATCGTGCCGGGTGATGGCGCCGGTCTGCTTCATAACACCGATATAGGTCCCGGGGCGCATCACGCCCAATTCCGGGTGTTCCCAGCGGGAAAGTACCTCTGCCCCACAGATCTCGCCCGTGCGGTTATCTACTATAAATTGCAGATAAGCCTTGATTTCTCCATTCGTCAACGCCCGATCAATATCCTGCCGCAGCTGTTCGTTGCGGCTATTTTGATTCTGCAGTTCCCGTGTGCTAAAGGCAAACAGTTCATCTTTCTTGTGGGCGTGCTGCCAGCCCTGCCGGGCATAGTACAGGGCGCCCCTTGCATCGCAGTCCGGATTCTCCTCCAACGGACAGATGCCCGCCCGGAAAAGCCCTGTGTATTCCTGCCGGAATTCCGCCAGATACTTTTTCAGGGATAGTATCATCTCCCCCATCCGGTCGGCTGCTTCTTCCCGATTGCCGCAGTGGTAAACCACCGCAAACACGCCATCCGCCATACGGCAGAGAAATTCCGTTCCGCTGATATGCGATGCCAGCTGGTGTGCCGCGATCTGCTGGACCTCCTCTTGTTCCTTTTGGCTCAGCAGCTCCTTGGCTTTGGCATCCTCCCAGGCCAGATACCCTACATAGTAGAGATCCCGCACCCTGTCTGCCGTCACATCCCTGAACCTGACCTCATAGCATTGTGCATTGCCCAGCCCGGTCAGCGGGTCGAGCATTGCGTTCTCTTGCCTCTTTTTTCTCTTCCCATGCCGTATTATACCGAGTATTAGCAATGTAGCTGCCGCCGCTGCCAAAGCCGCCGCCCCTGCCAAGCGTGCCTTCTTCCACCCGGCCTGCGGCTCCTGCCCCATGGTAAAGGAGATTGCCAAGGTAGTTTTGTCCTCCTCCGGGATGGCCTCCAGCGCCTTTATGATGCGCTCCCGCAGCTCCTCTTTGATGATCCCGGTAAATCCCACACAAATCGCTGTTTCCCTGCCGTCCGTTTCGGTGGTAAGCACCGTTCGCTGTACCGGCAGCACCATTCGGCTAAATTCTCCCCACCGGTATGCCGTCACCATCTCCACCTGGCTGTTACGGGCCATTTCCAGTCGGCTGTCCTCACTGCCGGCATTTACATAGGCAAAGGAGATCCCGGTCTCCCCCGCCACCATCCGCAGTAGTTCTGGCAGAATTCCCCGGTAGCATTGCTGCTCACTGTCGTAGTACTCTATGGGGTACAGGTCGGGATTCCCCGCTATGTATACGCAGTCCGCTGGGCCGGCTTCTTCCACGGTGGTAAGCACCTGTGCCATGCACTGTGGCCCCAGCAGCACCGCGCCGATTGCCAATACCGCAGCCATCCCCCACCGCCAAAAGCCATATCCCCGCTGCTTTTGTTTTTCCATCCGTCCGTTCACCCTCTCCGGTCCCATTTTTCTATGCCCGGCGCTGCCGCAGCTGCCTCACCGCTTTTACAGCCAGTTCCCCAGCCAACGGCAGCAGTGCCTTGGCGCAGTCGGTCAGCAGTACCGCTACATCATGCAGCGCGCCCCACGCCTTATCAGCCTTTTGCAGGGCGGCATTTTCTTCCCTCAGGGCCTGCACCTGCTCCTTCAGCGCCGCTATTTCACGGTCCTTATCGCACCCCTCGCGGCGCATCGCCTGCACAATGGCATCCAGCTTCTCCTCATTCTGCCGCCTTTCCTGCTCCATCTTGGCAGTCAGTTCTTCGCTCATTTTGGCAATGTATTCACATACATCCTGCTTCTTAAAACCCCACAAACCGGTTTTTAGATTGTTCAGTTCCATGGCTTTCCCCTCTTTTATCAATTGTAATTTATCGTTTTTCGCTTCATGCTGCCCCATTGCAGTCTGCTCTTGCGGTAGCCAAAAAATGCCGTTGCCCGCACCCATGTTAAAACAAACCGCAGGCAGGTGATCTCAAAAAAGCACAGCAGCACCGCCTTCATCATATCGGCAAAGGACACCCGCAAATCCGCGGTATACATCCGCGCAAAGAAAGCCGTAAGGGAAAGCACCACCCCAAACAGCACATAGATGAGGAACAGCAGCACCATAAACCGCACATTGATCAATCCGCTGAACCATGCCAATACCATGGTAGCAACGCCAAAGATCTCTATAACCGGCGAAAGCAGTTCATACACCAAAAAGTAAAAATAGGAGATGAAGCTCACCGCGCCAAATTGCGGGTTAAACAGGATTCCGCGGTGCTTCATCATACTTTGGAACAGCCCCAGGTGCCAGCGCCTGCGCTGCTTTTTCAGGTCGCTCAGCCGCTCCGGTGCCTGTGTCCAGCATATGGCATCGGTGGCATAGCGGATACAGTAATCCATACGGTTCACCGTGCAGTATTCGTGCAGTTTTACCACCAGTTCCATATCCTCTCCCAGCGTGGAGACATTGTACCCCCCTGCCGCAATGACAACATCCTTCCTGAACAGTCCAAAGGCACCGGAAATAATCAGTGAGCCATTGAATTGATCGAACAGAATGCGGGAAGCCAAAAAGGAACGGTCATACTCCAACACCTGCATACACGCCAACAAATTCCGGGGCAGACGGTATTTTTTTACCCGTCCATGCTCCAGCTCCACATCATTGGCAATGCGCACCAGCCCTCCTACCGCCACCACATGGCGGTCCTCCAGCATTGGCTGGACTATCTTTTTCAGGGAATCCGCCTGCAACACCGAGTCTGCATCCATGCAGATGAAGTATGGAAAATTTGCCGCGTTGATTCCCATGTTCAGCGCATCAGCCTTGCCACCGTTTTTCTTGCGAATGACGGTAAACGGAACTTTCTGTGTCCTTGTTTCATAAATAAATTCTTCCGGCTGGCATGGCACCTGCCGCCGAATGGGCCGGTGCACTGCATGCATATTAAAGGCCTCGATCAGCGTTTGGGAGGTGTCGTCCTCGGAGCCATCATCCACTACTATGACCTCATAGGCCTGGTATTCCAGGTCCAGCAGCGAATGGACCGTAGCCACCACCGTTACCGCCTCATTCCATGCCGGTACAATAATCGAAATGGGCATATGATAGTCATTGGGCAGGTAATTCTGCAGCCGCCGCTGGCGGTGCTGCCGGTACAATTGGATAGAGCCCACCACTACCGATAAAAACAGGAAGGTGGAGTACCCGATCAGATAAACGATGAAAAAGATGCCGACCACATCCAAAAAGCCATCAATCAACTGGTACATTCCTGCTCCACCTCCTTTTGGGTCAGATTTCTGATGTCAAAACGATAGCGCAGGATCTCGGTGGCATAGCGGTCATGCCCCTCCATTACATCAATGAGATCCAAATAGGTCAACCCCATCCGCTCCAGGCTTTTGGAAGCATTGAACCGGATATACCAGCTGCGGCTGTACAGGTTGCGCTTCAGCCGCTCAATGGTCTCATCGCCGGGGTAAGCACACAGCGCTGTGGAGGCGATGGCCGCATATTCCCAACGGGCATCATTGCGGCATTCCGCCAGTTCCAGCAGCGTCTCGTAGGCCGGCCCGTAAGGGTAGCGCCCCAGGTAACGGATACAGGCGTAGCGCACTTCATCATCGGTCGCTGTGTTCTGCAGCAGCGCCAGTGCAAAGGCGCAGTGTTCCCCGGAATCCAGCCGCAGAAAGTTCATCATCGCCATCTGCATCTCCGGGCTGAAATCCGCGAAGCTTTTCTCTATACAGCGTCCCAGCGCCTCATGGTCGCCGGTAAATTCCAACAATCCGTCGGCCAGCAGCTTTTCGTGGAAAAAGCTCTCGCCGCCATCCAATATCTTCAGAGCCTTCATGATGCAGTCGCAGTCTCCTGTGGTATATAGGGCCTGCATGGCATTCTCCCGGCAATAGATACTGGACTCCCTCAGCAGCGTATACATCGCATCCACCACACTGGAAAAGGGGCGATTCTCGATCAGGTGGTACTTTTTGATGATATAGGGGAAGTACGCCGCCTCAATCCGGTCCTTCCGCCCATAGCGGATCGTCAAATACACAATTACCCCTCCCAGCTGAGAAAGGTATTCCGTCGCCTGCCGCGGTTCCTCCCGGTACAGGTCCTCCAGCATCTTATCAAAGGCGATCATATTCCCGGTGCGAGTCAACTGCCGGCTCAAGTATTTTTTGTGCCGTCTCTCAACCTGCTGTCCTGTGTTGATGCGTTCTATCTGCTGCAGGATGTGCTGCCGAAATCGGGCGCTGGCCCGCACCGTTCTGCGGTCCCTGCGCTTTAACACGATGGCGGTAATGATGTTGAATACGATCATCCCGCTGCAAATAAACAAATAGACATACAGCAGTGTCTCTATCCTCACTGCTATCGCCTCCCTCCCGCATCATCCGTTCCACAGCTCCTGCATCATGTAATAAGATGCCTTCAGTCGTTCATGATAGGTCACCCGGTTGCCCCAGCCTGTAAGTGTCAGCAGCGAAAGCTCGCACCGGCTCTCCTGTTCTGCCGTCATTACCCCCAGGTACATTTCATCTATATTGATATGCTCAATGCCGTAATTGCCGTTGTAATAGTCGTCCAGTATCTGCATTTTAGAGGGATCAGCAAAATTGAGCAGCTGCCACGGCAGCCGCAGCTCTATGCAGCCCTCCCTGGTCATAAAGTCCGCCAGCGAATCATACGCGGCACTGGCCGGGTCACCGCAGCCATATCGCAGCCGCCCGGTCTCAAAGGTCGCTCCGCCGTATTTTGCAATGATGGCCTCAGTCATCACCTCGCCCTCATTAAAAATCTCCAGAATCATATCGATATTGGTAAAGCCAGGTGCGTGCGGGTCGGGCAGGTTATCCCGCAGGTAGGTATCATAGCCCCAAACATTCTGCGAGTAGGTACTGCGCAGCACTTCATAGGGTTCCTGCACCATCACCCGGCTGTTTTCCCGGCCATCCAGCACCACCAGAAAATCCACCCCACGGTCGAATTTCAGCCCAAAGTTCTGGCAATAGCTCGTCCCAGTCTTTGGGGTGGTATCTATGGGCAGATATAAGGTTTCCCCCTCCGGATTCCATCCTTCTTTCCGCACCATCAGGTACAGATACCGTTCATCGTATTTCGCGGAAAGGGTCATCCCCTCATTTTGCCCGATGACATCCATCTCGGTCCATTCGGTCGGGTCGCCATCCAGGGTGCACACCGTTTGCTCCTGCCCCGGGTCAAAGGCCAACAGGCCAAAATACTGCTCATTAGTCTGGATATCCGACCAGTATGGGGTGCGGGTCAGATTCACAGCATGCATGGTGTTCCAGGTTCGCTTAAACCACTCATCCTGCCAGGCAAATACCACACTGCCCGCACAACCTGCTGCTTTTATGTCCTCGTAGCAGGTAGCCAGCGCCATCCCCTGCTCCTGCTCCGTCATATTTCCCTGGTTGCGGCCAGTATTTAGGTCCCGGTGGGCCATCCCTCGCCCGGTGGAAACACCAAATTCTGAAATGACTACCGGCATGGTGTGGTGGGCAACCAGCCCCGTAAGATACGCCCGGTAGGTATTCATCCGACTATCCTCATCCCGGAAGATCTCGTGGTCCTCAAACCCCAGTCCGCTCCAATCCTCTGTCCAGTTCAGGTAATCGGGATAGTAAGGATACACATGGTAGGAGGCAAACTGTCCCGATATCACCCGCTCCGTGGTGCAGATGTGTTCCACATCCACCGTCGCACATTTCATATACAGCCTTTTGATCTCATCGGGATATTGAAAGGGGTCAGTGGTGGGCCAATTGGAAAAGGCTATGAGCTTCTGCGTTTTATAGCGGCTGCTCTCATATTCCAGCACCTTATCCCCCACCCGGGCCAACAGCACCTCAAAAGGAGTTGCCTTATCCGTTGTGGTCAGGTATTTTCCGGTATAGGAGGTATATCCCTCCCGGCCGGCGTAGGTGTCATCGGTATAGGCTACTGTCATGTCATCCCATTCTACCCCCAGGATGTACCCGATCACCCATGGGGAAATGTCCTTTTTATAGCTGCCGTAGCCAGCGCTTTGCACCTGTTGGGCCGCCAGGCGGCGCTGCCCGTGCACTACATCCAGCATGGTGCGGCAATCCTGCAGAAAGGTCTCATAAAAATCCTTATCGTAGGCATCCCGGTGGGAATTCTGCACATAGTCATTTACCCACACCCCGTGGATCAGGTACAGCGGATCCGGGTTATCCTTGTTATACTCGTAAAAGGCTTTGTAGAAGGCCTCATTCTGTATGGTATAGACCCGTACGGTATTGGCCCCCATCTCCTTGATATAGCCAAACCACCGCCGATAGGTCTCCTCATCCGCGGCAAACTCCGTTGCCCACTTGCCCGGGATGCCGGAGCCCATATTGACCCCCCGGATCTCAAAGGGCTGCCAGCCCTCCCCACAGTCCAGGTAGATTTCCTTCCCATCGGTCTTTACAAAGGTCGTCACGGGCTCCTCCGGCATCAGATCAATATACCACCCCAGCCGGTAGTGTGCCGCATCCAATGCCATAAACAGCAGCACCAGCACTGAAAGGGCAATAATGAACTTCTTCACTTTAATCCTCCTCAGTCTGTCACTTCGCTGTATTTCTTCACTCGGGATTCCGCGCTGTACTGCCGCAGTGACTCGATATTTTCATCCATCCAGCGCCCGCGCTGCCGGATAAAATCCTTCAGCTGCCGCACCGCCTCCTGATGGGAATGAACATTCCGTTCCGCCGGGGCCAGCAGGGTATCATCCCGCAGCGAATCCTCCCATCGTTCAAAGTTTCGCTCTATGGCCGGACCCAAGTATTCTTCCACCTCATCTATGTAGCGCAGGAGGTACTTTTCATTCAGCCAGCTTTCACGCAGCTCCCGGTAACGCCGGATGACCCGTTCGGTGAAATATTCATCCTTCACCATCATGTTAAACCACAGCTTGCGGTGCACATCAAAGTGCTGCACCTGCATGGTGGTTTGCTCCTGGTAATTATCACAGGCGTTATTAAAATCCCACACACACATTTTCAGTCGGCCGCTTACATCCCTGTAAATATAGGTGGAATAGGAACCGGCATCATAGTTGGTGGTAAACTCATTCAATATCAGATAATCCACAAAGGAATCTACATCCACCTGCGCCCGATAGCCATACTTTCTGCTGTCATAGTCATAGGAATACAACCCCTTTTCAAAAGCCGAAAAATCCGTCTTGATCGCCTCTTTGATCTCCGGGGTCAGCTTCTTCTCTCCGGGGAATTCCACCTCCAGCTTCAGCTCCATATCATTGCGGTAGCTGTATGTGGTCAGGCTGTTCAGCCGGTCGTACTCGCTTTTATCCTGCCGGTCCAATCGCAACAGATAACCTGTGTAGGTATTGTCTCGGGCATCCACTTCCATATTCAGCCGCGCGCCATCCCGCCCGCTGCCAATAAGCTCCGTCAGCACATAGATTCCCTGGTACTCTCCATTCAGCATCAGCTCACAGAATCGTACATTGGGGGCGTATTCCATGCATTCTCCGGCTATGTTATACCACATGTAGTTGCGCATCAGGCTTTTATCCAGATAGGGTCCATGCAGCGCCCATTCGTGGTGGGCATCCATCCCCATCAGGCTCTGTGGGTTGTTGTCCCCGTTTTCATCCACCAGCTCCAGTCGGTAACCAGCCTTCTCAAAATATCGCGAGGAATTTCCCCGCACATGGATGACCACATTGCTCTCCACCGCTGGCGCATCGGTTGGGTGGTTGTTTTCCTCCGCACTGTCCATCACCCGCATCTGCGCTGTAATGCGGTCCGCACCCTCTGCCGTGGTGGTAAAGCCCATGTAGCGGTCTTCCTCATCCACCAGCCCTCTCCCAGGGATCTCCGCCCCGCCGGTGTCAATAACTATCAGCGGCAGGTGGGTGCAGAATTCCTTTTCGGCATGTACGGCGCAGACGGTCTTTGGCGTGGCTTCTCGGTGCTGGTGGTATCGCCGGCTCTCCATCCGCCCGGTCAGCAGCACCGGGTAGTTCAGTACACTTACCAGCAGGATACAAATACACGCCACCGCGCCTATAATCCTATATTTCATGCTGCTTTCTGCTCCATTTCCTTCAGCCCGAAACCTCGTCGTTCTGCATCACGATGTTGACATACTCCACATTGCCCAGGGCATACAGACAGCTGCAGAGATCTTTCTCCTTTTTCTCGGCCTTCTTCAGCATGCTCTGGCTCAGCTCATAAATCAGCTCCACCGTTTCCTCGGTGGTGTTCTCCACTCGCAGAACAGCCTTCCCCCGGAACAGCTGATACACCTGCGCCTTGATCGCCGCAGTCTTACCCCGGTCGGCCCGCAGAATCAGCAGCATCCGGTTGTCGCTCTTGATGCACCCCAGGATGAGGATAATGAGAAACACCACGGCGCTGCCCACCGCCGCCACCAGGTAATCCCCTACCCCGCAGCAGATGCCCACAATAATGGACCAAAAGATATACACGGTATCACGGGAATCCTTGATGGCAGTACGGAACCGCACAATGGAAAGCGCGCCCACCATACCCAGGGAAAGCGCTATATTATTCCCGATGACGGTCATTACTGTACCGGTCAGGGCCGCCAATATCACCAGCGAGGCGTTAAATTTCTTGCTGTAAATGGTGCCCCGATGGGAAATATAGTAGGAAATAAAGATGAAGAAGCCCAGCACCGCCGCAATACCGATATTCAGTACGATCTGTTCCGGCGTCATCTCACTGGGGTTGGTAAAAAGGCTCAAGATCTTATCCTTCATATTGTCAATCTCCTTTTCGTCGCGGCTTACAGCCGATATCGATACCCGTTCTGCCGGGCCAGCATGTATTTACTTACCGAGAGCTCACTTTGATCCACGGTGTTGATCATCTGCCGAATATAATCCAGCAGAAAGCCGTTATACTTCACTTCCATCACCACCGCGCCGGGGTCCAGCACCGGAGCCATATTCAGCCGCTCATCAAAGAGCTCAAAGCTGCTCTCGGTGGCAACGATACGGCTGTCAAAGGTCACCCGTATCTTGTTTTCCTTTGCGATGAAGGCCTTACGGTCATATTCCACTATGGCCTTTGGCCGATAGCAGCGGCTTTGCATTAGGGCATAGCACTCCGCCGCAAAGGCTTCCCTGCTTTGCAGCAGCGGAGTATAGTCCCCGGTGATCAGCCGCTGGGCAACCTCCCTTGTCACCCGCAGCGAGCGCTTGAGCTGGCTTGCCCCCTGTTTCTGCTTCATTTCCAGCATAGCATAGCCGGCAGCCGGGTCATAGCAGCGCAGCCGTATCTTGCGGCGGGTCTCTATTCCGGCCAGCTTTTCATGGTAGTCCTCATCGTACACCGTATCAAAGTACAGCGAACGAATCCGGTATCCATGCACTCCGTTGTGGGGGTCCTCCCGCATCACCTGCCCCAGCAGGTGGCTCCTTTGCAGGGCCTCCGCCATACCGATAAGATACTTCTTCTCCTCCCGGAACACCCGATTCATCCCATGTCACTTCCTCCCAAAATAAAAAACTGACCGCAGCAAAAGTCTCTTTGTGCGGTCAGTCCATCATACCGGCATTTACCGGGTTAGACACTAAACTTTGCGTCCCCGTCTTTCGGCGGGTTTGCCGTATTCATTTTTGCTCAGAATTCCGCCGCATTCTCCACTATCTCCGCACGGTCATTCACCTTTTTGTTCCGGTACATCATGGCATCTGCCTTTTCTATGGTGGCATACAGAGCCTCGATGCCGCCCTCGTACAGGGCATATCCTAGCGAAACCATCGGCATTTGGGGGTCCTGCTCCCGCAGCTGGCCCAGCGCTGTCTCGAACATCCCGTTCAGCTTTTCCATCTGGTGCAGGTTCTTGGTCAGAATCAAGCTAAACTCATCGCCGCCATAGCGGTAGCAGTCACCATGCCGCCCATACACCGTTCGTATTACCTCCGCTATCTGCCGCAGGTAATAGTCCCCTGCCGCGTGGCCACTGGTGTCGTTTATCTGCTTAAAGTCATCGACATCCATATTGATAATGACCGCCGGCGGTTTAATGCGCTCCAGGTCCTTCTCATACTGGGTGCGGTTCAACAGCATGGTCAGTCCGTCCAAACGGGAAAACCTTCTGCACCGGTGATTATACAGCAGCGCATTTCCTACTGCGACGCACAGATAGTCCACCCGCAGATCGGGAAATATCATCTGGATATAAATACCCATCGAAAGGAACAGCATAATCGCCAGCAGTGCGGCTTCCGGCCGCATTTGGTATTTCATCTCGTCCATCATCACACATATAAAGCAGTACAGGATAGAAACAATAAATACCGCCACATGCACCCAGTACAGCCTGCCTCTGTGGTAAACATTCATTTCATCAATATAGAAGACCCATCCGTACTGGTTGCTCACGATCATGAACAGTGCATTCACTACAATGGCTCCAATAGCGGCCGCAGGCTTTCTCACCTTGCTGTATGTGTGCGCTGCCATCACACACATCACCGGCGCCATGCAGAATTCCACCGTTTTAGCGAACCAGTGCGGCCCGATCAGTGCAAGCTCTGCACCGTTCGTCTTTACCCCGATCCATTCTCCCATCTGGGCCAATCCTATGACCACACATACCGTTATGAACCGTATGGTCGCTGTTTTATCCGCCAGCCGGTCGGTATATACATCCACTATGTTCACCACCAGCAGCGCCATTGTGATCACTACGATCGCAGTATACAGC
>CECF01068960.1_pt1 | contig 26510 bp, 19 predicted proteins | sample 554751 | NCBI WGS metagenome assembly CECF01 (sample SAMEA3182099, study PRJEB8094) | gut metagenome | biome: human; feature: gut; material: Stool; isolation source: human stools | place: Canada | collected 2012-06-12 | reverse complement strand
GGGCATCATCAGTGCCATTGTCGGCCGGGGCGATGTTGTCATCTGCGATAAGGAAAACCACGCCAGCATCTACGATGGCTGTAAGCTGAGCTACGGCAAAATGCTTCGCTACGACCACGCCGACATGGCGGATCTGGAGCACCAGCTGCAAAAGGTGCCGCAAAATGCCGGCTGCCTTATCGTCACCGATGGTGTGTTCAGCATGGGAGGCGATATTGCCAAGCTGCCGGAAATTGTACGGCTGGCCAAGCAGTACGGCGCCCGTGTCATGGTGGATGACGCCCACGGCCTTGGCGTTCTGGGCGAAGGCGGCCGGGGCACGGCCAGCCACTTTGGCCTGGAAGATGAAGTAGATATCTACATGGGCACCTTCAGCAAGTCGCTGGCCAGCCTGGGCGGCTACATGGCCTCCTCCCATGAGGTCGCCGAATATGTCCGCCATGCTTCCCGTCCGTTCATCTTCTCGGCTTCCATCACACCGGCTTCCTGCGCCACCGCTTTAGCGGCGCTGCGCTACCTGGAGGCCCACCCCGAGATCGTGGATCGTCTTAATGCCCTTTCGGCCTATGCCCGGGACGGCCTGCGGAAAAAGAAGGTCAAGATCATTGAATCCACCACCCCCATCATTCCGCTTTATACCTACACCGTGGAAAACACCCTGACCGCCGCCCGCCAGCTGTATGATGCCGGGGTCTATGTCAACCCGGTGCTGCCGCCCGCTACCCCCCCTGCCGAGTGCCTGCTGCGCACCAGCTACATGGCCACCCTTACCGAACCGCTCATCGATGAAGCGGTCGAGATCATTGGCGGCGTGCTGGGGGAAAAAGTATGAGTAAAGTAGTCATTATCACCGGGGGCAGCAGCGGCATAGGGCTGTGCACCGCGGCCGCCCTGCGGGACCGCGGCTGCAAGGTCTACGAGCTGAGCCGCCGGGACAGTGAAGTAGAGGGCATTACCCACCTGAGATGCGATATCACCGATGAGGAGCAGATAAAAGCCGCCGTGGCCCAGGTGCTGGATGAAAACGGCCGCATCGATATCCTCATCAATAATGCCGGGTTTGGTATTTCCGGCGCGGTGGAATTTACCGAAACAAGCGATGCCCAGCGCCTTTTCGATGTCAACTTTTTTGGCATGGTGCGCATGAACCGGGCCATCCTGCCGCTGATGCGGGAGCAGGGCCACGGCCGCATCGTCAATCTCAGCTCGGTGGCGGCACCGGTGCCCATTCCCTTCCAGACCTACTATTCCGCCGGAAAGGCCGCCGTAAACAGCTACACCATGGCCCTTTCCAATGAGGTGAAGCCCTTTGGCATCACGGTGGCCGCCGTCATGCCCGGCGATATCAAAACCGGCTTTACCGCCGCCCGCCAGAAAAACATCATCGGAGATGATATTTACGGCGGACGCATCAGCCGCAGCGTAGCCGGCATGGAAAAGGACGAACAGACCGGCATGGATCCGGCCGCGGCCGGGCGGTTTATCGCCAATGTGGCCCTGAAGAACAGCCGCAAGCCGCTTTATACCATCGGTTTTGCCTACAAGGGTGCAGTTTTCCTCACCAAAATATTGCCCGCGCGCTGGCTGAACGGACTCATTGGCATGATCTACGCAAAGTAACAGTTCCCCACACCCCTGCCCAAACGGGGGTGTTTTTCTATGCTCCTTCGCTGGCCGCCGAAGGACGAGAGCCGCAGGAATCCCTGCGTGTTCCGAGATATTCAATTTTCAAGGTGCTGGTGGGAGGCAGGTTCCCGCTGGACAGACCCCCAAATTGCCCGATGAGGTCTGCTGAAGGAGAAAAAGTTAGACCGGCGCCCCTGTTTGACCGGTGGGGCCGAAAGGCTCTCGATTTGTTTGGTCGGGGAGAGAACCGACACGAAAAGAATTTTTGCCGGTGAGAAAAAGTCCTTTCACTAATACGGCAAAATCGCCCCTTTTTTGCAGTCCAAAGGTTAATATTTCACTTTTATTTACGAAAGGTTTACAATATAGGGAAATACTGGGCGTGATTTATATAAAAGCTAGGCTTTGCTGTGTGTTTTTCCCTTGTATTTTTTATGAAATTAATCCATGCCAAAAGACCCGCCGCAGGGGCTTTTCCTGTGACGGGTCCTTTTTACGGTTGGATCATATTACTTTCTTTTCTTTGGGACGGCCAGTGCCATCACCAGTGCCCCGCCCCAAAGGAGAACGGGCAGCGTTTGGCCGCCGGCGGCACCGGTGGCGGGATTACTGCCGCCCTGAGAGGTGGTATCCCCCACGGTAATGGTGACGGCGGAGGAGGACCCGGCCTGATAGGCGACGCAAATGGGCGACATACTGGTAAAGTGTACCCGAAGGCCATCGGCTTCAGCCCGGTAGTTCAGCACTTCGATTTCACCGGCGTGCTCGCCGGAGGTGATCATGTGGGTAATGACAAAGGTGTAGCTGCTATCCGTTCCCTCCGGATAGGGCAGGAGAACCTCCACGCCATCTTGGGGGAAATTTTCCGGATCGACCGGGGCCAGTTCATTGTCCGCATTTCTTATCTGGAGCGACACATCCATCAGAACGCTATTGGTATTTTCTTTTTTCAGCGTGGAATTGCCGGAAAGGGCTTTTTCCCGCAGCGCCTTGCGGATATCCTCCACGGTGGGATAGCATACTGCGGGAAATCTTCGAAAACAATTAACCGAAAGCATAGTAGGCCCTCTTTTTTTCGATAAATCGCACCAAAAAACGCAGGCGGCTTTGCCCGTCTTTATACCAAAAACCGGCGGGATGCCATCATTCTGTATGGTATTCTGAATGGCCAGGATCTTTTTGCCGTGAATGACAAGTTATTTGCTGAAAACGAAGAATCCCTATACTAAAAAGCAGCGGAGAAGCCCTTACCGGCTCCTCCGCTTTTTTTCGAGATTTTTTATTCCGCGCAAACCTGCTCCAGCAGCGCACGGGCTGCCGGGCGAGTGTAGTAGCGGGGCACCGGGTAGGTGCCGTGGCACTCCTGGAATGCCTCTTTTATCACCGCGTCTATCTCCGCACGCGGGAATTCCGCCAGCCGTTCCGGCACGCCGCTGGTCTGATTCATCGCGGCAGTGCTTTCCACAAAGGCGCGGGCACGGGTGCTTTCATCGGAATCGCCGCTGATGCCGCAAATTTGCGCCATGCGGGCCAGGCGGGGGGCACTGGCGGGCAGGTAGTACTCCATGATATGGGGCAGCAGAACCGCATTGGCCAGGCCGTGGGCCACCCCATACCGCCCGCCGATGCTGTGGGCAAAGGCATGAACATAGCCCACATAGGTCCGGGTAAAGGCCATACCGGCCAGGAAGGAAGCCACCAGCAGCTGCTCCCGCATTTCCACATTTTTGGGCTCTTCCCGCACCACCGGCAGCGCCTCGTAGATCATTTTGGCGGCCATTTCGGCATAGCGGTCGGTCTCCGGGGTGGCGTAGGTGGAAACATAGGCCTCCAGGGCGTGGGTCAGAGCATCCATTGCGGTGTGGATGGTATTCCCCTGCGGCAGGCCGACCGTCAGCTCCGGATCGAGGATGGCGGCAAAAGGCACGAGCTTGGGATCGAGGATCTGGCGCTTGCGGTGGGTCGCGGTCCCACTGATGACGGCGGCGATGGTGGTCTCGCTGCCGGTGCCGGCCGTGGTGGGAACCGCAATGAGCGGCATCGGCTGCTTTTTCACCTTTAGGGTGCCGACCAGCTTTTCGGCGGGCTTATGGTTGGCAATGGCTGCTGCCGCGGTTTTAGCGGCATCCAGCACCGAGCCGCCGCCCACCGCCAGAATGGCATCGCAGCCGGCGGCACAGCTTACGGCCTCCTCCACCACACCAAAGGTGGGGTCGGGGCTGACACGGTCAAAAACCACCGCTTCCATCCCGTTTTCTTTGAGCTCCGAAAGGGTTTGATCCAGCTGGCCGCGGCGCATCATGCCGGGGGTGGTCATCACCAGCACCCGGTGGCTGCCGCTCTGCCGCAGCAACTCCGCCGCCTGGCGCAGCCGCCCGGCCCCGATGTAGGTAAGGGGGGTGGGCTTTTTGACGGCCATAACGACCGGTTTGCGGAGGGCGACGATAAGGCGGGGGAAGAATGACATGGTAGAGATCTCCTTTCGGGTCTGTATAAATGGGGTCGGCAGCAGGCGGGAGGCTGCCGGGAGGAAGGGCCCGCTGGGCGCCCGCCCGGCAGGGCGGGCAGAGGCGGGGCGCAGCCCCGCCTACGGCGGCGGAGCCGCCGGCCCAGCGGGCCCACTCGGCTTCTGCACAGGGTTTGCCAAGGGCAGCGAGCACCGGGCCAGGCCCCTGCACCGGCTGTAAATACAAATATCCGGCCTGCCAAATGGATTCGGCAAGCCGGGATTTTTCGGGAAATTACGGCTCCGGAGAGGCCGCGGTCATATCCAGCTCTACTTTTTCGGTGGGAATCGCCGACTCCTCCCCGGCATTGGCATCACCCAACTCGGATTTTTCGCTGTCCTCTTCATCATCCCACAGGCTACTGCTCCAGTCCTTCGCATTGGAAGCGGGGTTCTCCCCGGAGGATTCATCGGATTTGGTACCGGAATTGGTATTATCCGTCCCGTTTTCCTCAGGAGCAGGGGTCGGGTCGGGCTCCTCCAGCTGCGGCAGGGCGGAGAGGATACACACCGGCTGGCCGTTTTCATCCAGCTCGATGCCAAGGATCTGGCGGCCCTCCGGGGACTGATACAACAGCTCCACCATATCCTCCGCCGGGCGGAACAGATAAACGGCCTGTTCATTCTCATTTCCCTGCAGGAACAGCAGATGGTCGGCATCCAACCAACGGGCATCTATGATAAGGCCGACACGCTGCTGGCAGAGGACAGCTTTCACTGTGGAAAAATCAGCGGTGCAGTACACCAAGTCGCCGGCGGCGGTGCTGTAATAGGCCAGGCCGCCCTCCTCGCAGGAGACCAGCCGATTGGGGATGAAATCCACACCATCCTCATCCATCAGGCAGCGGAACTGGGTCTCGCTGAGCAGGGGGTAAAACAGGGCAAAGCCCTCCTCCTCCTGGGAGTTCATGGTCAGCAGGTCGGGGGACTGCTCCGGCGGAACTGTTTTGTCCTCCGGGTCGGTGGTATATTGGTCGGGCTGCTTTTCCACTACAGTAAGGGCGGGACCATTGGCGGCAAAAAGCACACTTTCATCGGGAGATTCCGGGGCGGCGCTGCCGCAGGCGGTAAAGCCAAGCAGGACGATGCCGACAGCAGCCATCATCCAAACCGTTCGTTTCACGGGGCATCACCCTCCTTTCGCGGATTCTGTAACCATTATAGCGGTTAAATTGTGAACAAATCTACCATCCCGGTTGGTTATTTTAAGAACTTGGGAGATGGGCGGCATTTTTCCGCGGGCCCTTCTTCTCCATAAAAATCAAGACGCCGTCTGCATCTGCAAACAGCGTCCTTCTTCGGTGGGTGATCGACTGTTACTGCAGGATGTAAACCAGCAGGGTGATCACAACAAAAATGATAGCCAGGATCTTGGTCAGCTTGGAAAGCTTGGCATTGGCAGAACGGTCATTGCTGTCATTGAGGAAAGCGCTGACGCCGGCCAGAGCGGTGATACCATCGCCCTTGCCCTCCTGCAGGGATACCACAACGATAATAAGAATGCTGATCACGATCATGGCGATCGCGCCGATAATAGCGAGAGTGGTCATCTTTTTACCTCCATAATTGCGCCCTGTCCGGTACAGGGCATCATTTGACTACAAAATGATACCACAAACCGCGGCGCTATGCAAGCCTTTTTTGGGCAAAAACAAGACCCGGAGGAGAAAAAGCACCGTGGCGCCTTGTTCCCGACCGGGCGTGTGGGAAACGCCCGGCCATGCAAACGCCCTCCGGGAATTTCTCGCCGGTAGTATGGCCCGCCGGGGCGGCTTTTATGCAGCCGGCCGGATGGGCCCCGCAGGGCGGCGCCGCAGGCGCCGTAGGCCGGGCGGAGCCCGGCCAGGCCCGCCCGGAGGGCGGGTCCCTGCGGGGCCGCAGCCGCCGGCTGCATAAAACCGGGGTGGGGGCTGCCGCGGGAGCGAGCCCGCTCCCGGCAGGAATTCAGAAAATCAAAGCTGGAGCTGTTCCCCTACTTCCAGGTCCCGCACAATGCCGCCGGTGGCCGGCAGATTTTTGGTGCGCAGGCGGTGATCATTGGGCACCATGCCGGGCTGGTAGGGCGCGGCCTCCACCACGCGGGCCCCCTTCCTGGAAAGGGTCATGACCTGGACGCCCTGGGTATCCCGGGCGGCCTTGGAAAGGATCATAGCGGTATGGAAGATGAGCATGCGGGAGGCTGAAGAGCGCAGCAACAGCTCGGTATCCTGCGGCAGGTAGGCGGCATATACCAACGGAGATTTGGTGCTGAAGGCCCCGGTGAGTTTTTTGCGGCGGGTCTTGGTCTCGTAGCTGGCCATATCCACCTTGGCGGCCTTGCCGTTTTCGAAGATGAACAGCATATAGCCCTCATATTTGGTGAACAGGGCCATATAGACCGGCACTTCGCCGGTATCCATGCCCAGCTTACTGGCCACATAGTCGCCCATCACGCTGGCCTTAGTATCCTCAAATTCTGCTACGCGGGATTTATATACCTGGCCCAGGTTGGTAAAGAACATCAGCTCGGCGGCATTGGTGGTATCCATCTCCTGGGTGATGGCATCGCCCTCCTTGAGCTTCTGCTCCCCGCTCATGCGCAGCGACTGGGGGGTGATCTTCTTGAAGTAGCCCTCCCGCGTGAAGAAGACCCGCACCGGATAATCCGGTACTTCCTCCACCGGTTCCTCCTCGGTCTGTTCCACCTCGTACAGCACCTCAGTTTTACGGGGGGCGCCGTATTCCTTGGCGATGGCGCGCAGCTGATTGACGATGATGGTATCCACCTTGCGAGGGCTCCTGAGGGTATCCTCCATCTCGGCGATCTCACCGGTCAGGCTTTCGATCTCCTCGGTGCGCTTGAGGATATACTCCCGGTTGAGGTGGCGCAATTTGATTTCCGCCACATATTCGGCCTGGACTTCATCGATGCCGAAGCCGATCATCAGGTTGGGGATGACCTCAACCTCCTCCTCGGTTTCCCGCACGATCTTGACGGCCTTATCGATATCCAGCAGGATCTTTTTCAGCCCCTGTAAGAGGTGCAGCTTTTCCTTTTTGCGCTGCAGATCGAAATAGATGCCCCGGCGGACGCATTCCCGGCGGAAGGCGGTCCATTCCTCCAGCAGCTCCCGGACGCCCAGCACCCGGGGCGAGCCGGCGATGAGAACATTGAAATTGCAGCTGAAGCTATCCTCCAGCGGTGTCATGCGGAAAAGCTTCTGCATCAGCTTTTCGGGATCGGTGCCCCGCTTGCAATCGATGGTGAGCTTGAGGCCGCCGAGGTCGGTCTCATCCCGCATATCGCTGATCTCGCGGATCTTGCCCAGCTTGATGAGATCCACGATCTTATCCATAATGGCTTCTACCGTAGCGGTGGGAGGGATTTCGGTAATTTCGAGGCAGTTGTTGGATTTATCGTAATGATAGCGGCTGCGTACCCGCACGCTGCCCCGGCCGGTGGAATAGATTTTATCCAGTTCGGCTTTATCATACAGCAAAATGCCGCCGCCGGGGAAATCGGGAGCGATGAGGGTATCGGCGATATTGTGCTCCGGGTCGCGGATCAGCGCCGCCGTCGTTTCGCAGACCTCGGCCAGATTGAAGGAGCAGATATTGCTGGCCATGCCAACCGCAATGCCGGTATTGTTATTCACCAGCACCGAAGGGAAGGTGACCGGCAGCAGCGTGGGCTCCTTTACCGTGCTGTCGTAGTTATCCACAAAATCGACGGTATCCTTATCAATATCGGCGAAGAGCTGGGTGCAGATCTTTTCCAGCTTGACCTCGGTATAACGGGAGGCGGCGTAGGCCATATCGCGGGAGTAGGCCTTGCCGAAGTTGCCCTTGCTATCCACAAAGGGGACCAGCAGGGCCTCATTGCCGCGGGCCAGGCGCACCATGGTATCGTAGATAGCGGCATCGCCATGGGGATTGAGCCGCATGGTTTGGCCCACCACATTGGCGGATTTAATACGGCCGCCGGTAAGCAGGCCCATTTTATACATAGTGTATAAAAGCTTGCGGTGCGCGGGCTTAAAGCCATCGATCTCCGGAATGGCGCGGGAGACGATGACGCTCATGGCATAGGGCATATAGTTTTCCCGCAGCGTTTCGGTAATGGGCTGCGAGACGACCTGTCCGGCGCCTTCGATATGGCCGCCCTTTACCACGCGGCGGTCAATTTGCGGTTCCTTTTTCTTTTTGGGTGGCAAGTTATTTCCTCCCTTTCGTCTATTTGTTATATCAAGACTTGATTATACGATATGTTATGGATTGCGCGGAGGGTGGGGCCGGGCGTTCCGGCGCAGCCGGAACCAGCGGGCGAAGTCCGCTGAGTCCGCCGAAGGCGGGCTGCCCGGCGGGCTATGGCCAGGATCCTGCACCGGCCAAAAATTACTCCTTGTAATACCCTGCCGCACGCAGGATGAGCGAGAGAGCCTTGAGCGCCGCGAAATGCCGGATCAGATTCCGGGCGTCGGCATCGTGGCGGTCGATGAAAAGGCGGCTGACATGGCTGTATTTTTCGCTGGCCACTGCTACAAAGACCAGCCCGACCGGCTGACCCTCACTGGCAGAGGGGCCGGCATTACCAGTCACCCCAATGCCGATATCCGCTCCCGATTTTTTGCGAACGGCTTCCGCCATGGCAGCGGCGGTCTCGGCACTCACGGCGGTGTACTGCTCAATGATAGCCGGATCAACACCCAGCACCTCGGCTTTTACGGTGTTGTTGTAGCTTACAATGCCGCAGCCAAAGACAGCGGAGGCCCCGGGGACCTCGGTGAGCCGGGCAGCCACCAGGCCGCCGGTGCAGCTTTCCGCGGCAGCGACGGTCAGGCCTTTTTTCCTCAGGGCCTGTACCGCAGCGGTTTGCAGGTCAGGCACATCGATGCCATAGCAGTAGTCCCCGGCTGCGGTCAGTATTTTCTTTATCGCGGGCTGAAGCAGCGCTTCGGCGTCCTCGCCCTCCGGCAGAGAGGCCGTGACCCGCAGCTTAACCTCGCCGGTCCCGGCGTAGGGAGCTATGGTGGGGTTTTTACTTTCGGCCATCAGGTCGTGCAGCTTATACTCCAGCTCAGACTCTCCGATGCCGTAAAAATGCAGCTCGTGGCTCACCAGGCGCTGGCCCTTCTGCATCAGGTGCGGCAGCAGCTCATTTTGCAGCATGGGGCGCATTTCCCGTGGCGGGCCGGGCAGTACCGCCACCTTCTTACCGTCCGCTTCCATCAGGCAGCCGGGGGCGGTGCCATTGGGATTATGCAGCACAATGCAGCCTTCCGGCAGCCAGGCCTGCTTTTCATTGGTGGGGGCCATTTCCCGGTGGGCGCGGGCAAAGTATTCCTCAATTTCTTTGAGGCACTCCGGGTGGAGCACCAGCTTTTTGCCCATGCAGGCGGCCACCGTTTCCTTGGTCAGGTCATCGTAGGTAGGACCCAGCCCGCCGGTGGTGATGACGATATCGGCCCGAGAAAGGGCCAGCTTTACCGCCTCGGCCAGGCGCGCGGGGTTATCCCCTACCACACTGCTGTGGTAGAGGTTGAGCCCAATTCCGGCCAGGGCCGCCGCGATCTCGGTGGCATTGGTATTCAGGGTGCTGCCCATCAGCAGCTCGGTGCCCACACAGATGATCTCCGCTGTTTTGCCCTGCATTGTTTCGCCTTCTTTTCGGGGGATTTAAGAGATATCGGCCAGCTCCAAGTACATGCTGCCGTTTTCGGCAATGTAATCCTTGCGGCCCTGCAAATTATCGCCCAGCAGCAGATCGAACATCCTGGCGGTCTCCTCCACATCGGCGGGGGTGACCCGGATGAGCCTGCGGGTTTCGGGGTTCATGGTGGTCAGCCACATCATTTCGGCCTCGTTTTCGCCCAGTCCCTTGCTGCGCTGGAGAGAATACTTGGTCTTGGCGGCATCCAGGTCACGGCAGATCTTGGCCTTTTCGGCATCGCTATAAGCAAAGTAGGTATCGTTCTTTGCAGTGATCTCGTAAAGCGGGGATTCCGCGATGTAGACATAGCCCTCATTGATGAGGGTGGGGGTCAGTCGGTACAGCATGGTGAGGATCAGCGTGCGGATCTGGAAGCCGTCCACATCGGCATCGGTGCAGATGACAATTTTATTCCAGCGCAGGTTTTCCAGCGAGAAAGAATTGAGCTCCTTATTGGTCTTGGCGGAGACCTCCACGCCGCAGCCCAGCACCTTCAGGACATCGGTGATGATATCGCTCTTAAAGATGCGGACATAATCGGCCTTGAGGCAGTTGAGGATCTTGCCGCGGACCGGCATGATGGCCTGATATTCACTGTCGCGGCCCATTTTGCAGCTGCCCAGGGCCGAATCACCCTCCACGATGTAGATTTCCCGGCGGGAGGTATCCCGGCTGCGGCAGTCCACGAATTTTTCCACCCGGTTGGCCAGATCGATGCTGCCGGCCAGCTTTTTCTTGAGGTTGAGGCGGGTCTTTTCGGCATTTTCGCGGCTGCGCTTGTTGATGAGCACCTGCTCGCCGATCTTGGCGGCGTCATCGGGATTTTCGATGAAATAGACCTCCATCTGGTGCTTGAGAAACTCGGTCATGCACTCGTAGATGAACTGATTGGTGATGGATTTTTTGGTCTGGTTTTCGTAGGAGGTCTGAGTGGAGAAGCTGGAGGACACCAGCACCAGGCAGTCCTGCACATCCTGAAAGCTGATCTTGCTTTCATTCTTGAGGTATTTATTGTTATTTTTGAGCCAGGCGTCGATCTGATTGACCAGCGCCACCTTGACGGCACGCTCCGGGGAACCGCCGTGCTCCAGGAAGCTGGAATTGTGGTAGTACTCGGTGATATTGACCCGGTTGGAGAAGCAGAGGGCGACCCCCAGCTTGACCCGGTAATCCTCCTTATCCTCGCGGTCGCGGCCGGTGCGCTCCCCTGTCCAGTACTGCACGGGGGTGAGGGGGTTCTCCCCCGCCAGCTCCTCGCAGTAATCCAGGATGCCGTTCTGGTAGCAGAAGGTCTCCTCGGCAAAGCCCTTCTCCTGCTGGTCCCGCAGCAGGAATTCCACGCCGGGGTTGACCACCGCCTGCCGCTTGAGGACATCGGTGTAGTACTCCCGCGGGATGGCGATATCGGTGAATACCTCAAGATCGGGCTTCCAGCGGATGCGGGTGCCGGTCTGGCGGCCAGTATAGGGCTCGGCTTTCAGTCCGCCGATATTTTCGCCTTTTTCAAAATGGAGATTATAGCGCTTGCCGTCCCGCAGCACCTCCACATCCATGTATTCCGAGGAATACTGGGTGGCGCAGGAACCCAGGCCATTAAGGCCCAGGGCATATTCGTAGTTGCCGTCGCCGGTGCCATCGTACTTGCCGCCGGCGTACAGCTCGCAGAAAACCAGCTCCCAATTGTAGCGCTGTTCCTTGGGGTTATAATCCACCGGGCAGCCGCGGCCAAAATCCTGTACCTCCACGCTGCCATCGGCATAGCGGGTGGTGATGATCTTTTTGCCGTAGCCCTGCCGGGCTTCATCGATGGCATTGGAGAGGATCTCGAATACCGAGTGTTCGCAGCCCTCCAGACCATCGGAGCCAAAGATGACGCCGGGACGCTTCCGGACGCGGTCGGCGCCCTTCAGGGTGGAAATACTCTCATTGCCGTATTCCTTTTTTGCTTTTGCTGCCATGGCAGTTCCCCCATATCTCGTAGTTTACCAAGTACATTGTACCAACATTTTGGGCACCGGTCAAGCGGTGCGAACATTTTTTCTTTTTGTGCTGGGTGAGGAGCGGGGCGGCCGCAGGCCGCCGCAGGGCCGCGGACCGGCGGGGAGGGAGGGCTTTTGGCCTGTGCGGTACCCCGCGGAGAGAAAGCCGCAAATTAGCGGAGAAGGAAAGCCGCCCGCAGGGCGGCCCGCCCCGAAAGGGGCGGGCCTGGCGGGGGCTGTGCCCCCGCCTACGGCGGCCGAAGGCCGCCGGCCCTGCGGGCGTCCGGGATGCTGCAGAAGCCCGGAAAGGAAATCCCCCGGCAGAACCTTGGATTCTGTCGGGGGTGGAAAAAACGATGAAATTACAGGTCTGCGGGGCCGGAAGGATCCTGCTTATCCTCGTCCTCCTTGGGTTCCTCCATCGGCTGGGCCGGGGGCTCCTCATGGGGCAGGTGGAAATCCAAAGGGTCCACCGAGAAGCCCTGCTGGGCCTTCTTTTCCTCGGCAGCCTTCTGCTGGGCTTCCTTCTGCAGGCGGGCTCGCTCGGCTTTTTCGCGGGCGGAGGCCAGCTCCTGCTCGGCACGCTCGGCGGCCTCGCCAAAGGAGATGACGCCGCTCATGACTTCGGCGAAGAGATCGCCGTCGATCTTTTCGTACTTCATCAGGAATTCGGCCAGGGCATGCAGCTGATCCATATGCTCTTCCAGCAGGGAAACAGCCTTATTGTAGCCCTCATCAATGAAGCGACGGGCTTCCTCGTCGATCTGGCCGGCAACCTCCTCGGAATAATCACGGGCGTGGCCCAGGTCGCGGCCCAGGAATACCTCCTCCTGGTCGGAGCCGTAGATCATGGGGCCGAGCTTTTCGCTGAAGCCGTAGCGGCACACCATGGCGCGGGCAATCTTGGTGGCCCGCTCGATGTCATTGGAGGCACCGGTGGAGACATCCTCCAGCACCAGTTGTTCGGCCACGCGGCCGGCCAGCAGTACAGCGATTTCCTCCTCCATCCACTTCTTGGTCTGGTAGCTCACATCCTTCTCCGGCAGAGCCAGGGTAAAGCCGCCCGCCCAGCCGCGGGGAACGATGGAAACCTGATGCACCTTATCCTGCTGGGGGCAGTAGTAGGTGACGATGGCGTGGCCGGACTCGTGGTAAGCGGTCAGGCGGCGCTCCTTATCGGTGATGACATGGCTGCGCTTTTCGGGGCCAACGGCGACCTTCAGGGTGGCCTCCTGGATATCCTCCATGGTGATGGCCTTGCGATTCTTGCGGGCGGCCAGCAGCGCAGCCTCATTGGTCAGGTTCTCCAGATCCGCGCCGGTAAAGCCACCGGTAAAGCGGGCGATCACGGCAAGGTCCACATCCGGGCCAATGGGCTTATTGCGGGTATGGACGCGAAGGATTGCCTCGCGGCCCTTCACATCGGGATAATTGACGGTGATATGGCGGTCAAAGCGGCCGGGACGCAGCAGAGCGGGGTCCAGGATATCCTTGCGGTTGGTGGCCGCCATAACGATAACGCCTAGATTGGGCGCAAAGCCATCCATTTCCACCAGCAGCTGGTTCAGGGTCTGCTCACGCTCATCGTGGCCGCCGCCCAAACCGGAGCCGCGGTGACGACCCACGGCGTCGATCTCATCGATGAAAACAATGCTGGGCGCGCTCTTTTTGGCCTGTTCAAACAAATCGCGGACACGGGAAGCACCCACGCCGACGAACATCTCTACAAAGTCGGAGCCGGAGATGGAGAAGAACGGCACACCGGCCTCGCCCGCGACGGCTTTGGCCAGCAGGGTCTTACCGGTTCCAGGAGGGCCCATGAGCAAAACGCCCTTGGGGATGCGGGCACCCAGCGCATTGAACTTGCCGGGGTCCTTCAGGAACTGAACGATCTCCTCCAGCTCCTCCTTTTCCTCATCGGCGCCGGCCACATCATCAAAGGTAACACGGTTGTGGGGATCCTGCTGCTTGGGCTTCAGCTTGGCAAAGGCCATGGGGTTGCCCCCGCCGCCAGAGCGCTTCATGAGGATATACCAGAAGCCGCCCATGAGCAGCACGGTGAGCAGCAGCGGCAGCATATCAAACCACCACGGCATCGCCTCGGCAGCATCATAATACTGCTTGATGGGGGCATCGGGATGCTCGGCATTATACTCATCTACCAGGGCGTGGGTATCCTGCAGGAACAGGCTGAGATTCGGCACACTGTAGGTGATGGTGGTCTTTTTCTCATCATTGAGCTGCATGGTCAGCTCGCCGGTGCCAAAATCCAGCTCATACTCCGCCACCTGCTCATTCTTAAAGTAATCGATGATGGTGCGGTACTCCACCTTGGGCTGGGCGGTATTCATGCTGAAAATGCGGACCGCCATGTAGAAGAACAGCGCGATGAGCACTACCGGGACGATCCAGTTTCTCTTTTTGGGTGACAATGACTTCACTCCTGTCTTGGGCAGATTTGATTATTCGTGGGAATAAACGCTGGGGGAAAGGACGCCGATGTAGGGCAGATTGCGGTATTCCTCGGCGTAATCGAGACCGTAGCCCACCACAAAGGCATCGGGAATGGTGTAACCGACATAATCGGCGTAGATCTCCTGCTCCCGGCGGGCGGGCTTATCCAGCAGCACGCATACCTTCAGGGAGGCGGGATTGCGCTCCTTGAGCATCTTGGTGAGCTGGTGCAGGGTGTTGCCGGTATCCAGAATGTCCTCCACGATGAGGACATTGCGGCCGGCGATATCGGAATTAAGATCCTTGGCCACATGGATATTGCCGGAGGAGGTGGTGCCGCTGCCGTAGCTGGAAACGGACATAAAATCGATATTGATCTGGCGGTCGATCTGGCGCATGAGATCGGTGACGAAAACGATGGCGCCATTGAGGATCCCGACGATCAAAAGATCCTTGCCCTCGTAATCCTTGGTGATCTGCTCGCCCAGGCGTTTGCATACGCCCTGCAGCTCCACCTCATTGAACATTACCTTGCAGATGTCCTTATCCATTCTCATGGTGTTTTTTCCTCCTGGCACTCAATTATCACATATTGTCCGGTTTTTTCGGTCACAGCGGCGCGGGAATCGCTGCTGAGGCCCTCGGCCCACAGCACACCGTTATCATCCGCCAGTACCGCCAAAGCGGGGCGCAGCGACGCCGGAATGCCGGCGGCGGCCCAGGCCTCTCCCAGCGGGAGCGGCTTCCCTGTTTTGGCTGTGCGGATGCGGTCGCCGGGGCGGCGGGTACGCAGAACCGAATTACCTATTATCTTATCACAATCCACCACATTTTTTAAGAGGGAAATGTTAAATTTTTCGGACTGTTTCGCAACTATTTTGTTGCAAAGCGTCAGTTTTATCCGTTTTTGCCGGCCAAAGGGCAGAATGACAACCTTTTGCGGCAAGGGGAACGGCACCAAAACCGGCGGGATGCCCCCCGGCGGCTGGTAACTCAAGAACGCCCAGCTGCCCTCGGCGATGAGGTACCAGGCCCGCTCTGCGATATCCAGCTTGCCGCCGGAGCGGAGGGTCTCCTTCATGCGCGCCAGCACAGCGGCCGAACGGGGCAGGCCATGCTGCTCCAATAGGCGCAGCAGCAGCCGGTCGCAGACCGGCTCCGGCAAGGCCAAAAGGCCCTGCCGATCCAGGGTGCCGCCTGCAGCGGCACCCTGCAGCTGCTGCGCCGCGCTCTCGGCGAGCTGCTCGGTGAGGCCCCACTGGGCGGCCAGCTGGGGCAGCATACGGGCCATGGCCCCGGTAAAGTTCGGGTTCAATTCGCGAAGCCGCGGCAAAATATCGTGCCGAACGCGGTTGCGGGTATAGTCGTCGGAAAGATTGGTGCTATCGGTGCAGTAGGGCTGGCCCAGCAGGGCCAGGTATTCCTCCACCTCGGCGCGGGTCACATCCAGCAGAGGACGGACGATGTTGCCCCGCGTGCGGGGGATGCCGCACAGCCCGTGCAGACCGGTGCCCCTTATCAGGTTCATCAGCACCGTTTCAATGGTATCATCCAGGGTGTGGGCGGTGGCGATGCGCCCCCCCTCCCCTGCCGTTTCGGCAAAGAAAGCATAACGGGCGTTGCGGCCGGCTTCCTCCACCGAAAGGTGGCTTTCCAGCGCCAGGGCGGCGGCATCAATATGGCGGACAGCATAGGGCAGTCCCAGCTGCCCGGCCAGCTCCCGCACAAACTGCTCGTCCCGGTCGGCTTCAGCGCCGCGCAGCCCGTGGTGAATGTGGCAGACGATCAGCTCCCAGCGGTATTCCTCCCGCAGGACAGCCAAAAAGCGTAAAAGAGCGACAGAATCCGCGCCGCCGGAGACCCCGACAGCGATCCTGTCGCCCTGGGTAAACAGGGAATATTGGCGCAGGGCCAAAAGTGCCTTTTGCTCCAGCGGTGTGCTCATTCGCGGTTGCGATCCACGCTGAAGAACCGGGTATAGCGGCCATCCCACCGCAGATTGATGGAGCCGGTCTCGCCGTGGCGGTTCTTGGCCACGATGCACTCGGCTTCCGACTGGTCGTCCCGGTCTTTTTCGTAGTAGGCTTCCCGGTACAGGAACAGCACGATATCGGCATCCTGCTCGATGGAGCCAGATTCACGCAGATCGGACAGCATGGGGCGGTGGTCGCTGCGGCTTTCCGGCCCACGGGAAAGCTGCGACAGCGTGATGACCGGTACATTCAGCTCCTTGGCCATAATTTTCAGGCTCCGGGTAATCTCGGAGACCTCCTGCACACGGTTATCGCTGCGGCGGCCGGTGCTCATCAGCTGCAGATAGTCGATAACGACAAGGCCCAAATTCCGCACACGGCGCAGCTTGGCCTTCATCTCCGCCACGGTAATACCGGCGGTGTCATCCATGTAGAGGGGCGCCGCGCCAAAGAGGGGGGAAAGATCGGCCACCTTGCCCCAGTCCTCGGTGGAAAGCTCACCGGTGAGGAGTCTACGACTGTCGATACCGCCCTCCGAAGCGAAAAGACGGTTCATCAGCTGCTCGCGGCTCATTTCCAGCGAGAAGATGGCGACGGTCTTTTTGCCCCGCAGCGCCACATTGGCGGCGATATTGAGGGCGAAGGCCGTTTTGCCCATGCCGGGGCGGGCCGCCACCAGGATAAGGTCGGATTTATTAAGGCCGGTGATGGTACGGTCCAGGTCGCCGTAGCCGGTGGAAATCCCCAGGTAATCGGCCCGGTTTTCGCCGGAAAGGCGCTGCAAATGGTCAAAGGTCTCCAGCACCACGCGGGAAACCGGGATCAGGCTATCGTTATTGTGGCCGTTGCGGATATCATAGATCCGCTGCTCGGCATATTCCAGGAGCCCCTCCGGCTGGGCCGTGGGAGCTTCCGCCTGCTCTATGATATCCCGGGAGGTGGTGATAAGTGCCCGCAGGTGGTACTTACTTTGCAGGATATTGGTGTAGGCCTCCAAATTGCGCACTGAGGGCACCATCTGCGCCAACTGGGCCAAGTAGGCCTTGGTCTCCTCCGGGGTGGAGAAAATCTCCTCCCGCACAGCGGCCTCCATCACCGTGACGATATCGATGGGCTCACCCAGGGTAAACTTTCCGGAGATTACCTCAAAGATCTTGCGGTGCTGCTCCCGGTAGAAAAACTCCGGACGCACCAGCCGCACCAGGTCCGGCACACAGCCGGCGTCCAGCAGGGCGGCGCCCAGCACCGATTGCTCCGCCTCCAGGCTGAAGGGCAGACGGCTCTCGGTGGTCATATAATCCGCGGGCATGGGGGTCACTCCTTTTCTGTGGGTGGTTTGGGGGCACTCCTGGGCAAGGATATCAGCTGGAATCATTCTTCCCCGACTACCACAAATACATTGGCGGAAACGCCGTTATAGATCTTGACTTCGATGGTGTAGGAGCCAAAGGCCTTGATATCGTCCTTCAGCACAACCTTGCGTTTTTCCAGTGTGACGCCCAGCTGCTTTTCTATGCCCTCAGCAATCTCCTTGGCGGTGACGGAGCCGAACAGCTTGCCGTTGGCGCCGGCCTTGGCGGTCAGCTTCACGGTCTTGCCGTCAATGGCGGCCTTCTGCTCCTCGGCGGCCTTCTGCTCCTCCGCCAGGCGGTAGGCCTTAGCGGCCTCGCGATTTTTCAGCTCGTTCATGGCGCCAGCATCGGCGGGGATGGCCAGGCCTCTCTTCAGCAGGAAATTGCGGGCGTAGCCATCGGCTACCTCCACCAGCTCGCCCTTTTTACCGGTTCCTTTTACATCCTGTTTCAGTACTACTTTCATGCGTCTTTTCCTCCCTTGGGGTTTTCTTCATAATACCGGTCGATGGCGACCAGCAGCTGCTGGCGGCAATCCTCCAGTGTAATATCTTTGATCTGCGCGCCCGCCATGGTTTGGTGGCCGCCGCCGCCCATCCCTTCCAGGATGAGCTGAACATTGATGGCACCCATACTGCGGGCCGAAATATTCACGGCGCCGTCCTGCTCATACAGCACAAAGGAAGCATCCACCCCGCTGATGCCCAAAAGGTCATCGGCGGCCTGCGGCGCCACTACCCGGATGCCCTCCACATTGGCGCCGGAGGTGCAGCTGATGGCACAGCCACGGTATACCTCCGCGGCGCTCACCAGGCGGCTGCGCTCCTGATAGCTTTCCATACTGGAGGCGAACAGCTTGCGGACCGCTACGGTATCGGCGCCCATGCGGCGCAGGAAAGCCGCAGCTTCAAAGGTCCGCACGCCGGTGCGCAGGATAAAGCTCTTGGTATCCAGCATGATGCCGGCCAGCAGGGCCTCGGCCTCCGCCACGCTGATGCGCAGCTTGCCTTCTTTGAAATACTGTACCAGTTCGGCCACCATTTCGCTGGCGGAGCTGGCATACGGCTCGTGGAAAAAGATGATAGCGTTATCTATGTGCTCCACCATCTTGCGGTGGTGATCAATGACGATAACATTACGGCAGGCTTCGTAGATCTCCCGGCTTTCCAGAATGGAGGGGATGTGGGTATCCACTACCACCAACAGGGTATTGCGGCCCACCATATCCAGCCCCTGCGCCGGAGAAACAAAGGCGTCCTCGTAGCGTTTATCCTGCTGCAGCATATGGCGGTACAGCGGCTGCGCCAAGCTCTTTTCGGTATCCAGCACAATGGAACAGGGCTTGCCCAGTGTGGAAAGGCCGGCGTACATGCCAATGGCCGCGCCCAGGCAGTCCAAGTCGGCAAAGCGGTGGCCCATGATGAGGATATTATCGCAGGTGGTGGCCACTTCGGTAATGGCGTTGGCCATAATACGGGCGCGCACCTTATTGCGCTTTTCCACCCCGCGGCCGGTGCCGCCAAAAAACTCATAGCCGTTCTTCTGCCGCAGCGCCACCTGGTCGCCGCCGCGGCCCAGGGCCATATCCAGCGCCTGGCGGGAGATGGTCTCGCTCTCATGCAGGCTGGCCGCCATGGGCGAAACACCGATGGACATGGTCGCGTTGTTGCGGTCGCCGGTATCCACTGCCCGGATGGCATTGAGAATGGGGAAGCGGTCCTCAATGACCCGCTTCATATAGCGCTCCTCCACCACCGCAAGGAAGCGGTCGCGGTCCAGCTTTTTTACCAGGCCGTGGTTTTCCTCGGCAAAGGTCTCGATGATATGCTCGATCTGCCCCATGGTGCGGCTGCGCTCGTTTTCCTTGGCATCGGTAAACAGCTCGGAGTAGTTATCAATGAGCATGGTAAGCACATAGGGCCGGGAATCAAAGTATTCCTGCGTGTAGTGCTTGAGGTCGTTATCATCCACCAGACAGATGATGGTCAGCGGCTCCTTGGTGGAGCTGGAGTGCATGAGGAACACGGTGTAGTGCCGCTCCCCTATCACGATATCCCGGCCTTCGGCGCTGCTTTCGGCCTGCCAATCCAGTCCGGGTACCAGCTCCGCTATATTATGCCCAAACAGCTCCTGCCCGGGGAACACCCCCTGCTTGGCGGGGGGATTGCTCCACACCACCTCACCGCTTTCCCGCACGATGAGGGACGGCATGGGCAGGGACAGCACGGCGTCGCTCATGATGTGCTCCAGCGAATCCTTCAATCTTCCAAAGCGGCGGCGGTTCTGCCGGGTGATAACGGTCATCCAGATGATGCACCCAAGGGAGAGCAATGCCCACGCCCCCAGGCAGATATAGAACAGGGGCATATCGTAGCGGGAGGTGACGGCGGCCATCAGGCCGCAGGCCACTATCAGCACCGCAAGAATAGGACGATATTGGTTCAATCGCTCCTGCATAAGATCCCTCCGTTTCGGTCGTTGGATCGGCCCCGCCGCGGGTGCGGCCGGGAAAAATGGATATAGCTTCTCACTTTACATTTTATTATACCACGCCCGCCCGCAAAAGGAAAGCACTATCTTACACGGGGCGGGGTTTTCATTTGGGCGCCGGTGTGCTAAAATAGCAGCAGAAGGAACCTTCGCTTGGTATGGACACCGGCCATACATCGGGCGCCCCTCCGCTTCAGTCGTGCTGACCCTTACGGGCAGCCCTCCCCGCTGCGGAGCGCCCGCCTTTCTCCACCCGCAAGGCCCATGTTTTTCCGCGAAGGTATTTGCTGCAGCATCCCGGCTTCCTGCGCCCCGCGCCGTGCTGCCCCCGTAGGGGGCAGCACGAACCCGCCCCTACGGGGCGGGCAGGCCGGCCCATAGGGCCGGCCGCGCGGGGCGCGCAGCGGGGCCCTGCAAAAATTTTAACATGTGATGCAACAAAATCCGCCGTGGGCGACACTATTATGGTGAAAGCCGGTTGGGGCGGCATCACAAAAGGAAGGTGCGTTATGACCATCACCCAGCTGGTGACCCAGGCGCAGGCAGGCAGTCGGGCTGCCTTTGGTGAGCTGTACGAAAGCCTGGCCGGCGACCTGTACCGCATGGCGCTGTATACCCTGGGCAGCCAACAGGATGCCGAGGACGCCGTGGCGGATACCTTTACCGAAGCGTGGAAGGGCATAAAAAACCTGCGGGAGCCGGAGGCGTTCCGCAGCTGGATGTTCCGCATCCTTTCCGCCCGGTGCAAACGGCAGGTCGCCCAAATAGTGACCCGCAAAAACGAGATAGACCTGGACAGCTACTACGAAACCGCCGAGGAAGCGATGCCGGAAACTGCCACCCGCCGGGCAGAGCTTAGCGAAGCGCTGGGCACACTCTCCCCGGAGGAGCGGCAGATCGTGCTGCTCTCGGTGCTGGAGGGCTACACCATGCGGGAGATTGCGAGCATGCTGGAGATGCCGCAGGGTACGGTGAGCAGCAAGCTCTCCCGTTCGCTGAAAAAGCTGCGGCTGCAATTACAGGATACCGATGGAAAGGAGGCGGCAAGGTGAAGGACGAGCGTAAAACAGAACGGAATACCGAGTGGAACGACGAGGCGGAAGCTGACCGCGACTTTCTTCGGGAAAAGCTGAAAAATGCGGGCGATCCGGCACTGCCCGCTTCCCTTTCCGCTGCGGCGCTGTTTGAGCGAATGGACGCCGCAGATCAACAGGCTGCCGCCCCAAAGAAAAAGGGGGGCGTGATATGGCTGCAGTGGCGGCGCTGGGGCAGCATTGCCGCTGTGCTGGTGCTGGCGGCAGGCACTGCATTCCTGTTTCAGAACAGCTCCTTGCAAAACAAGGCCTCGCAGGACGAGTCGAGCTATGACGCGGCATTGGCGCCGAATGAGGCGGAGAACCAAGACCAGTGGAATGGCGCGGCGACCGGCGGGCCGCCGACCGACGGACTGATGATGGCTCCCCCGCCGAACCCCAGTACGGCAGGCGGCGACGGCAGCGTGAAAAAGGAGTACGCCACCGATGAGATTGACTCGGATCGCGGTCTGTTCGAGGAGTTCAAGAGTAAGATCGTCTCGGTAGGAGAACAGCCCATTCCGGACATGATGGATTATGATGCAATGGCTGCCGTTTCCTCGCAGCTTTTCGGGAACGACTACGAGCAGGCAATCGCTATGTTTTATGACAGCGGCGAGCGCTGGGAGGGCTGCGAACTGCCCACAAGCTGCGCCCACTATTTTATGCTGGATAAGACGCTGTACGGCTTCTTCCCGGAGGAGCGCCGGGTGGTGGATTACAGCGGAGCATGCGCCACGGTACTGAATGAGGACGAGGCGGCGATGCTCTCGGCGATTTTGCAGATTGAGTTTACGGCGAAAACCGAATAATGGATTTCCCCTCGCGGCGGAGTGAGCGATCACCCCGCTGCATTTTTTACACCCTCGCAGCATATCATGCCGGTAGTGGGGACAAACATCCCCCAGCCGGTGCAGCATCCCGGCGCCGCGCCCCCGCACGGGCGGCCCGCCCCTATGGGGCGGAGGAAGCGGTGCCCCCTGTGGGGGCACCGCTTCGCGGGGCGCGGCCTGCCAGGGATTCTGCCCCGCACATTCCAGCCATGGAGGAAAAGCCTATGAAAGCCGATTGGGGACTGCTGGGCGGCGCTGCCGCCGCTATGCTGGCGCTGCCGCTGCTGGTACTGACCTGGAGCGGCACCCCGCTGGGCACCGGTCTGCCCGGCGGAACCACATCCGATCCAACACCGCAGCAAAGCAATATCCTCCCCGGCACCGACCGTGAAGAACCGCAGGAACCATCAGCCGATGCCCTCTCTGTCCTCCCCTCCTTCCGCATCCTGGATGAAACCACCGGCCAGGTGGCGGAAATCCCCGCAGCGGACTATGTAGCCGGGGCCATCGCGGCGGAAATGCCCGCCTCCTACGAAGAAGATGCCCTCATCGCGCAGGGCATGGCCGCCTACACCAATGCCCACTACCTGGCGGCACTCCGCCGGGCCGATCCCCCGGAGGAGCTGAACGGCGCCGATTTTTCAGCCGATCCCGCCAAGCGGCTGGGCTATGTCACCGATGACACCATGAAAGCCATGTGGGGCGACCACTACAAAGCCTACCGTGAAAAAATCACCCGGGCCGCCGAAAAAGCCATGCGGTATCTCATCACCTACGAAGGCCAGCCCATCGTGGCGGCGTATTTTGCCATCAGCGCCGGAAAAACCACCGAAGACGCCGGAAATGTGTGGGAGGGTCCCCTTCCCTACCTCACCCCCGCCGATAGCCACTGGGATAAAGAAGCCGCCGGGTACCGCAGCACTGTCACCATCACCGCCGCCGAACTGCGCAAAAAGCTGACCGCCCAGTCCATCCTCACCGGACAAAAGCCGGAAGAATGGCTCAAGGTCCTCACCCGCAGCGAAGCCGGGTATGTCACGGCGGTACAGGCCGGCGACCGCGTGTTGACCGGCCAGCAGCTGCGCACCCTGCTGGGGCTGCGCAGCGCCGCCTTCACCGTGGAATACAAAAACGAGCTTTTCACCCTTGATGTCCTGGGCTACGGACACGGGGTGGGGCTCTCTCAGGCCGGGGCACAGTACCTGGCACAGCACGGCAAAAACTATCAGGAGATTCTGCTGCACTACTACCCCGGCGCCGCCCTTACCCCCGCCGCGCAAAAATAATCCAATTTCCGCTTGACGAACCCCCTCCCGATATGATAATATACTGGAGTACGATATAAAGCCGTGGAGAGGTGTCCGAGCGGTTTAAGGAGCCGGTCTTGAAAACCGGTGACTCATCAGAGCCATGGGTTCGAATCCCATCCTCTCCGCCAACACCTCCGACAGTAATTCGTAGCCCTTGGAGATGTACCCAAGTGGTGAAGGGGCTCCCCTGCTAAGGGAGTAGGGTGCGAAAGTGCCGCGAGGGTTCAAATCCCTCCATCTCCGCCAAAGAAAAACCCGCAGAAATGCGGGTTTTTCCTTTGTTCATGCGGGTTTTCAGCATTTTTAGCCTTTGCAAATATTGCTGTTTCTTGCGGTCTTTTTGCATATAGGCTACACAGAAACTACACAGTAAAATACCCCCTCCAGTTACGGAGGGGGCATCTCTTTACCACACCTTCTCTGACACTCCGAGTGCCTCGTACAAAAGGTGCTTTTGCTTTGTGCTTGCGCCTGGAACGGCCCCACCACAATATTTCTGCTTTCCATTCCCTGCGGAATGCCGGAAGGCAGCGCCGCCATCTCGGCCAGCACAGCAAAAGCTCCCCCGGCGCGGGAGAGCTTTTGGGCGAATCACGGATTACTTTTTGCGGGCGAGGACGGCCATGCCAAGAGCGGAAACAGCCATGAGAGCGACCGCGGCGGCGGCCACATCATTGGCGCCGGTGGTGGGGTTCTTCTGATCCTCGGCGGGCTTGGTCTCCTCGGTAGAGGGGACGATGATGGTGATGGTGCCGGGGACGGGGGGGGCTTCTGTTACTTGACCTTCCGAGTTAAGGGTCAGCTTTTCGCTGGTTTTCCACTTCACTACATCGGTAAGATACACAGGAGTACCATCACTATTCTTAATGGTTGAGCCTGCAGGCAGTTCGCTATGACTTTCCGGGAAAGCATAAAGAGCCGCTGTGTTATCGCTCTTTGTGTTGTTATCAACGGTGAGATCAAATGCGTTTGTACTTGTGTGCGCGCCAAGGTACAGGCCAACATTCTTTGTTTTAGTATCGCCATCCTGTGCGGATATATCAAAGGAATTGCCGATGGCGGTGACGGTAGATCTGATATCCCACTGAGAAATATACTCGAATTTAACAGGACGGGTGCTGGTTACGGTATTATTGGTAAAGGTGATACTGGTAAGCGACTGGAAATCGGAACCCTGTCCCTCATTATCGCCTGCACTCCAGTTGCCATAAGCGGGTCTGATCCAAGTGGGGTTGGAGTTATTAGGGGAAACGGTATTGGTGTAATTGTTAAAAGTACAGTTGTTGAAAACCAGGCTCTGAGTAGCCATGGCACCGACGATGATACCGTTAAAGGTGCAGCCTTCAAAATCCACTTTGCCAAGCTGGCTCCAAGGGCTGGTGTAAAGCTGATAGTCAATGCTGATCACGCCATTGAAAGTAATGCCGCTAAATACAACATTGGTATAAGCCGGTACGGCAAGGAGCAGTTTTGTGCCGATATTATCGATATCTTTATAGCCGGTAGTGTTGCTGGTGATGGTACCGCCAACAAAAACTATTTTTTTACCGTTGGCGCCGTCATTCTTCTCGCCAAGGTAGCCATTAGAATTGTAGCCATTCAGCACGCTGCGGTTTTCAGTCTGTCCCGTGGTATCATTGCGAACACCATTACCGAGGGTGCCATTGGTATCATAGCTATAATTGCCAACGGTGACATAGATAGTGCCGTTATTGGCATTCTGGGCAGCGATGTATTCATCACGAGTCATAGTGCCAAGTTGCTCCAGCGTATAGGGGTTGGACTGGGAACCATTACCCGCAGCACCCTCTTCGGCCATAGCAGTAACCGGCAGCATGACGGCCAGCATAAGGACAGCCAGCAAAATGCTTAAAAACCTTTTCATTTTGTATACCTCTTTCTCTTTTTTATTTTTCCCGCAGGCGGGGTTGTGTTTGCGGAGCAAACACAAAAATATCCCCATGGGGATATGAATAAACTACCACTTTTGGGCAGGGGTGTCAACCTTTTTGAGAATTTTTGGTGACTCGCACAAAATGCGGGGGTGGTATTTGGCAAAAAATTCCCCCGGCAGCAAGCTACCGGGGGATTCCGCGCTTATTTTACATTTTAGCCAGAGAAACGGCGATGCGGGCGGCGCAGCGGGCATTATTGAGCGCCAGCTGGACATTGGAGGCGAAGGACTCGCCGCCGGTCAACTCCTTGATGTGGGCCAGCAGGAAGGGGGTGATCTCCTTGCCGTGGATGTGCTGGGCATCGGCCAACTCCAGGGCCCTGGTGATGATGCCCTCCATGTAATCGAAATCCATGGCGTATTCATCCGGGATGGGATTGCCGATGAGGACGCCGCCGGGCATTTCCAGCTCCAGCTTGGTCTTGATGATGCGAGCGATCTCCTCCTCGCTTTGGGCGGCGTAATCCACACCGAAGCCGCTCTTTTTGCAGAAAAAGGCGGGGAAATCGCTGGTGCCATTGCCGATGACGGGCACGCCCATAGTCTCGAGGTACTCCAGCGTGCGGCCGATATCGAGGATCTGCTTGGCGCCAGCGCAGATGACGGCGACGGGGGTGCGGGCCAGCTCCTGCAGGTCGGCAGAGACATCCATGGTGACTTCTCCATGGCGATGCACGCCGCCAATGCCGCCGGTGGCGAACACATGGATGCCAGCCAGCGCCGCGCACATCATGGTGGAAGCGACGGTGGTAGCACCGGTCTTACCGGTGGCGAGGTAGGTGGCGAAGTCGCGGCGGGAGACCTTGCCGACATTTTCGCCGCGGCACATCAGCTCCAGCTCTTCCGGGGAGAGACCGACTTTGATCTTGCCGCCGATGAGCGCCATAGTGGCGGGGTGAGCGCCGCAGGCCCGGATCTCTTTTTCCACCTCTGCGGCAAAGGAGAGGTTTTCCGGATAGGGCATACCGTGGCTGAGGATGGTGCTTTCCAGGGCGACAACGGGCTCGCCGTTTTTGATGGCTTCCTGCAGCTCGGGGGTAATATCAAGGTATTTTTCGAGATTCATGTCAGATGTTCCTCCTGTAATTAAAGTATTCCGTAATACGGGTTTCAAAAGGTTCATCGACTGGGGCGGACGCTCCATCGTTGAAAGCTTATTATACCCATTCCCACGGCGGAATGCAAGGGGTTTTGATGTGAAATTTGTGTGATTTTTGCGGGAAAGAATGGGAGATGACGAGCGGGCGCAGCCCCTTTCGGCGGAGCCGAAA